>Ga0116157_10006855_pt1 | contig 10235 bp, 10 predicted proteins | sample AD_UKC048_MetaG_FD_89882 | JGI IMG/M metagenome (GOLD analysis project Ga0116157, IMG submission 89882) | Active sludge microbial communities of municipal wastewater-treating anaerobic digesters from USA - AD_UKC048_MetaG | ecosystem: Engineered > Bioreactor > Anaerobic > Digestate | place: USA... | reverse complement strand
GCCTATAGTGCTATTAATAATATAGCAAAATTCGATATTGATGTTGCCGTGATTTCCATGGGAAATCCACATGCGGTTCACGTCGTGAACGACGCAGAAACGTTTGATGTGGCACACATTGGCCCTTTGCTGGCAACGCATCCACGGTTTGCACGCGGTGTGAATGCAGGTTTCATGCAAATTGTGAACCGCAGCAACATCATATTGCGCGTCTATGAGCGTGGCGCAGGTGAAACGCTGGCTTGCGGCACCGGTGCTTGTGCCGCTGTGGTGGCTGGCATACGGCAGGGTTTGCTGGATAGCAAGGTCGCTGTGCAAACCCATGGTGGCTTATTGCGAATTGATTGGCAAGGAGGGGATAGCGCCGTCATGATGACTGGACCTGCGACCAAGGTATTTGAATCAGAAATAGAAATTCCAAACGTATAAATCAAGCTCACATCTTTTACTCATTTTGAACACCATGACAAACAACAACATTAATCCCATTACTGAAAACGACATTGCCGATTTCTTGGTCAATACCCCCGATTTTTTTGAACGTCATGCTGATTTGTTGTCGAGTGTGCAATTGAGCAGTGGTCATGGCAAACGTGCTGTGAGTTTGCAAGAGCGTCAAGCAGAAATGTTGCGCGAGAAAATCAAAGTTCTTGAGCGAGGATTGATGGACATGATCCGCAATGGCAATGAGAACATGCAAACCGCTGACAAGCTGCAACGCTGGACGCGCAATTTGCTAATGACCACACAAGCCAACGATATGCCCACCCAGTTGGTAAGCAACATCAAAGACGAATTTTCAGTGCCGCAAGTGGCCATGAAGGTGTGGGATGTAGATGTGCTACACCAGTCTGAACCATATGCCACTGGCGTCAGTGACGATGTCAAGGTATTTGCCTCTTCATTGGTCGTACCGTATGTTGGTTTGAATGCCAAATTTGAGGCAAGCCATTGGTTGGACAATCCTGAGCAAGCTTTGTCGGTGGCATTGATTCCACTTCGGGCGGGTGGCGCAAAAGATGCGTTTGGTTTGTTGATTTTGGCATCGCCCGATGCGCAACGATTTAACGCCAGCATGGGCACAGAATTTTTAGAGCGCATTGGTGATATCGCCAGCGCTGCCTTGTCGCGATTGCGGGGCGATTTGAGCCACGCTTAATTTATGAGTTTGCAAATCGACTATGGACAAGGTCATTGATCCCATCAAAGACCCCCTCGTCGAGCGGTATCTTGAGCATGTGCGTGTAGAAAAGCGATTGGCAGCACGCACAGTGACTTTGTATTCATTGGATTTGTTAAAACTCTGTGAGTTGACACAGGCATTGCAGCTTGAACTGGTGCAAGTGCAAAACCAACACATTCGACGATGGGCGGCGCAAATGCATGCGCATGGTCGATCTAGCCGAGGCATTGCTTTGATTTTGTCAGGCTGGCGTGGCTTTTATGCATGGCTGGGGCGTGAGGGCATGGTCAGCAGTAACCCAGTGCAAGATGTCAAAGCACCTAAATCTGCAAAACCATTGCCCAAAGCAATGAGTGTTGACGATGCGATACATTTTGCGAACTACCAGAGCGAAAGCGATGCACCTTGGCTTGAATTGCGCGATTCAGCCATGGTGGAGCTGCTGTACGGCAGTGGTTTGCGTGTGGGTGAACTCATCGGTTTAGATGCCATTGGCACAGCACAGTCACTAGGTTGGGTTGACATGAATGCGGCAGAAGTGCATGTTTTGGGCAAAGGTGGCAAACGCCGCACTGTACCTGTAGGTAGCAAAGCGCTGCAAGCTTTGGGGTTGTGGGTGCGAGCAAGGGCAGATCTCATCACCAATGATATGTCCGCTAAAGAGTCAGCAAACGCCTTATTTTTAGGTAAAAACGGCAGTCGTCTCAGTGCTGCGTCTGTGTGGCAGCGACTCAAACGCCGCAGCCTGCAAGCGGGATTGTCCATGCCAGTACATCCCCATATGCTGCGACATTCATTTGCCAGCCATGTGCTGCAATCCAGTAGCGATTTGCGGGCAGTGCAAGAACTTTTAGGCCACGCAAACATCACCACCACGCAGGTCTATACGCGGCTTGATTTTCAACATCTGGCCAAAGCCTACGATGCGGCACATCCAAGGGCAAAAATCAAAAAGCCTTGATTCCGTGTGGAGCGTGACCTTGATTTCACAGCTACACTCCCTCATCTATGGCGATTAAGATTGAGCTGACCGTTTCAAAATGGCCGCAACAATCATCACTTCCTATTTTGCAGATTTTTTCAGGACAAAAGCATGGCACTTATCCCCGTCACCATCATTACAGGCTTTTTAGGCTCAGGCAAAACCACATTGCTAAAACGTGTACTCACAGAATCTCATGGTCAAAAAATTGCGGTCATTGAGAATGAATTCGGTGAAGAAAATATCGACAGTGATATTTTGGTATCAGACACCACTGAAAACATCATCCAAATGAGCAATGGCTGCATTTGCTGCACCATCCGTGACGATCTGCGTGTCACCTTGCTGGATTTGGCGCAAAAAAAACGCAAAGGCGAAATCAAGTTTGATCGTGTGGTGATCGAGACCACCGGCTTGGCAGACCCAGGCCCTGTTGCGCAAACATTTTTCATGGATGAAGAAGTCGCAGAGCAATTCTTATTGGACAGCATATTGACATTGGTAGATGCCAAGCATGCGCAAACGCAGTTAACCGATCGCTTAGAAGCGCGCAGGCAAATTGGCTTTGCAGATCAAATTTTCATCAGTAAAGCCGATTTGGTGAGTCAGGAAGAGGTTGAGGCTTTGAAACACCGCATCCATCATATGAACCCGCGCGCACCGCAAAAAGTGGTCAATTTTGGCAATGTGGCGATTGCTGATGTATTTGATTTGCGTGGCTTCAACTTGAATGCTAAATTGGAATTTGAACCTGACTTCCTGAAAGATGAAGATGACCATCATCATCACGATACAGGTCCAGTTGACCCCGATAAATTAGGTCCTTTTTTTGGTGCCCACAAAGACCCAGATGCCAAACATTCGCATCACCATGTGCACGATGACGATGTGAAAAGCTTTGTCTATAAGACAGACAAAGCTTTTGACGCAGCCAAGCTAGAAGATTTTTTGAGTGCCATTGTGAATATTTATGGCCCTCGTATGTTCCGGTACAAAGGTGTTTTGAACATGAAGGGAACTGACAGAAAGGTCATTTTTCAAGGCGTGCACCAGTTAATGGGCTCAGATTTAGGGCCAATATGGGCAAAAGACGAAAAACGCAGCAGCAAAATGGTTTTTATTGGCATAAATTTACCAAAAGACATATTTTTACAAGGCATGGAGCAGTGCTTAGCCTAAATGGCTGAAGTTGCGGCTACAATCCGCGCGCCTGTTGAGTTTTGAATGCTTGGCATCCAAATTTTCATAGGCCCAGGAGACAAGAATGAAGACCACGACAAAAAAGACTACCGTTAAAAAAGCCGCACCAAAAACCAGTGCTAAGAGCAGTGTGAAAGCCAGTGTTAAAACCAAATCTGCACCCAAGAAGGTCGCAAAAGCGCCAGTAAAAGCATCTGCAAAGACTCAGGTTAAAACTGCCACAAAAACAAAACTTGTAAAACCAGCAGTCAAAACCACTGCAAAACCAGCTTTGAAAAAACCTGCTGCAAAGAAAGTGGTTAAAGCAGCTGTCAAAGTCGCAGTTAAAAAAACCTCTAAGCTAGCAACGAAAGCTGTACAGAAAGCCATTGCTAAAACGTCAGCAAAGTTGGTGAATAAAAAATCTTCTGAAAAAAAATTACCTGTTAAACCTGTATCAAAAGTGCCTCAAAAATTGTCTAAAACCTCTAAAGCAGTTACCCCACCCACCGCCAAAGCAAAAACAACGAGCGATTCAAAATCCGCAACTGTTAAAGTAAAAAAAGTCTCTGAAACTGCAAAAAAAGAATCTCCGAAGGCATTCGATAAAACAACCAAAGTTGAAAAATTAAACACAGTAGCCCCTCAGGTTATCGCACCTGTCAGTCCCGCAGTAACTAAAGCAAAGTCTTCAAGACTGGCCTCGTTGACGGTGCCATCTATGGCGCAATCTGTTGCATCCACTGCAGCTAAAGCGAGCTTTGGTCCTGTCGTGAATGCGCCAATCGTCTTCGCGCCGGCACCGTTTGTGGTCAAACAAAATCCCAAGTTGGCAAACAACTGGAAGACCAAATCAGCAGAAGAATTGAGTTCAGAAGAGGTGTTATCAATGCCAGCATCTGAATACATGAACATCAAGCAAATGATGTTTTTCAGATTGCGATTGATTGAGCTTAAAAAGGGAATTTTGGAAAGCGCTGGCGCAACCAGCGAACATTTGCGCGACGAGTCCGCCGTTGTGCCTGATCCTACAGACAGAGCAACAATTGAAGAGGAGCATGCGCTAGAGTTGCGAACCCGTGATCGAGAAAGAAAATTGCTGAAGAAAATTGAGCAATCAATCGCTCGCATTGATGCGGGAGATTACGGATATTGTGATGAAACAGGCGAAGCCATCGGGGTTGGTCGATTGCTAGCCAGACCCACGGCAACCTTGTCTTTAGAGGCGCAGCAACGCCGTGAGCTAAAGCAAAAAATGTACGGTGATTAATTTGATTCTGACTGGTCATGGGCTTCATTCGAAAATTCAAGTCAATGATTGGTCAGCAAATTAATGATGCTGACACAGGCATAAATTCCAAGTCAGTAGCTAAAAATCAAGCTCATGATATTGAACATGATGCCTATATTGAACCCAAACGCATCAGCCTAATTCGCACCCGTGAATTCGATCAACTGCGCACCATTTTGTTAAAAAATGGTGCGAGTTCAAGTCTAGAAATCACCAATACAACTTTCGACAAAAAAAGTCAGAATAAGGTGCATCATCCGGCGAAAACGTTGAGAAAAATCGACGAAATTGAGGCTGAAATGTCAAAGCTATGGTGGAAAACCGTTCGCTTGGACTTATCAAAAGGTAAGCCGGACTGAGTTCATCAAAAATCATTATTTCGATAGCAAGCTTGTTGCGGTTCTGCACATTGCTTGCTCAAAAATTTTTCTAACATTCACTTTCTTTCGTAAGTCCTTATTTTTGAATGAAAATTCAAAAATAAGGCGGTATTTTTCTTCTAAGTCTTTGATTTAATTGATGTATTTGCCAAAAAATTACGCATAAAAATTCAAAATCCTGATATAGTGGATAACAGTGCAAATTTGTGGGTCAAAAACCCAAATTTTGATGCAGTTTGCGTGCTATTTATAGGGGTTTCATATTGTGTTTTTAGGGCCATCATCGTTAAGTTTGGACGCTAAAGGCAGGTTGTCAATACCTGCGAAGTACCAAGCGGCTTTAATAAATGAAGCGGGTGGTCAGCTATGGGTGACAAAGCACCCACACGGTTGTTTGATGATTTTGCCCAAACCAGAATGGGATGTGTTTTATGCGATCGTAGCTGGTCTGCCGATGTCAGATTTATGGCTGAAAAGAATTTTTCTAAGCAATGCGTTATCAGTGGAATTGGATGCAACGGGACGCATATTGATTGCACCTGAGTTGAGAGAGTCTTCGGGCATAACCAAAGAAACCACGCTGCGTGGTATGGGCAAGTATTTTGAGTTGTGGGATAAAGCCACATACGACGCAAACGAGTTACGACAAATCAATGGCATGCAAGATGTTTTGCCTGAAGCCATGAAGGCAATTTCGTTTTGATCGCAACCATGACAGTATTTAACAATCACACAACCGTGTTGCTGAGTGAAGCTGTTGAGGCATTGTGCACCAATCCAGATGAAACCTATATTGATGGCACTTTTGGTCGTGGTGGCCATACCCAATTGCTGTTAACGAAATTGTCAGCCCATGGACGAGTCATTGCTTTTGATAAAGACCCAGATGCGGTCAGTGTGGCAAAGAGCATCGGTGACACGCGTTTATCGATACGTCATGAAGGATTCAAAAATATATGCGAGTTGCCAGATTCAAGTGTGGCAGGGGTATTGCTGGATTTGGGTATCAGTTCTCCACAAATAGATAACCCTGAACGTGGTTTCAGTTTTCGTTTTGAAGCGCCATTAGATATGCGTATGGATACAACAAGAGGTATCAGTGTTGCGCAATGGTTGGAACGTGCAGATGTGAATCAAATAACGGAGGTGATACGTGAATACGGTGAAGAACGGTTTGCTAGCGCCATTGCAAAGGCGATTATTACTCGCAGACAGGAACGGGGGGCAATTTCAACCACCACTGAATTGGCCCAGCTCGTGGCTGATACGGTCAAAACCCGCGAGTCGGGCCAGAACCCTGCAACGCGCACATTTCAGGCTTTTCGGATTTACATCAACGCAGAACTTGAGGAGTTGCAACAAGCGTTGAATGCAAGTTTAAACGTTATCAAGCCAGGTGGCAGATTGGTGGTAATCAGTTTTCATTCATTAGAAGACCGCATTGTCAAACAGTTCATAGCCGAACATTCTAAAGATGTGTATGACAGAAGAATGCCGTTGTCACTGCCAAAGAATACGAAGTTGAAAGCGCTTGGTCGAGTTAAACCTTGCATGTCCGAAATATCAAGAAATCCAAGATCGCGCAGTGCTGTGATGCGTATAGCTGAAAGGCTAGCAGCATGATTCGATTCAACATTGCACTGTTCATAGCCACTTTGGCCACCATGCTTTATATCGTAGGTGTTCAGTATGAATCACGTCGTTTGTTTGTAGAAGTTGAAAAGGCAAATTTGAATGTCCGCAAACTCGAGTTTGAAAATGCTGCACTTCAAGTTGAAAAACGTGCACAAGCCACACCACTGAGAATTGAAAAACTGGCCAAGGAACGATTGAATATGCGTTCTGCGCTTCCGTCAGTGACGCAATATATTCAAAACGGATCGAATGATGATGTTGGGGCTAAGAAATGAAAACCAGCATTTCATATACAACAAGTCCTTTGCTAGCCAGCAAAACGCCAGTTTGGCGTAGCAAATTCATAGTTGCCGCATTGGTCTTGGGGTTTTTTGCTCTAGCAGTTCGCGCGGTAGACATTCAGGTTGTTAACAACGATTTTTTTAAACGCCAAGGTGAACTTAGGTTTGTAAGGACACTGGATTTACCAGCGAATCGCGGCCAAATACTCGATAGAAATGGACTGATTCTGGCATCAAGTGTTATAGCACCGAGTATTTGGGCAACACCAGAGGATGTGGAGATATCAGATGCAAATCTGGCTAAATTAGCAAAGCTGTTAGATATGCCAATTGCTGAGGTGTCAAAGAAATTAAATGATGATGACAAGTCGTTTGTTTGGCTGAAAAGGCAAGTGGACATTAACAGAGCCAAGCAAATTGAAGCGTTAGGTATAAAAGGTGTGTATTTGCGCAATGAGTACAAGCGTCAGTATCCTGAAGGCGATGCTGTTTCATCTTTGATGGGGTTTGCCAATGTAGAAGGCAAAGGTCTGGGTGGTATTGAATTGGCATTCAATGAGGCACTATCTGGTAAAACAGGCTCTCGTAAAGTAATTAAAGACCGACTTGGACGCGTTGTTGAAAACGTAGGAGAGCAGTTTTTACCGGTGACAGGCAAAGACTTGCAGCTGAGTATCGATAGCAAAATTCAATTTTTTGCCTTTCAAAAATTGCGAGATGCAGTGCAGGAGCATAAGGCTAAATCTGGTAGTGTGGTTGTTCTAGATGTTGTCACTGGTGAAGTTCTGGCTCTTGCGAATTATCCAGTATCAGCGAGTACGAAGATCGCTAATTTGAATGGAGCTCAGTTACGAAATCGCGCGCTAACAGATACGTTTGAACCGGGTTCGACGATGAAGACATTTACCGCAGCCCTAGCTTTAGAAAGAGGATTGGTAAAGCCAGAAACAGTTATTCAAACTGCACCAGGACGTATCACCATTGGCGGTGCTACCATCACCGATGCGCATCCACATGATGCGTTAACTGTTTCGCAGATCATTCAAAAATCAAGCAATGTTGGTGTTGTAAAGATGGCGATGCAGATGCAATCCAGTGAAATGTGGACAATGTTTGACCAAGTGGGATTTGGGAAAAAACCACAATTGACATTTCCAGGTATGGCAACAGGTCGTGTTCGGCCATATAAAAGTTGGCGACCTGTTGAGCAAGCTACGATGAGTTATGGGTACGGATTGTCATGTAGTTTGGTGCAGTTAGCGCATGCATACACCGTCTTCGCACGAGACGGAGATTTGATACCTATGTCGATTGTTAAACGCGATACAGTCGCAGTAGGGCAATCTGTAATTTCTCCTAAAACAGCATCATCGATTAGCTCGATGTTGCAACTGGCATCAGGCGACGGTGGAACAGCCCCAAAAGCTCAAACCATGGGCTACTCAGTTGGGGGTAAAACAGGTACTGCTCATGTGCTTGAAGGTAAAGCTTATGCCAATAAAAAATACAGAGGTTCTTATGTTGGTATGGCTCCGATAGAGAAACCTCGCGTGGTGGTGGCTGTCATGATAGACGAACCCAGCAATGGTAAATACTTTGGTGGTGATGTGGCGGCCCCTGTGTTCAGTGAAACAGTACAGCAGAGCTTGCGCATATTGGGCGTTCAGCCAGATCTAAGTGTGAAACCACAAATGGTTGCTAAAGCAGTTGAGGAGTCATTCTGATGATTCAACTGCAAAATCCCATTGATGCGGCCCAATGGTTGCGGACAAATGTCAGTGGATCACTTCAAACAAACAGTCAAAATATCAATAGTGGAGACGGTTTTGTAGCTTGGCCGGGTTCATCAACTGATGGTCGTCTTTTTGTTAACCAATCTTTTTCAAAAGGAGCGGCCGTTTGTTTGGTTGAGGCAAATGGTGTTCAAGCGTTTGATTTTACAAATTCTAGCGATCAAGTTGCAATTTATAAAGATTTAAAAAAATTCACTGGGTATATTGCATCTGAATATTACGATCAACCTAGCAAAAAGTTAGATGTCATAGCAGTTACAGGGACGAATGGGAAAACTTCAACAGTCTGGTGGCTGGCGCAAGCGCTGACGCATGTCAAAAGTGATTCGGCAAAAAAATGTGGATTAATTGGTACGCTTGGAGTTGGGGCAGCAGATCCGATAAAAGGTCATTCAAATCCGAGTAAGTTAAATCGTCAGGGATTGGTGCTTAATGGCTTAACAACCCCTGATCCTGTACTTCTGCAAAAATCATTTCGTGAATTCCTTGACGATGGCTATGGCGCATGCGCCATTGAAGCGTCATCAATAGGATTGGCCGAGGATAGATTGTCTGGTACTGCCATTAAAACTGCGGTTTTCACAAATTTCACGCAGGACCACTTGGACTATCACAATACGATGGAGTCATATTGGGAATCGAAAATGAGTCTTTTTGAGTGCGCAACACTTGAAGTGGCTGTCATTAATGTAGATGATCCAAAATCCCAACAGATACTTGCAAAGTTGGAAGGTAAGGCTGTAGATGTATGGACGACATCAGCAACTTCTGCGACGACTGTCAAAGCAAGAATATCCGCAACTGCTGTGCAATACACAGAACAAGGGGTTGCTTGTGTGGTGCATGAGGGACCCAACTCCTACAGTTTGCAAACATCTCTAGCGGGGACTTACAACATCGCCAATCTTCTTGGCGTTCTTGCTGTCATGAGATCCCTGGGTATTGCGATGAAAGAGGCAATAGAGGTTTGCCAATTGTTGACCCCCGTACCTGGTCGCATGAACACAATCATACAAGCTGGTATGCCTGCAATCATTGTTGATTATGCTCACACGCCTGATGCATTAGAGAAGGCATTGGTAGATTCTCGAAATCTATCCAATCAGCGTGATGGACAGCTCATTTGTGTTTTTGGTTGCGGTGGAAATCGGGATAGGTTAAAGCGTCCCATCATGGCGCAGGTTGCACAGAAATTTGCAGATCGTGTAGTCGTGACTTCTGATAACTCTAGAGATGAAAATGTCAACGACATCTTTAAAGACATAAAAGCTGGATTTATATCAATCGATGAAGTATCTTTTGAAGTCGACCGTGCGAATGCCATTGCGAAAACTGTCTCTACAGCAACGTCAAATGATGTCGTTTTAATCGCGGGTAAAGGGCATGAATTGTATCAAGAGTTAATGGGTAAGCGTCACTACTTCTCAGACAAAGAACAAGCTCTATCAGCTTTGAATCGATGGGGTCAGCCATGATGTCCTTAAAAGAAATTATGCCTTGGGTCAAAGAAG
>Ga0116157_10006854_pt1 | contig 10237 bp, 9 predicted proteins | sample AD_UKC048_MetaG_FD_89882 | JGI IMG/M metagenome (GOLD analysis project Ga0116157, IMG submission 89882) | Active sludge microbial communities of municipal wastewater-treating anaerobic digesters from USA - AD_UKC048_MetaG | ecosystem: Engineered > Bioreactor > Anaerobic > Digestate | place: USA... | reverse complement strand
CGAACAAAGCGAGTCTGAGGGGTTTAAATCAAAGGGTGGGTTTTGTCTTAAAGACTTCTCCCTTTTTTAAGGGGAGATGTCCCGAGCTCGTCGAGGGACAGAGAGTTTTAAAATCTGTTAAACTAACGCATGCGTTACTTCAACAAGGACTCCCTTGATTACCAGTTTATTCACAAATTCGAAGCCGGGCTGGCCCTTACTGGCGCTGACGCCAAATCTTTGCGTCTCCAAACACCTCAATTCATCGGTTCCAAAGTTGAAGTTGTCAACGGTCAGCCAATTTTATTTAACTTAAAAATCCCCGTTTATAAATATTCTCAAAACACTCAAACCGACAAAACCCTTGACAGAAATCTTTTGTTATCCGAAAAAGAAATTGCCAAACTTCAGTCTTTCCGTCACCAAAAATACATGATTATTCCCATCGCCATTTACCTTCACGGCAAATGGTTTAAAGTCGAAATCGGTGTCGGCCGCAAAATGCGTAAGTACGAAAAACGCGCCAAAATCAAAGATCAGGAAATCAAAAAAACCATCAGATAAATGTATACTTAGTTAATGTCCTCTCCAACCCAACCCGATCAATTTTCTTATACCAAAAATATTATCGAACGTCAGATCTTAAATACTCTTGACTTCCTTTTTACCGACCAACAAATCACCGGAACTGAAATTGTCAAAATTTCCCAAACCGTTCTCGCCGGCATCGACAGTTCAACCAATACCACTGATTTATTCAAACATCTTCGTCAATTTGTTAACCAATATCCACTTTTTAAGTATAATCTCCAAAAAACTATTACTGCTTTAAATAATTCCCGTGCCAATTGATAATTCAGCGGAACTAAAAATCGCCGAAAAAAAATCTTCTCTTGGCGATCAAATTAGATCAATTCTTAACCACCGAACTCGTCAAAATCCATCAGAAACTTTTCACCAACTAGCCGAACTGCCATCAGACCAACCAAGCGAAAATCAACTTTCTCTCACCACTGCCGAAATTGTTCCATCCTCACCTCATCCATCTTCAAACCCCGATCAGCTAGAAATTACCCGTTTATCAAATGAAATTAAACAAGAATCAGGAGAAATCATCACACCGGAAACTTCCACTAATAATTCTCATCTTTTTCCCAATCGCCCCAGCTTAGATGAATTAATTGCTCAAGATCCAAATCGAAAAACTAAAGTTTCTTTTTTAACTCGGCAGAAAGATATTCAAACTCTCAAAAAATCTGGTGTTGCCGACACCTCTCAGGTTTACGATAGTCTTGTCAAAAGAGGTGTCCCTCGAGGCCTAATTTTAGAAACCAAAGGCCAAATTATTGATTACGGTCAGTACAGGCTTTACATGAAGCATTTTTCCTCTTATGAAGAGGAACTTAAAACTAAAGAAGGGAAGAAAACTCGCCAGCAAGACATTAAAGCTTTACAGCAAGAAAGGGTTATAAATGCCGCCCAAGTTTATGATGGCCTACGTTCGAGGGGAATTTCCCGTGCCCAAATTATGGAGAATGATGATCATAGTTCAAGTAGGTTAGGAGATAAAAAATTAGATTCTTATATTTATGTTGATTCGTCTATTATCAAAGGGATTGATCGCCTCGATTCTCTTGGAGAATTTGAATCAAAATCTTTTAATTCAGATGATGCTTTTAAACAATTATTTACTAACGCCGGATTTGTAAGTCACAGCCCAGATTCCGTATTTGCTGAAACTAAAAATAAATTAACCCAATATACCTTTTTACCGATACCTCAAACTATCTCTTATTTTCTTTCAAGCGACGGGCTTAGTTCGGAAAGTATTACTGCTCTAGACTATCTCAAAAATAATTTCTTTTACAATTCGTCAAACGAAAAAAAACTAACAGAAGTTTTGTCTATATCAGACTACCATTATGATAGGCGACCAGACTTTGCTGTTTTTGTTAACAGTAATCACAATTATAGACATCTCTTTCCCTTAATTAGTTCTATTGCTATATCAGATATCAACAATCAAGAAAGAATTGAGTTTCCATCAGAAATTTTGTCTTTTGCTAAAGAAGAAGAAATAGACCAAATAAACTGTCTTTTAAATCTAACCGATCGTCAACAACAAGCCTTTTTTTGTAAAAATATTATTGATTTTTATCCTCGTGAAAGTTTTATAAAAAAATATTTCGACGAAAATCATCAACCAAATTTAGAATTTTACAAACACTACCTTAGTCACTCTGAAACTATCTCCCAAAAAGTTACTATTCCTCAAAATTTATTAGATTCTATCTCAGACCAGACCACTAAAGATTTTTATCAATTTTTATCAAATCTCCAAGATGGTCAGATTCAACACTATATTCTTGCTTATGTGGACAAAAGAAGTCTATCTCCCTCCTCTTTTTTTTATGAAGGTAAATTAACTTATCAACCACAACACTTATTTAGAGATATTCTTTTACAGAAAAATATTATCAATAATCCTCTTAAAATAGACCAAATTAAAGATCTTATTACTTCAGAATCAGATCAAAGAGACATCCTCGCAGCTTCAAGAATTTCAGAAGCTACCGCCAGAGAATTTTTCCTATATCAATATCCAGAAGAAAGAGTTAAATTTCTAGACCAAAATAATGAATTTACCCCATACTTTTATAAAAAATATGCTCAAACATATCCAGAAAATTTTATTAAATATCATGATCGCCATTCTTGGGTACTAGTCTTTGGTCAAGAAACTATTTCTGGTCTTCTAAACTCGCTCCCAACATCTACCGATGAAAAACGCAATGCCTTCACCCACAATGAGTACGATCGGACCAGCAAGTTTTTTGAATTCTTAGTTACTGACAAAAATTCCGGTTTTCAGCTTAACCAAGAACACCTCAAAATTGCTACCGAATATATTAAAAACTTTGGTCTTGCTAAATCAGCTAAATTTTATCAATATTTTCAAGTTCTTTATCTTTATGAAAAAGAAAAGACTCCCCAGCTTCCAGAAGAGCTTTTGCAAAGTGGAATTTTTTCTATTGAAGACCTAAGACGAGAAGTTAAAAAAATCCAAAAAATTTGTTTTAGCCCAGAACCGTTAACTGATTTATCAAATTTAACCCCATTCCAGATCGAATCCCTTTCTATTGCTACCGGCCACAGTGTTAATCGTTTTACAAGAATTCCTATTCAAACTATTATTTCTGATTTCTCCCAGAATTTATCAAACGGAGAAATTAACCCATTACCCAGTGAGTTTTATCCAGAGATTATCAGCACTAATTCCATTAAAGTTGAAACAGATAAAAAAATCAGTGATAGTCAACCTCTCACCGTCTTGAGTGAAGAAATACTTAAAGCTATTGTTGATGGTAATGATATTTCTTCAGAAAAAAGTATTTTAATTGAAATGTTTAATCAAAGAGCTTCTCGATTGTCATCAAGTGATAGCGGTGGTAATTCTAAAAAACAAGAATATCTCCAAAAACAAATAAATGCTTTCATCCAAGAAATAGAACTGATTTCTTCTTCAGATTCCGTCGATGGTTTATTATCAAAGCTAATTCCTTTTACTTTAGGTTTAGGTGCTGATCAAGAAAAATACAATTCTATTCTTCGCCAGCTAGTCTTTAAAAAAGTCTTTGATAAACACCAAAATTCTCCCGGGTGGAAAGAAAACATTAAAAATTCATTGGAAAGCAACAATACCCCAGTAGCTGTTAGTCAGATGACTGACCTTATAAATAACACCATCAAAGACCATGTTTTAAATTTTGAAACCAAGAATCAAGACGGCTATTGGAGCGAATCAACTTTCGAAGTTGTTAAAAAATATTCCACTCCATTCAAGAAAAATCTTTCTTTCCAATCTTTTATTAATGAATTAAATTCTTATCGGGAATCTTTTGTTGTCATTCAATTAGGTCAGAACCAAACAACAGCAATAATTCCTGATCGTGGCCTTATTGGTGAAATGTCAGGCTATATGGCTGATGTTTGTTATACCAAAGTGTACCCTCTATTAAAAACTTATCCAGACTTAGTTCCATACAAATTTGTTGCTAATAGCAAATCAGAAAATCCAGAATTTATTGGATCTACATTAGTCTTCAAAGTTGAAGATGCTGATAATCAACCAGTTTTTTTAATCCGTGCCTTTGATATTCCCAATGAACAATCAGTTGATATTGGTAAATTCTTTGAATCTTTTATTGACCATCTTGCTCCAATTGCTAAAAATATGGGAATTAAAAAAATTATTACTGCGGGTACACAAGGAACCATCTCTAACTATTCTGTCACCAATAACTATGTTATCTCCAGATACGTCAGGGATCAAAAGAATATCCCACTTAAAGAAACTTTCAATTTCAACGGTTACGATATTACCCATCAGTGCTACCTTGTCCGAGATATCTCCTAAAATAAAAAACCCAAAAAATCACTCAGTGACCATAATCCTGAAATGCTTTTTAGCAAAAGCTCTACCTGATCCTGTTTTTAAATACTTTTCAAAATTAAAAGCAATTTGTTTCTCTTTAAAACCAAAATAACTATTTAAAGTTATTGGTAATCTATATTTCGTTTCTTTAACTTCACCATTTTTATGATTTTCTATCCTTTTCTTTAAATCATCAGTACATCCAACATAAAATCCATTATCACTACATTTCAATATATAAACCCAATATATAAATAATTCTGACACAAAATTCGATAGAAGTAGTAATCAAAAAAAAGCGGACTGCGTCACGCCGTAGTCCCGCTACTGCGGGACGAAGGCGGAGATGCCAGGTAATGAACCCGGGTCCGAAAGCAGACTCAAAAAAACATCTACAAGCTTAAAGAATTTTGACCTACACTCCCGACAACAGAAATTCATAAAATGTGTCGGGATGTCGATTGTTGAGGGCATTACCCCTCGCTTTAATCCACGATCTAACCGAGAAGATCGGGATTGCATTTCGATTTAATTTACACCACCCAATTCCCCTCGAAACAGAAAACCAAGTGATGAGTCTCTTAGCAAACAGCCAAAGCTGGTTGATAAGAAGTACCGGCAACCTTACCTAAATAGGCAGTGAAATCGGTAGCTAACTTGCTAAGTTTTTCTTTAGCATTTTTTGTTTTAACCCTGTTTTCAGCCAGAGGCTGATCGTCCTATGGACGAAACGACTCAATGGATCAAAGTCGGCTTGCCGTTTTTTAAAGTTCATGCTCCGTCGATGCAATACATCTCCAGAGCTTGTATTTTATCAAATTTGGCCCTTTTTGTCCAAAAAACTAGACTAACTTTGCTTTACCCTTGCCCTGCCTGCCCGCCTCTGGAGGGTCAAGGGAAAAGGAAGGGTTAGGGTTTATTTTAAAGTTTCCCTTTTTAAGGCGTAAGTCCCGCTACTGCGGGAGAAATGTCACTCCGCAGCAGCGGAGTGACAAAGGGTTTTATCCTCATCCTGCCACGGACACTATAAAGAAAAATTGCTCCTCTTTATAAAGGGGAGCTGGCGAGAAAAGCGAGCCTGATGGGTTTTGATTCCCCCTCTTACCTGCCCACCAGACTGAGAAGCTGTCGGTGGGTCAAAGAAGGGGGTTAGGGGGAGATTGTGGTGGGTTTGATTTAGACATTAGACATTAGAAATTAGACATTTTATATTTATTTATGTTACTTGACCTTCTCTTTCCTAAAACCTGCTTTGGTTGCGGCCGTGCCGGTCAATATTTTTGTCCTAACTGTCAACAACAAATTAAATATCATTCTCCCAAATTTTCTTCCCACCCACCCAAAGAGGGCCGGCTTAGTCTTTTTTATTTCCATGGCCTTATTCGTCGCGCTATTCAATCTTTAAAATATGAATTTACCACCGATATCACCGACGAAATGAGTAATATTTTTACTCAAAAACTCAAAAAATGTTATCCTCATCTGATTAAATACTGGCAACAAAATAATTTTGTTCTAACTCCTATTCCTCTTCATTACTCCCGCCAAAACTGGCGCGGCTTTAATCAATCTGTTCTACTTGGTCAATCTATTTCCCAAAAATTAAATCTCAAATTTTCTGATCAGATTATTTTACGGCTTAAATATACCCATTCACAGGCAAAAATTAAAAGTCACCCAAAACGATTAGAAAACCTTCATCAAGCCTTTACTCCAATTTTACCCATTCCTCAAAACCTCATTCTTTTTGATGATGTCGCTACCAGTTTTTCCACTCTCAACTCTGCTCTTAGCAGTCTTACATCCTATGGCCTAAGTCGTTGTTGGTACCTGACTCTGGCTGGTTAGTAAACAATCTTTCGCTTTTAATCTGTTCGGCCGTTTTTGGCTGAATCACTTCAACCTCCATTGCCTTGGGCAAATCACCATCAGTTATTTGCCAGCCTTCAATCGGGGTCAAGGAACTCAAATAAAAATTCTCCACATTCAAACCGTGACCCGACAAAGATTCTCTCAATTCATTAGTTACCTCTTCTTCAATCAAACTTCTGTCAGTCGACAAAGCATTCATTAAAGTATGATTAGTCAACACTTTTCTAATTCGGCTTCTAGTTACTGGTCGGACCACTTTCGACACAAAATTTTCTCCAATATTTTGCCAAATCTCCGGCAATCTCTCAGTATCTAATTTAATCAAAACTGTTGCTTCCACGGCTACAAACTTATTATCCGAAGTTACCGCATTAATCACTTCATCACCCATAATCTCTTTATTATCTTTCAGTATAATATCCTTGGCTACCGTATATTCAATCAGCTGAGCATTAAAAAGTTTTACCCGATGAATTATTGGTACCTTAAAATGCATCCCCGGATGCCAGACATTTTTTAACACTCCCCTAAAAACACTATAAATACACCCTACATGACCTGGGGGTACTGTTACTATAAAACCCCCGACCACCTCATCTACTAGCAAAGAGACGAGCAAATTATCTATTGATGCCATGATACGAGTATACAGCAACCATTAATAAAAATCACTTATTTTTAATAAAACACTTGGTTAATTCCATTAATTTTTCTTCGGGATTTTTGTTTTTAACAATATATGAAGAAATCAAAATTCCCTTAGCTCCTAATTTTAAAGAAACTTTTACGTCTTCTGGTGAATGTATTCCCGCACCTACTAAAACCGGTATTTTAGGATACATTTTAACTATTTTTTTAATTATCTCTGGTTTCTCTGTCGCCACCGACTTATCTTTACTTCCAATCAAGTTTTTTGGTTCATAAGCAATAAAATTAGGTTTAACATTTTTCGCCCAACTTTCAGCTTGACCCAAACTACTTAAACACAGTGTTAAAGTAAAACTTTTTGGCCAGGCTTTAAGCATTTTTTTAATTGTTCCGGGCTTTTTTCGACATTCAGAATGATTTAATAAAGTCCCGTCTCCACCTGCCTCTTTTACTTGAATAGGCGATATTGACCCTGATTTTGCTCCCTCAAAAAATTCATCCACATTTTGAACCCAAACTTCCATTCCCAATTTTTCCTTAACCATTCTAACATCCAACGCCGATACCACCGGCACTATTTTGACCCCCGTCTTTTCTGACACTTTTTTACAAATTCTAGCTAATTTTTCTACTCCATCTCCAAAAGTATTTTCATAAATCTTAAAATTTACCGCAATCATATTTTTATTTTTTACCCTTACCTTACTTACCAAAATGGAGAGCCAGAAAAAAAGGGTAGAGTTAAGGTTTGCCTTATTTAGTTAAATTATATTTTTTTTGTAATTGAGCTATTCCGTTCTTTAATCTAGTTATGATTTCAGTTGTTTCAGTTGCACTTCCACTGGTTCCTGATAAACCATTAATTGCATCCGTAAAATATTTTTGCATCTCCGTATTAACCCCTTCATCTCCGGTTTCCGAAGCTAAATACCAACTACTGGCCTTATTAGCTACCGACAAAAACGGCCAAACTTTTTCATTACTCTTAAGTTTTTCTGACATACTTTTCCTTGGATATATTTCTCCAAAACTTCTTAATTGCGACTCGGCCGTATACATTTTTTCCAATGCTTCAACCGAACTTAAATATTCCAAAAACTTCCACCCTGCTTCTTTATGTCTACTCTTATTATTAACCCCTTCAGTCCAGTAACTTGCACAATGGTTGTCTGTTAATTGGGTACTATCAGTACTTGTTACTCCCAGAGTCGGTAATTGAGGTACTGTAGTAATTCCATAATCCAGATCTTTATTTAAATTCTGCAAGTCAAATACTCGCCATGATGGTCCAAAATAAAATGCCAATTTTCCGGCCGCAAATAAAGATGTCGAATTTGGTAGCGAACTATCCCAAACATTACTAACCGACTTGGCAAAAGAAGCATAAAATTTTAATACATCTTCAAGATTTTCATCCGTACTTGTCGAAGAAATTTTAGCTAAATTTATGTTATTTTGCTTCATCATTAATCCCACAATATCACTCCAATGATCCACATTAACATTGGCCAGCCCCAAAGCTGCTCCCGCTACCATTATCTTACCATCTTCATTTTTTTGAGTTAATTTAATTGCCGATTCTCTTAACTCCCACCAGTCATCCGGTATTGGTAAACCAGCTTTATTTAATAATTCCTTATTATAAAACAACGCCAAACCATCATACATTATTGGTACCGACACCCATTTTCCATTCAATTTCAAATCATTTTTATAAATATCCAAAAAATCATTTTCTAGCCCTATTGCTGTTGCCGTTTCCGTCGGTACTGGCTCCAAATAATCCTTCATCATTGGTATCCAGGTATTATGAAACCTAAATACATCTACATCTTCATCCCCATTACTTGTTTTTGTTAATTTACTAGTTAAACGAGTTCTGTAATCTGTTCTTTGACCCCTTTTATAATTCACTTTTATTCCTGGATTTTTAGATTCAAAGTCGCTTATGATTGTATTCATTACCGATGGATCTTCCCACAATCCCCAATAGTTCAAAGTCACTGTCTCTGTAATAGCTTTTTTGTTTCCAATTATTTTAAACCCTCCTAAACCTATTATTAATACCAAGACTACTACTACTCCTCTCATTACCCATTTATTTTTGACCCAAGCCAATTTACTTTCACTTTTTAATTTAGTTTCACTAAAAACCGTAGTTTCCTGCGGATTTAACCTGTCTTCAGGTATCTCCAATACCTGTTTTTCTTCTGGTTCAGGTTCGGTTTGAATACTTACCCTTCTTGGCGGTAATGGTGATTTTATATCTTCAAGATCCACACTTATATCATACCCTAAACCAATCGGTAGTTACCACATTCAATTTTTATTGGTAAAATAAACCATATGTCACCATTCATCTTATCACTTTTATCTACTCTTATAGTTAGTTTACTTTCTCTTATTGGTCTGTCTCTTGTTTTTATCAACCAAAAAACTATCCAAAAAATCACTCTCTTTCTGGTTAGCTTTGCTGTTGGTGGCCTGCTTGGCGATGCTTTTATTCATTTAATCCCTGAGTCTTTTGAATTTTTTCCATCAAAATCCACTTCTTCTTTACTTATTTTATTTGGCATTATCCTCTTTTTCATTCTGGAAAAAATTCTTCGTTGGCATCATTGCCACGAAATTGATTGCCACCAGGAAGAAAAACATGTTATCACCCTAAATTTAATTGGCGATAGCGTTCACAATTTTATTGACGGCGCCCTCATCGCCGCCAGTTACCAAATCAGCACCTTTGTTGGTTTAACCACTACTTTAGCTGTAATTCTCCACGAAATTCCCCAGGAAATAGGTGATTTTGGTATTCTTATCCACCACCAAGTTCCCCTCAAAAAAACCGTTCTTTATAACTTTATTACTTCTCTCACTAGTTTTTTGGGTGTTTTTCTTATCTCTTTTTTAAACTATGATTTTTCTTCCTATCTTATTCCCATTACTGCCGGCGGCTTTATTTATTTAGCTCTCACCGACTTAACTCCCGAGCTCCACCGCCACGACCCCAAAATATCCATTACCGCTACTCAGCTAATTTGTCTTCTTTTGGGCATTGGTCTCATGTTCTGCCTCCTATTTTTGGAATAATTTATTTAAGCCCTCCCTTTTCAAGGGAGGGTGGTCGAAGACCAGGTGGGTTTTGTTCCTCAGCCTGCCACGGGCAGGCTAAATAAAATTTTCCCCTCCTTTGATCAAAAGAGGGGATTAAGGGGTGGATTTATTTTAGTCATTAGTAATTAGAAATTAGTCATTTTTATTTGTTATCATTTCTTATGCTTATCAATGTCTATACTGATGGTGGTT
>Ga0116157_10006849_pt1 | contig 10242 bp, 8 predicted proteins | sample AD_UKC048_MetaG_FD_89882 | JGI IMG/M metagenome (GOLD analysis project Ga0116157, IMG submission 89882) | Active sludge microbial communities of municipal wastewater-treating anaerobic digesters from USA - AD_UKC048_MetaG | ecosystem: Engineered > Bioreactor > Anaerobic > Digestate | place: USA... | reverse complement strand
TTGGCGGGTTAGACTGCTACCTCACAGGGAGGAGGGGAGGACATATGCCAAATTGGTCGCCCATGCCGGATAGATCCCGTCGGGACATTGGCGCGTCATGAGTTTGCGTGCGCGCATCCTGACGCTTATCCTGGTGTCTTCATTGCTGCCAGTTTTGGCCGTACTCTGGGTATTGCTGGCAAATCGGGCTGACACCATATCCAAGGCGCGCGACCAACTCACCGTCAGGGCTGAAGCTGTCGCAAGTGACCTGGATGATCGGATCAGCGGCACGGCTCAATTGCTCTTTGGTCTCGGACGCGTGCCGTTGGTGGGTAGCACGGACAAGTCAGCATGCTCCAATTTCCTGGCCGATGTTCTCAAAGAACACCCCCAGTACACCGGGCTGCTGACCATTTGGCCAGATGGCCAGTTGCATTGTGACTCCCTGAAAACCGGTCGGATGCTCAATCTGACTGATCGGGGCTATTTCCAGCGCGCCAGCAAATCGACCCGGTACGTCGTGGAGCCCGTCATTGGACGGTTGACAGGAAAGGGCGTACTTCAAATCGCTTACCCCGTTCGGAATCAGTCGGGTACGCTGCAATACATCCTCCTGGCTTCTCTGAATCTGGACGAGTTTGGCCGATCGACTGCAATGACCCTGCCTTATGAACAAATGAACTTCCAGATATGGAGTGACGATGGCAGCATGGTCATGGATTACCCTGGAGCCGGTGCGAAAGCGCTCGAGCCCGGTCCAGCCGAAAAAAGATTTGTTCTTTCAAGCCTTTCCAGCAAGCTCGGGACGATGGGAGAGGGTGCTGCAGCTCGCATATGGACGGCGGCTCCCTTGCCGCGCACACGAGACACCGGGCTTCGTCTTGCATTGAGCGTTCCCGAAGCGGACTTGCTGGAGCGCGAGGATCGTCAATTCAAGAGCGCGTTGACGGGACTGCTGTCCTTGTCTGCCGTGCTGTTCCTGATTGCGGTGTTGTTGGGCGAATTTGGGCTTCGCCGGCAGGCGGCACGCATGATCCGGGCGATTGGGCGTCTGGACAAAGGCATTTTTAATGACCCTATTGGAGGGCCTTATCCGAAGGGTGAGCTTGGAGACATGATGCTGTCTCTGGACCGGATGGCCGATTCGCTCCAGCAGCAGAGAAAGCTGATCCAGCTCAACACCGTGGCCCTTGAGCGCCAGGCCAATACCGATGCGCTGACCGGGCTGGCCAACCGCAATTTGCTGACGGACCGCCTCGAGCAGGCGCTGATTTATGCGCACCGGGCCCAGAGGGTGGCCGGTGTGTTATTACTTGATCTGGATCGATTCAAGACCGTCAACGACAGCCTTGGACACAGCCAGGGCGATTTACTGCTGCAAACGATTGCCCATCGGCTGTTGACCTGCGTGCGTGACGGAGACACAGTTGCCCGCTTGGGTGGCGACGAATTTGTATTGGTGCTTTCGGATATGGCCCAAGTCTCGGACATGCTTCCCGTGGCCCAGCAGATTCTTACCGTGCTGGCCGAGCCCGTCACGCTGAACGATCAGGTCGTGATGGTCAGTGCGAGTTTGGGTATCAGCGCGTATCCCCGCGACGGAGATACGGCGGATGTGTTGATCAGGCATGCCGATACCGCCATGTACCGTGCGAAAGAGCAGGGCGGCAATGCCATGGCTTTCTTCACCCCCGAGATGAACCAGACCATGGTCGAGCGGGTGCACGTTGAGGCGGGGTTGCGCCGGGCGCTGGAGCATCGGGAGTTTTGTCTGTTCTACCAACCCATACTCGACATCGCGACTGGAATTGTCACGTCCGCCGAGGCTCTCTTGCGGTGGAACGATCCGCAACGCGGTCTCATCGGGCCAGACCAGTTCATATCCATCGCGGAGGAAACAGGTCTCATCATTCCTATCGGCAACTGGGTCTTGCAGGAGGCCTGCATGCAGGCAAAAACCTGGCAAAACCTGGGGTTGGGCGCCATTCCGGTCGCGGTCAATCTTTCTGCAAGGCAGTTCAATGCGCCGTCTCTTGACGCCGCTATTGAAGCTGCGCTGAAGTCAGCCGATTGCCCGGCGGCATTACTTCAACTTGAAATCACTGAAAGCATGGTCATGGCCAATGCGAACCAGGCGCTGCAGACAATGCGCCGCATGAATGCGTTGGGCGTACAGCTGTCCATCGACGATTTTGGAACCGGGTATTCGTCCCTGAGCTATTTGAAGCGCTTCCCTGTGAACAAGCTCAAGATTGACCGGTCTTTTGTCAGCGATATTCACGTAGATGTCAATGATGAAGCCATCGTCGATGCTATCTTGACTTTGGCCCGGAAACTGGGGTTACGCACGGTGGCAGAAGGGGTAGAAACCGTGGCTCAGCTTCAGTTTTTGCGCGCGCTGGGTTGCGATGAATGCCAGGGATACCTGTTTGCGCGGCCCTGCTCGTCTGAAGCGTTTGCGGCCCTTATCAAGGGTGGAGTGCCTGCCTTTCTGGTTTCTTGAACCTGTGGGCCTATTTAATTTGGGAACTCCGTGCCGAGTCCGGCATCATAAGACGGGTAAATCTGTATTTTTTTTCTGGGTAGCCTTTGAATTGAAGAAATGAAAATGAAAAACATCCTGATGAGTCTGATGTTTTGTGTCGCGAGCCCTGTATTCGCGGCGGACGTGCCAACAGTTGCAGTGCCCACAGTAGCGGAACGAATGAGCAACGCCCGCAACGCTATCAAGATCAACAATTGGCGTGCGGCGATGGCGGAGTTAAACGTGGCTATCAAAGAGGAACCCCGCAATGCCGACGCACACAACTTGTTGGCTTACAGCTACCGCAAGCAGGCCAGGCCGGATCTGCCCAAGGCGTTTGAACACTACAACATTGCGCTCAAACTCGACCCCAAACACCGGGGTGCGCACGAGTACATTGGTGAAGCGTATTTGATGGACAAAAAACCCGCTGAGGCGGAGCAACACCTAGCCGAGCTGGAAAAGATTTGCGGCAACAAGACTTGCGAAGAGTACGCCGATCTCGCCCGCGCTATCGCTGACTACAAGGCCAAAAACAAATAGCCCGAGCTGAGTTCAGGCACCTGGGTTTGCCGGATGCATTTGCCCTGGTTTGTCTTCCATATAGCCTTTGCCGTCTTTGATACCTTTTTTCCCCATTGTCTGCCAGGCAGTTTTCTGGTCCACCAACCGCGCCAGATACTCAAGCTCTTCGTCGGTGTGGTTAATGGCTTTAGCGGGCGTCAGGTAGCGGCCTTCCTTGGGTGATGCTTCACCCCAGAACGCCTGGTGGTAGCTGGACTGACTCACCAGGTTGTCACCCCTGGCATCCATAGCCACGGTGCCATAGCAGTTACAGAAATAACTGCGGTTGTTTTGATCGGCAAACACCTCAGTGTAGACGCCCGTGCCACGAATGCCCGCGGTGAGCGTCGGCGTCACGATTTGCCGGCTGATACCACGCCCCCAGACACTGGCCACCGCACCTGTGAGCAAGCGCAACAGGCTGACGGCATTAAGCGTGTTGCCCCGTTCTACCTTGAAGCGCGAGTTCTGGCGTACATGAAAGGAAGAGTTGCCCAGCACAAAAATCAGGTTGGACAGGGGCCCGGTCACAATTTCATCGCCCGTCTGGATGACTTGCTGCGGCAGCAGTCGCGCACCATTCACCAGTGCATCGCCGAGCAACTCCACGATGTTGCTGCGGGACTGCGCGTGCGCCGCTTCATAGCCGCCCAGAGCTGTCCAGGCGGCAGCGGCCTGAACGAAGCTGCGCCGCTGAAACCACAAAATCTCGGTTTCAGTACGGTTCATCAAAACGTGGTCACTCATGGCGCGCTTCCTTCCGGTGTTTCAAAACTGGCTTGGTAGGTGAAAAAGATAGAGGTGAAAAACATGGCCGCCATCAGCATGGCGGCGGGAAACATCGCAACGCCAGCGATCTCGGGGCCACCGATGACGGTCGCCAGCAGCGTCACCATCACTCCAGCGAGCAAGAATATGACCATCCATACCAGACCGAAGACCAGAAAGGCGCGGAAGTTCCGCAAACAGACTACCCCACTGAAAAACAGGCTCTTTACGGGTGGCATGTCGTGCCAGTGCACCAGTGCGGGCGCATGCCAGAACAGCATTGACAGGGGCGTGTACAGAATGAGGGCCACCCACATGGCCGACTGGAAAGCGGGCTCCATAACCATCTCGCGGGTGATGGTGCCTCCCAGCAGATACAGGCGAGCAAACTGCCCGCCGTCGGCCAGAGCAGAAGCCCCCATCACCAGCAAGACCCCCAGTGCATAAACGACGCCGAGCACCAGCATGGACCGCATCTTGGCCTTACCGGCCCGGAACGCGCTGGCCATTATGGATGGCATCGGGAACTTGCCCGCCACTGCCTCACGTGTTGCCGCCATCAGGCCGAGCGTGCAGGCTGGAAGGATGACGAGCGCCAACAGACTGCCCAGGAACGGCACGATGCTCAAGACTGAAACAATGGCCATGAACATGAAAAATAAGCCCGACAGTGCGAGCGGCTGCCGGAAAAACGTTTGAATGCCTTGCTTGACCCATTGAGCGCCTTCCGAGGCAGGAACGATATTCAGTTTCATGCGTGATGTTCTCAAGGGTTCAGTGGTTTTGCCAGCCGTTGCCGCAATACACGCTCGAAGTGTGTGGGGTCATGAGCCTTCAGCATGGTGGCCTCCCTCGGTAAATAGAAATCCCACAGCCGGGAAATCCAGAAGCGCAAGGCCGCCGCCCGTGCCGTGGCTGGCAGGAGCTGCCGCTCGGCTGCGGTAAGTGGACGCACTGCTTCGTAGGCAGCCAGGAACCGCTGGGTGCGGGCGGTGTCTTCAACGCCGGTGGGCAAGTCCACGCACCAATCGTTCAGACACACGGCGATATCAAAGAGCCACGAGTCCACGCCAGCGAAGTAAAAGTCAAAAAAACCGGTGAGCTGGGGCTGCCCGCGGTTGTCCAACGCTTCGGGGCCGGTTTCAAACATGACGTTGTCGCGAAACAGGTCTGCGTGAATGGGCCCGCGGGGCAGTGCGGCGAACGATGAGGAAGCGGCAACGTGGTTCTGATAAGCCAGCTCGGCCTGAAGCAGAGTAGCCTCAGGTGTTTCCAGATAGGGTAGGACCACTGGAACTGTCTCGTTCCACCAGGGAAGCCCGCGCAGATTGGGTTGTGCCATGGGGAATTCTCGGGCTGCCAGATGCATGTTGGCTAGCATGCCGGCTACGGCAGCGCAATGATCGCCGGACGGCGCCAATTCGCTTTTACCGCGCAGCCGGTTCACCACGGCAGCCGGTTTGTCCAACAGCCTGTGCAGGATGTCACCATCCCGGTTAGCGGCAGGGTCTGGAACGGGGATGCCGTTATTAGCCAGATGTTTCATCAGGCGCAGGTAAAACGGGAGTTGCTCGAAGGTCAGCCGCTCAAACAGGGTCAGCACGTAAGCGCCCTTGTCGGTAGTCACGAAATAGTTAGTGTTTTCAATACCCCCTGAGCAGCCCTCCATGGTCTGCAACTGGCCAAGGCCCAGGGGCTCAAGAAATTGTCTGGCCTGCTCGAAGGAGACCTCTGTATAAACCGCCATGAATCAAACAACCCGTTTTCAGAAACCTAAAACTTTCCATACACGGGTCCCGCCACTGGCGTCTCCCTTGGCGGGCAAAACCTCGTAGCCCGGCATGCCCCCTTTAGGCTGCACCCGAATACTTTGTGTTTCGCCGCCCAGCCGGGTTTCGTCAATGGTTGCGCCGCCGTCCTCAATTCGGATGGTTTTTCCCAGCCGCTCCTGGCGGGTGGCTACGGGCTGCTTGCCCGTGGCATTTGTGGCAACTGGCGTTACAGCTGTACTTGCTGGCTGGGCCCACGCAGCCGACATGGCAACCATGCCAAAAAGTAAAACGACAGGGGTAAAAAAGGAGGACAAGATGTGTGCAGTACGCATGGCCTGATTGTAGGTCCACCCGAGTCAGGCGCCACGGAGGCAAAATGCCCCCATGACGACCAAGAAAACCCTCTTGCTGGTGGATGGATCCAGCTACCTCTACCGTGCCTTCTTCGCCGGTGGCGACAACTTGAGCACCACACTGCCCGATGGCACGGTTCAAAAGACCGGCGCCATCCGAATCATGGTCAATATGATGCAGAAATTGCGGAAAGACCATCCAGCAATTTTTGGGGCCTGTGTGTTTGATGCCAAGGGGCCGACGTTCCGTGATGCGATTTATCCAAAGTACAAGGCGCAGCGCTCACCGATGCCAGACGACTTGCGCACGCAGATTGTGCCGATTCACGAGGTGGTGCGTCTGCTGGGCTGGAAGGTGCTGGATGTGCCGGGCGTAGAAGCTGACGACGTGATCGGCACTCTGGCGGTAATAGCCGCACGGCAAGGTATTGAAGTCATTGTGTCCAGCGGCGACAAGGACCTGGCCCAGCTCGTGAATGAACACATCACCATCATCGACACCATGAACGAGAGGAAGCGCGACCTGGCCGGTGTGGAGGCCGAATTCGGCGTACCCGCTCACCTGATGGTGGACTACCAGACGCTGGTGGGTGACGCCGTGGACAACGTGCCTGGCGTGCCCAAGGTTGGCCCCAAGACGGCGGCCAAGTGGCTGCAGACCTACGGCTCGCTGGATGCCGTGGTGGCCAATGCAGACAAGATCACTGGCGCCGTGGGTGAGAACCTGCGCGGGTCACTGGCTTGGTTGCCGACGGGCCGCCAGCTGTTGACTATCAAAACCGACTGTGACCTCAATGGTTGGGTTCCCGATCTGCCTGCTATGGATTCAATAGCTTTTGGTGAACAGGATACGGTGGCTTTGAAGGCTTTTTACGAGCAATACGGGTTCAAGGGGCTGGCGAAGGCGTTGGGTGGTGACGCTGCGGCCAGCCCGGACGCGGTTGTGCCCAAGATGGCCAAACGCAGTTCTGAGCCGGGCCTTTTCGATGAGTCTGAGGAACCCGCCACGCCAGCAGCGGCCCGCATTTCGACGATTGCTTATGACACCGTGCTGACGTGGGATGCCTTTGATACATGGCTGGCCAGGGTCAACTCTGCCGAGCTGGTTGCACTGGACACAGAAACCACCTCGCTGGACGAGATGCGTGCCGAGATCGTCGGGATCAGTTTCAGCGTGACCCCCGGTGAGGCGGCCTACATTCCGTTGACCCACGACTACCCTGATGCACCCGCTCAATTGCCGCGCGACGAAGTGCTGGCCAGACTCAAACCCTGGCTCGAAGACGGAGCCAGAAAGAAGCTGGGGCAACACGTCAAATACGACCGCCATGTATTTGCCAACCACGGCATCGAGGTGCAGGGTTACGCACACGACACCATGCTGCAAAGTTATGTGCTGGAAGTGCACAAACCCCACGGCCTTAGCAGCCTGGCCGAGCGCCATCTGGGGCGTAGCGGCATTAGCTTTGAAGACCTGTGCGGCAAGGGCGCGCACCAGATTTCGTTCAACCAGGTGGATGTTGCCAAGGCAGCCGAGTATTCCTGCGAAGACTCCGATCAGACGCTGGACGTCCATCTGGCACTGTGGCCGCAGATTCAGGCCAGTGAAAAGTTGGGCTTCATTTACCAGCTGGAGATGGACAGCAGCGAAGCGTTGTACCGCATCGAGCGCAATGGCGTGCTGATTGACGCGCCGACACTTGCTGCGCAAAGCCATGAACTGGGCCAGCGCATCATGGAGCTGGAAAAGCAGGCCCATGAACTGGCTGGCCAGCCGTTCAATCTGAGCAGCCCGAAGCAGATTGGCGACATTTTCTTCACCAAGCTGGGACTACCCGTGGTCAAGAAGACCGCCACGGGCGCGCCCAGCACCGATGAAGAGGTGCTGGAAAAACTGGCGGAAGATTTCCCACTGCCGGCCAAAATATTAGAGCACCGCGGTCTGGCCAAGCTCAAGGGAACCTACACTGACAAACTGGCCCAGCTGGCCAACCCGCGCACCGGGCGCGTGCACACGCATTACGCACAGGCAGTTGCAGTTACCGGGCGGCTCTCCAGTAACGACCCCAACTTGCAGAATATTCCCATCCGCACCGCAGAAGGGCGCCGCGTGCGCGAGGCTTTCGTGGCGCCGCGGGGCAGCGTGATTGCCAGCGCCGACTACAGCCAGATCGAATTGCGCATCATGGCGCACATCAGTGGTGACGCGGCATTGTTGCTGGCGTTTCACGACGGCATGGATGTGCACCGTGCGACGGCAGCGGAGGTGTTTGGTGTTGCCACAAGCGAGGTCACCAGCGAGCAGCGGCGTTATGCCAAGGTCATCAATTTCGGGTTGATCTACGGTATGAGTGCCTACGGTCTGGCGCGTAACCTCGGTATCGACAACACGGCAGCGAAAAATTACATTGAGCGTTACTTTGACCGTTACCCCGGCGTGAAGCAATACATGGAATCCACACGGAAACTCGCCAAGCAACAGGGCTATGTGGAAACGGTGTTTGGCCGACGTTTGCAACTGGCGGGAATCATGAATGCCAAAGGCGCCTTGCTGGCAGGACTGGAGCGTGCTGCGATCAACGCACCGATGCAAGGCACAGCGGCTGATCTCATTAAGCTCAGCATGGTGAAGGTCCAACACGTGCTGGACGCCGATAAGAAGGGCACAAAGATGATCATGCAGGTGCACGACGAACTGGTGTTTGAAGTGCCTGATTCGGAGGTGGAATGGGTGAAACACGAGATTCCACGCCTGATGGCGGGCGTAGCGCATCTCAAGGTGCCTTTGCTAGCCGAGGTGGGTGTGGGTCCTAATTGGGACAAGGCACATTGAGTGGTTGCTTCGTGACTCGGGTTTACCCTATGGATAACCCTGTGCCCCGACAGAACTTCCCATCTTGCCTAGACTCAGACCGGTTGCATTTTCAACCCTTTGGAGATTTTCCATGCTGCGCGAAGACCTGAAAAATGAATTCAACTCTCTGGTTCCCGGCCAGACCACCGAGCAGGGCGCCACACGGCGTACGGCGCTTAAGGTGGCGCTGGGTGTTGGGTACGCCGCCACGGCCATGCCGATCATGGCGCAGACTGCTATCAAAACGTCGTCAGAGGGCCTGAAGACGGGTGAAACCAGCTATGACGTCGGTGGCTTCAAGGTTCCCGCCTACTTTGCTGCGCCCGAAGGTAAGACCAATTTGCCGGTGGTGCTGGTCGTTCAGGAAATCTTTGGTGTGCACGAGTACATTGCCGATACTTGCCGCCGCTTCGCTAAAGCGGGATATCTGGCGATTGCCCCCGAGTTGTATGCGCGTCAAGGTGACCCGACCAAATATGGGGAAATCGCCAAGCTGATCGCGGAAGTGGTGAACAAGGTGCCCGATGCCCAGGTGATGGGCGATCTGGACGGTGCCGTTAAATGGGCCGGCGCAAACGGTGGCAACGTGGACAAAGTCGCGATAACCGGCTTTTGCTGGGGCGGGCGCATCACCTGGCTGTACGCGGGGCAAGGCCCGGTCAAGGCGGGCGTGGCCTGGTATGGTCGTGTGGTGGGCACACCAAATGACCTCATGCCGAAAAACCCGATCGATTTGGCTGCCAGCATGAAGGCGCCGGTGCTCGGCCTGTATGGTGAAAAGGACGGCGGCATCCCCCTTGACACACTTGATAAGATGAAAGCAGCTTTGGCCGCTGGAAATGCTGCGTCCAAAGCCGCCCAGTTTGTGGTGTACCCTGATGCACCGCATGCGTTTCATGCTGACTATCGGCCGAGCTACCGCAAGGAAGCGGCCGAAGATGGCTTCAAGCGCTGCCTGGAGTGGTTCAAGGCGAATGGCGTGGCCTGACAAAGGCTAAGGCTTCGTGCCACGAGCCGCCGAAAGGCGGCTTTTTTATTGATGTTTTAGGGCTCCAGCCCTCGTTGAATATGTGTGACTAGCTATGATTTTAATAGCAATTGTGATGGGTACTCTGGCTGCCGGTATTGGCAGCGTCTGGCTGGCGGCGTTGCTCAGCTTTGGCGTGCTGGCGCGCTATACGCAGCACATGCTCAGCCTAGCGGCGGGTGCCTTGTTGGCTACGGCGTTCATGCACCTGCTGCCTGAAGCGTTTGAAAGCCAGGCGGGTGCCAAAGACCTGTTCATGACGCTGTTGATTGGCCTGGTGTTTTTCTTCCTGCTTGACAAGGCCGAACTGTGGCATCACGGGCATGAACACCATCACGAGTCAGGCCACGAACATGACCATGCCCATCAGCAGCATGTCCACAACCATGGTCAACGCC
>Ga0116157_10006845_pt1 | contig 10244 bp, 5 predicted proteins | sample AD_UKC048_MetaG_FD_89882 | JGI IMG/M metagenome (GOLD analysis project Ga0116157, IMG submission 89882) | Active sludge microbial communities of municipal wastewater-treating anaerobic digesters from USA - AD_UKC048_MetaG | ecosystem: Engineered > Bioreactor > Anaerobic > Digestate | place: USA... | reverse complement strand
GAGGGTGGATTTGCTCCAAACCTCAAATCGAATGAGGAGGCTGTTACCGTTATTCTTCAAGCCATTGAGAATGCTGGTTACAAACCAGGCGTTGATATTTTCCTTGCTTTAGACCCAGCTTCTTCGGAGTACTACATTCCAGAGGAAAAGGTATATCACCTACACAAATCAACTGGCGAGAAGTTAACTCCTGCTCAAATGGTCGATTACTGGGCTAAATGGGTTGAGAAATATCCTATCATCTCTATTGAGGATGGTATGGCCGAGGACGATTGGGATGGCTGGAAGATGTTAACCGAGAGAATTGGTGAAAAAGTACAACTTGTTGGTGACGATTTGTTTGTAACTAATGTAGACCGTTTACAGCAAGGTATCGATAAGGGCGTTGCTAATAGTATTCTAGTTAAGGTTAACCAAATTGGTACTTTAACTGAGACTATCAATGCAGTTCGCTTGGCCGATATTCACTCTATGACATCAATTATGAGCCACCGTTCTGGTGAGACCGAGGACACTACAATTGCTCACCTAGCAGTAGCGTTGAACACTGGTTTAATCAAAACTGGTTCGGCTTCACGCTCCGATAGGATTGCAAAGTACAACCAACTAATCCGAATTGAGGAAATGTTAGGTTCTTCAGCAATTTATCTTGGTAAAAACTTTAAGTATATTAAGAAATAATAGTTTTTATTGAACTTTACTAAAGGTTCTGGTGTTTTTCCAGAGCCTTTTTTTATTTTTATCCCATAGTTTTTTAGAATTTATCTGGTGTCTAATGTTTGACATCTAATATCTGAGTTTATGGCATACAGATCTCTCCAGCAGTTTATCGATATTCTTGAGAAGAATAACGAATTGATTCGAATTAAAAGACTCGTCGATCCTATTCTTGAAATCACCGAAATTACCGATAGAATGTCGAAACTTCCTGATGGAGGCAAGGCTTTGCTTTTTGAGAATACTGGAACTGAGTTTCCTGTGTTAACCAATGCAATGGGTTCCATTAAAAGGATGTGCTTGGCTTTAGGTGTTGATGACTTGGAGGATATTAGGCTTGAGATGAGTTCTCTTTTTAAGGAACTGGCTGGGCCAAAGGATGGACTTTGGGAAAAGCTTAGCACTTTGCCAAAGCTTGGGAAGGTTGCTAGTTGGATGCCCTCCGTTTCGAGTGGAAAGGGTGTGTGTCAGGAAGTGGTTCATATGGAACCGAATATTGATTTACTCCCAGTTTTAAAATGCTGGCCTTACGATGGAGGTAGATTTGTTACCCTGCCAATGGTAAACACCAAGGATCCTCATACAGGTATTCGCAATGTTGGAATGTACCGGATGCAAATATTCAACACGGCTGAAACTGGAATGCATTGGCATCAGCATAAGGTTGGTGCACGACATTTTGAGGAGTACAAGAAACTCGGCAAACCTATGCCTGTTGCTGTAGCGTTGGGTGGCGACCCTGTTTACACATACGCAGCAACAGCTCCAATGCCCGATAATTTTGATGAGTACTTACTGGCAGGTTTCCTTCGGAAAAAGAAGGTGAATTTGGTGAAATGCTTAACGGTAGATTTGGAGGTTCCTGCGGATGTGGATTTTGTTATTGAAGGCTATGTAGATCCATCAGACGATTTGGTTTGGGAAGGTCCTTTTGGCGATCATACGGGTTTTTACTCGCTTGCTGATTGGTATCCCCGTTTTCATATCACCTGTATAACGCATAGGAAGAATGCTGTTTACCCTGCTACAATTGTAGGTGTTCCGCCAATGGAGGATGCCTATATTGCAAAGGCTACAGAGCGAATATTCTTAGAGCCAATAAGAATTGCTATGCTGCCAGAACTTAATGATATGAATCTGCCGTTCGAGGGTGTTGCACATAACATTGCACTTGTTCGAATTAGTAATGCCTACCCTGGGCACGCCTATAAAGTGATGAATGCGCTTTGGGGTGCAGGCCAAATGATGTTCAACAAGTTTCTTGTGGCATTACCTGACAGTGTTGACGTACAGAATGCAAACCAAGTGATTGGATGCATAGTCGACTCTGTCGATCCAGATCGTGATATTCATTTCGGAAAAGGGCCTTTGGATGTTTTGGACCATTCGTCCACTATGGTCGGATTGGGCACAAAATTATTTATTGATGCAACCGTTGGCAAAGGGCTATCGCTCGGCTATAGTGTTGATGTTTACGAGATTGCTGCGGAGATTGAGAAGTCGTTTGCAGAAATTATGGCATATAATATAAAGTTGATTCAGAGTGGATTTCCAATTTTATTTGTCTCCATTGATAAGTCCAAAGTTTCAAATGTAAATGACACTCTAGAGCGAATGTTTAAAAATGAAATATTGGGAAAACTCTTGGCAATTTTTATACTTGATTTTGGCGATACTATCGACGATTTATCCCTTGCTTTATGGTTTGTTGCTGGGAACATGGATCCACAGCGCGATATACACTTTTTAAGTAGCAGTATAGATGGCAGGAAGCGTTTGGGTTTCGATGGAACCAGAAAGGCTTATAAAGTAGATAATTTCAAGCGCGATTGGCCAAACGTAGTGATAATGGATAGAAAAACTATTGAAAGAGTTGATAAAATTTGGGGGGAACTAGATTTGGGCGAATTAATTTCTTCTCCGTCAATACCTCTTCAGGGTCTGCAGGTTGGCGATAATCCTGTTGTAAGGTTTGGCTTTTAATTGGCAGAAACGCTATTTTTTTATATCTTAGCGATAATCATATACCCGTTTCTGGCCTTGAAAAGAGCATTTTTTTTACTAAACGTTATGATTCTTTGCAATATTCTTATTGCAAGAGGTCAGGTTGTTAGCGTAGATCTATTTAATGCCGATAAAGGTCTGCCTCAAACTCACGTTAACACTCTTATTCAGGATTCAATTGGCTTTCTTTGGATTGGTACACAGGATGGCCTTTGCCGGTATGATGGCTATCAGTTTGTTACATATACTAATAATCCTCTGGACTCGTTAAGCCTTTGCAATAATTATATCTATTCCATTGTTGATGATTCTAAGGGGAATTTGTGGATTGGAACAAGGTTTGGGTTAAGCCGATTAGATAAATCCACAGGAAAATTTAAAAATTATTTTTCTAATCCTGAGAATCCAAATTCATTATTAAGCAATAAGGTATATAACGTTTTTTGCGATAAACAAGGGCTAATTTGGGTTAAAACATTGGAGGCTCTTTATCTGTATAATTCTTCAACAGATAACTTTACCCGATACCAACACTATAACGATATATTTACGCTTCCTTCTGAAACAGGCACTTTTCCAGTGTATGAAGACTCTCAGAGTCGGTTATGGGTGGGCACTAAAGAAGGATTAATGCTTTTTGATAAACAAAGGGGTGTGTTTAAGCGATATTCGAATGAGACTAGTAATCAATATTCAATAAGTAGTAATAGAATTACATCTATTTTTGAGGATTCAAAAGGTAACTTCTGGGTAGGCACTGATGATGGACTTAATCGGTTTGATTTTAGGAACGAAAAGTTCTATCGCTATAATTCTACAAATGTTTTTTTGGCTAGTATTATTGAGTATGTCGGTGAAGGTGATGGTTTTTTGTGGATTGGGACAGATAAGGGGTTTTGTAAATTATATGCCGACGGATCTATTAAGGTTATTGATAATCTTATTTACAACAATCAAAAAGTAAGGCCTGTTCATATTTCTGCAATTTTACAAGACAAATCCAATGTTTTATGGGTAGGCTCTCAGGTTGGATTAATTAAGTGGAATCCTTTTGGCTCTCGTTTCGATGGTTACGGCAAGGATGTATCAGGAATGCCATTGTTTTCAAATAATGTTATTGCTTCAATTCTTGAAGACAATGGAGATGTTTGGTTGGGTACATGGGGAACAGGATTGCATGTTTTTAACCCCAGGACGGGATATAACCGAAAATTTACTAAGGAACAATTGGGCAGTGGTATAACGGATGATTTTATTCACACAATATTTAAAACAAAAAAAGGCGAAATTTTAATTGGAACTAGAAGAGGATTATTAAAGTATAACCAATATAGTAAAAGTTTTATTGAATATTTTACTTCCAAAGGTGTTTATAGCGGCGATTTGTTTCATGATAATAGGATTTATTCTATAGCCGAAGATTCTCACGGAGGCCTTTGGATTGCAACTCGTTCAGGACTTCATTTTTTTAAGGACAATTCATTGAAGAGTTTTTACTCTCGCCGAAGAGATTCTCTTTCATTAGCGGGTAATGAAGTTTACGATGTTATAGTGGATAGTAAGGGTTTTGTTTGGGCTGCTACAAATAATGGATTAAGTGTTATTCCTCCAGATATTTCTAGGGTTTTATCATTTCAGCGTCCAGCAAAATATACTGGAAAAGAGTTGATTTCAAATGAGATACTTTGTTTGCATGAGGATAGAAATGGATTTGTTTGGGTAGGTACAACTTCTGGACTGCATAGGTATAATAGACAAACTAACACTTTTAAACTATTTACTGATGAACAGAATTTACCTAACAAAGTTATTAATGCTATAGAGGAAGATAATGAAGGTAGATTATGGATAAGCACTAATAAAGGACTTGTAGTTTTAAACCCTATAACTGATTTAGTAAGAACTTATACTACTTCGGATGGTTTACTGAGTAACGAGTTTAACATTGGTGCAAGTTATAAAACTATTTCAGGAAAGATTTATTTTGGCTCCATTCTTGGCTACAATTGCTTTAATCCCGATTCAATTCCTATTAATACGAATATTCCCAACGTTTGTATTACAAAGGTAGAGATTGTTGGTGCTGATGGTGTAGAAGTTGTATACCCAAATAGTTTGGATAAACTACAGGTACCTCAAAGTTTTAAAACACTTACTGTAGAGTTTGCTGCATTGGATTTTAATCATCCCGAAAAAAATCAATATAGATATCAAATGCATGGTCTGGATGATAAGTGGATTGAGGCGGGCCATAAAAATTCAGCAACGTTTACAAACTTATCAGAGGGCAATTACTACTTTAAGGTAATGGGAGCAAACAGCGACCAGATTTGGTGTGCAGAGCCTACTGTTCTTAAAATACAGGTAGTTGTCCCCTTCTGGCGTTCTCGTATCTCAGTATACATTTATGCTGCATTAATCTTTGGCTTACTCCTTTCTTATCTATACTACAGGAATAAAAATCTTAACAAAATTAATAAATTACTACAGGAGCGTCAATCTGTAATGGTTGAGTTAGAGCAACAAAAGGAAGAACTGATGCTCAAAAATAAAAATATAACGGATAGTATTAATTACGCAAAACGTATACAAGATGCTATTCTGCCTCCAATCGATTCGTTTAAAACATCGCTCCCCGATTCTTTTATTCTTTTTATGCCCAAGGATATTGTTAGTGGCGATTTTTATTGGATAAACGAAACAAAAAATAAAACATTTGTTGCAGTTGTAGATTGTACTGGACACGGGGTGCCTGGTGCATTTATGTCGATAATTGGGATAGAGTTGCTACGAAATATTACAAATATTGAAGGTGTTGATGATGCTGCCGAAATTCTTAATAGGTTGAGTATTAGTATTCATCAAATGTTTACGGCAGGCATAAATCTAAGCGAGGGAGGTGTGAAAGTTAAAGATGGCATGGATGTTGCTTTCTGTGTGATTGATAAGGAATACAATATCCTTCAATTTTCTGGCGCATTTAGTAATCTTTATTTATTGCGCGATGGAAAAATTATTGAGGTTAAGGGCGATAGGTATTCCGTAGGTATGGCTTCAGATACTGGACACTTGTTGTTTAGTAGCCATTATATTCCAATTCAACCCAATGATATGCTCTACATATTTACCGACGGTTATGTTGACCAGTTTGGTGGGCCTGATTCTAAAAAGTTTAAGTTCCGGCGGTTTAGGCATCTTTTGCTTACCATTCATAAAATGCCACTTGACCAACAACGAAAGCACCTTTACGATAGCATGATGGAGTGGAAAGGTGATAACGAGCAGGTTGACGATATCCTAATTATAGGAATACGTCCAGATCTGAGTTGTATGTTTTAATATTTCTGATTTTATGAGAATTTATAAGGTTTTTGCCTTCATTTTGTTATTTGTATCATCAAACTACTCCTTTTCACAAACTCCTGAAATTTTGCTTAATAAAGTTGACAGCTGTGTGAGCGCCAAAGACACTTTAGGCATAGCTAGAGCTTTTTTTGGACTAGTAAAGCACTACGATAAAATAGGTGATGATGCAAAATTGTCTCAAATGCTAGATAGTACATTGAAGTACGCAAGATTATCGGGAAATCAGAAAGCATATATATCTGCACAAACTTTTTACGCTTCATATATAAGTGATAAAGGAAATCATGACGAGGCAATACAGGTCTATCGAAATATTCATAAAGAATATCTTGAAATAGGAGATACAGCAAAAGCCGCGGATATGCTTGTAAATATTGGTATGGAATTCAATAATAAAGGGCTTTATTCCGATGCCTTGAGGGAGGAGATTTCTGCATTGAAGATTAGAGAGAAGATTGGTGATTTGTCAAATATTGCTAAGTATTACCAATTAATAGGTGAAGTTTATAAGCAACTAGGACAAAAGGAAAAGTGGCGAGAGTATTTCCTTAAGGCTGATTCTTTATCAAGAGTAAATGAGTTATACGCTAACTTTTTTACAAGGGTAGGAATAATGAACGATATGGGCGGTTTTTACGAGTACGATGGAGAACTTGCAAAGGCCAAGCTAACCTATGAGCAAATGTACGAACTGTCCGAAAAAGAACAGTACGCTAATGGGATGACAGTGGCTTTGAGTAATCTTGTCCCCGTGTTAAAAAAAATGGGTTTAAAGCAGGAGGCATTAAACAAGTCTCTTATGGCTTTGGCTCTTTCTGAAAAGAGCGATAGGGTTTACCATATCATTTATGACTTAAATAATGTAGGTGAACAATATCTTGATATTGGTAAGGCTAACAATGCTTTACCATATTTTATAAGAGCAGAAAAACTTGCTAAAGACAAAGCATTTCCTTTGGAACGAATGCAAAGTTGGCAGGGTTTATATAAATCATATAAAATTATTGGGGATTATCGGAAAGCCCTTGAGTATTTTGAGAATGAAGTTCAACTTAGCGATTCCTTAAAGGGTGTTGAGGTTAAAAAGAATGTTGCAGAATTAGAAACTCGTTACGAAACTGAAAAAAAAGAACAGCAAATAAGGGAGTTGTCACTAAGGAGTGAGTTGGATAAGAAAAAACTTAGAGCACTTGTTGGACTGGTGTTTGCTTCTGGTTTGATGATTTTTTTGTTGTCTTATATTATACGTATTCGTAGAAAGGCAATCATTCAACAGCGTGAACTTATAGCCAAACAACGCGAAGTGGCGTATTTGAATCAAGAAAAGTTGCGGCTAGAGATAAGTCAAAAGAATAGAGAACTTTCTTCGTTAGCACTTCAAATGGCTAGTAAAACCGAATTTATTAATGAAATTAAAAGTAAGATTGACACCGTTGGTGTTGACAAAATAATTCGTAAGATTGAAACGGAGTTTAATAGCGATTTAGAATGGGAGGCGTTTCGACTTCGTTTCGAAGAGGTTCACCCTTCATTTTTCAAGTTGCTTAAAAAACAATTTTCTGACCTAACCTCTGGCGAGTTGAAACTTTGTGCCTTACTTCAACTTAATTTGACCACAAAGGAGATTGCCAACATCAATAATATTACCACAGCAGCTGTTGATAAAAGTAGAAACAGGCTTAGGAAAAAGTTAGGCTTAGCTCCGGAGGAGTCTTTAAACAACTTTTTAAGTAAATTCTAACTCGCTTTTTTTGATGTCATAGATTTGTCATACCCCAAAACTGCCTATTTGTTGGGAGTTTGAAGTTTATTTGCGGAGAAAATTATTTCTCGCAAAATGTATCGCATAATCTCAATTTTCATACTTGTTTTTCTTATAGTATTCTACAGTTGCAAAGGTTTGGAGTGTAACTCAAATCGTGTTTTTGATTTTCGGTCGGCAAAGGTTTTTATGGTTTCAACGGGTAAGGCTTTTGGCACCATTCGTAAAACGAATACAACGGTTTGGATTGACTCCTATGGAGCCAAGATGTCTGTTTTAAGCCACTCCGTGAGCGATTACTCCAACTTTGGTTTGTCATTAAGCGAGGAGCATAAAACCCTCGATATAGTTAAAGACGATAGCATTTATTCAATCAATCTAATAACCAATACAGGTGTCGTTTGTAGTATTGACAATTGCGCCGATTCATTATGCTTTGTAAGGTTTGTTTTTTGCGCCTATTTAAAGCATTTCGATGTGGCAAGTCAAGGTAAAGGCTTGTTCAATGACTACATCTGTGATATTGTTTCTTTTTTCGACAACCAATTATGGCTCTATAAGGGATTTCCATTAAAAAGAGTTTCAAAATCACTGGGTGATATTTTTACCGAAGAGGTTCTATCCTTTGAGGAAAATTGCCATGTAGACTCATCGAAGTTTACAATACCTCAAAATGTAAAAATTCAAAATAAACACACTAAATGTCTAACTAAAAACAACTAAACAATGAAACGATTTTTATTTTTTTGTCTTTTTTGTGCAATTATTTTTGCTGGATGTGAGAAGGATGAGGACAGTCTAATTGCTTCAACCACGCATGAGTCCGAAACAATAACCATCAATACCGTGTGGAAAGCTGTGAATAATCCGCACATCATTAAGGGGTATGTTAAAGTTACCAGTGGAACATTAACGATTGAGCCCGGCGTTGTAGTAAAGTTTGATGCTGGTGCAAGTATGGAGATTGGAGGTACAAATGCTAGTTTGATTGCCGTTGGAACTTTCGAGGATAGAATTACATTTACCAGTTTGAGTCAAAGTCCTCAGCCTGGCGATTGGGATTACATAAAGTTTAAGCAGGGTGCCATTGATTGTGAGATGGAGTACTGTGTGGTTGAGTATGGTGGAGCAAACTCATCATGGGGTATGATTGATGTTTCTGGTAATGCTTTGATATCAATAAAAACGTGTACAATATCATATTCGGAAAATATTGCTGTAGAAGCGGAGGACGATGGTAATGCTTTTGTAGCGTTTGAAGGCAATATATTACTTGGAACCGAAGGCAAACACGTAATGAAGATTAGGGGAAAGAATGTGCCCACTATTGGAATAGGCAATCTTTTTACAACTTCAAATAATTTTGGCATTCTTGTTACTGGTTCATCATCGAACTATAATTATGTAGACCTAAATTCTACTTGGAAAAAGCATAATGCTCCCTACTATATTGAAGATGATATTATAATTCGTAATGGAGCAACCTTAACTATTGAGGCTGGTACTACCCTTAAGTTTTATGATGGACAGAAAGTTCAAGTGGGAACTTCGACTAACGGAACTGGAAGATTGATTGCAAGAGGAACTTCGGATAACAGAATCACGTTTACATCGGCTAGCGCTACGCCCCAGAAAGGCGATTGGAGAGGTATTGAGTTTAATAGTCAAGCGCTAACTGGCAATGAGTTAGTTTACTGCGACTTGCTCTACGGAGGTAGTTATAAAGCCATTGTCGACATAAATCCTTGTGGAACGAATAATCCATTGGTGGAAAATTGCATTATTTCTAACTCAAACTTATGGGGTATATATAAAAGAAAGTCGGGCGGTGTTTATGCAAGCCCTTCGCTTGTAAATAATTCTTTTACAGGCAATACTTCAGGCGATATTGGACAAGATAATTAAAGTCATTCAACTTGAATTGAAAAGGGTGATGTCAAATGTATGGCGCACCCTTTTTTTATCTTTTAACATCTACTTAATACTCCTTTTTATAAATACAGTAACTTTGTGGAAATAAATTGACAAAATGCGAAACGTACTATTTTTATCAATTTTCTGTATTGTTGGCTATGTAGTCTCAGGCCAAACCGTTAGTCTTGTTCTCAGTGGAGGTGGTGCTAAAGGATTAGCGCATATTGGTGTAATAAAGGCGTTAGAGGAAAATGGGATTCCAATAAGTAATGTATCAGGAACATCGATGGGTGCAATTATCGGGGGGCTTTATGCAATGGGCTATACTCCAGATGAGATGGTACAACTATTCAAATCGGCTGATTTCAATAACTGGAGCAATGGGCGGATTGACGATGCTTTGCGCTATAATATCAATGATTTTTCGCAGTCCGATGCAGAGAATTTGAGTGTAGGATTTGCAGCTGATAAAAGGGGAATT
>Ga0116157_10006839_pt1 | contig 10248 bp, 2 predicted proteins | sample AD_UKC048_MetaG_FD_89882 | JGI IMG/M metagenome (GOLD analysis project Ga0116157, IMG submission 89882) | Active sludge microbial communities of municipal wastewater-treating anaerobic digesters from USA - AD_UKC048_MetaG | ecosystem: Engineered > Bioreactor > Anaerobic > Digestate | place: USA... | reverse complement strand
TGGCCATCTCCCGCTGACCGAACCGTATACTGCATTTGGAAGCAGCCGTTTCCAGCACCAGAACGGTGGCGGCGGAGAAATCACTACTTCGGCAGTACTGGCTGCGAATGCCGGTACGCGCAATGCGATTGTTGACTGGGTATTTGTAGAACTACGCAGTGCTGCGGATGCTTCCATTGTTCTCCAGACACGTTCGGCTTTGGTTCAGCGCGACGGAGATGTAGTGAGCGCTGCCGATGGCACTTCTCTGCTGGAATTCGTTGGTCGGGTAGGGCAGCAGTGCTTCGTTTCCGTGAAACACCGCAATCACCTCGGTGTCATGACTGCCGCACAGGTTGTGCTGAACAGTGATAGTACGGTGGTGGATTTCATTCATGCTTCCAACGCTCAGGTGTATGACAAGCCGGGCTCTACGAACTATGATGGCGCCGAACAGGTGACGGTAGCAGGTGCAGGCAGGGCGCTTTGGGCAGGCAATGCCAATATCAATAACAAAGTGAAATACCAGGGTGCCGCTTCCGACAACAGCATATTGCTGTCGCAAGTACTCGGCTATCCGGGCAATACGACGAGTTCCTATAACTACAACCTGGCATTAGGATATTTCAACGGCGACATTAACCTGGACGGTAAGGTGAAATACCAGGGCACGGCCAGCGATGCCACGTTCATTTTCTCCAACGTTGTGGGGCTGTATAACACGCTCAATACGATCGGATTATACAACTACGACCTGTTCGTGGAACAAACACCCAACTAAATTATCAATAGACCTGTGTCGGATGCAAATCCGGCACAGGTCACTTTTTACAGCGCCTATCGCAGTTCATTATTCAAACACACCAAGGTACAATGAAATTAATTCGACTTTTTTTGACTCTAGCCTGGATAAGTATTTTCGGCTCGGGTCTTTTTGCGCAGGCTCCTGACCTGGAGCTAAACTTGCGCTACAACACGACGCTCAGTCGATATGAGGTATATGCGCGACCCACGGCTACGCAGCCTACCTTTAACTGGGGTCCATCCCAGATTTCGGTGGTAACGCCCGCCAGCGTAACGGATGCACCTTTCAATGTCACCAGCGTTGCCGCCGGTGCATGGCTGGATAACTCCAACATTTATGCGCCCACTGTCGACCCGTCGCACGACTTTCACGGGATCGGTTCTTTGGGCGCCCCTATCAGTTTTACGGCGAATGTGGAAAAACTGATTTTCCATTTCACCCTGTCGGGCGGCGGATGCGTGCCCGGACTGCGCCTGTATATCAATGGCTCGGACCCCGACTCCGGTGCTCCCGGTATGTTCGGTGGCGACTTTTCTAATACGGTTTTTGCAATCGTACCGGGTGTCCCCGGCGGTTATGAGTCGTATATCAACAACTACAACAACACTGGTACGAGTTGTAATCTGCCTCCGACGGCGGTGGACGACCTGATAACGACACCGGAAGATACTCCCATAACCTTTAATCCGCTGGCTAACGATACGGATGACGGAATGCTGGTTCCGACTACGCTTGATCTGGATCCGCTTACTCCTGGTACGCAAACAACCTTTACGGTAGCCGGTCAGGGTACTTTCGTAGCGGTTCCTGCTACAGGATTGGTCACATTTACACCCGTTGCCAACTACAACGGCACCACGACACCTATTACGTACAGTATTTGTGACAACGGATCTCCATCCCTCTGCGACCAGGCAATAATTACGGTCATCGTAACGCCCGTAAATGATCCGCCTGTAGCATTGAATGATGTAGCAACGACACCCGAAGACGTAGCTGTCAACATAAATATTCTGTCCAACGATACGGATTCCGATGGCTCGATCGACCCATTAACGGTTGACCTCAACCCTTCGACACCCGGTATTCAAATGAGCTTTACGGTGCCTGGTCAGGGCACGTATACGGTCAACCCGACAGGTGTAGTCACTTTCACGCCTGTATTAAACTACAACGGCACTACTACGCCGGTTACGTACAGCGTTTGCGACAACGGCACACCGCTGCCCGCGCAATGCGCTCAGGCAACGATCACGGTAACCGTAACACCGGTGAACGACCCTCCGGTAGCTTTGAACGACGTAGCAACAACACCGGAAGATACCCCGGTTACGATTAATATCCTGTCCAACGACTCCGATGTGGATGGCGTGCTGGTTCCAACCAGCGTCGACCTCGATCCGCTGACGGCCGGCACCCAAACTACCTTTACCGTTCCGGGCCAGGGCACCTTCACTGTAAATCCTTCCGGTGTGGTCACTTTCACGCCGGTATTGAACTATAACGGCACGACTACTCCGATCACGTACAGCGTTTGCGACAACGGTACGCCGCTACCCGCAATCTGTGCCCAGGCAACCATCACGGTAACCGTCACTCCTGTAAACGATCCGCCGGTAGCGGTGAATGACGTAGCGACAACGCCGGAAGATATCCCGGTTACGATCAACATCCTGTCCAACGACTCGGATGTAGACGGTTCTTTGGTGCCTGGCAGCATCGACCTCGATCCGCTGACGGCTGGCACACAAACCAGCTTTACAGTACCCAACCAGGGCACCTTCACGGTGAATCCTGTTACGGGTATTGTCACCTTTACGCCGGTATTAAACTACAATGGCACGACGACTCCGATCACGTACAGCGTTTGCGACAACGGCACACCGCTGCCCGCGCAATGCGCCCAGGCAACAATCACAGTAACAGTAACGCCCGTCAACGATCCGCCGGTAGCGGTGAATGACGTAGCGACGACCACTGAAGACACTCCGGTTACGATCAATATCCTGTCCAATGACTCGGATGTGGACGGAATGCTGGTTCCCGGCAGCATCGACCTCGATCCGCTGACGGCCGGTACACAAACTACCTTTACCGTACCCGGCCAGGGCACCTATATGGTGGATCCTGTCACCGGTGTAGTGACTTTCACGCCGGTATCCAACTTCAACGGTACGGCTACCCCGATCACTTACAGCGTATGTGATAATGGAACGCCGCTGCCCGCCCTCTGCGCTCAGGCAACGATCACGGTAACGGTAAATCCTGTGAACGACCCGCCGGTAGCGGTAAATGACGTAGCGACGACCCCGGAAGACACGCCGGTTACGATCAATATTCTGTCCAACGACTCGGATGTAGACGGCTCCCTGGTTCCAGGCAGCATTGACCTCGATCCTGTTACAGCCGGTACCCAGACAAGCGTTACCGTACCGGGCCAGGGCACTTTCACGGTGAATCCTGTTACGGGTGTAGTCACTTTCACGCCGGTATTAAACTACAATGGCACGACTACCCCGATCACGTACAGTGTTTGCGACAACGGCACGCCGCTGCCCGTACTTTGCGCGCAGGCAACGATCACGGTAACCGTAACGCCTGTCAACGATCCGCCGGTAGCGGTGAATGACGTAGCGACTACGCCGGAAGATACGCCGGTTACGATCACGATCCTGTCCAACGACTCGGATGTGGACGGCGCTCTGGTTCCAACCAGCGTCGACCTCGACCCGCTGACGGCCGGTACACAAACCACCTACACGTTGCCCGGTCAGGGAACCTTCACCGTAAATCCTTCCGGTGTGGTCACTTTCACGCCGGTATCCAACTACAACGGTACGACTACCTCGATCACGTACAGCGTTTGCGACAACGGCACGCCGCTGCCTGCACTTTGCGCACAGGCAACGATCACGGTAACCGTTACTCCTGCAAACGACCCGCCGGTAGCGGTGAACGACGTAGCGACAACGCCGGAAGATACCCCGGTTACGATCAATATCCTGTCTAACGACTCGGATGTAGATGGTTCCCTGGTTCCCGGCAGCGTCGACCTCGATCCGCTGACGGCCGGTACGCAAACCTCCTTCACCGTTCCGGGCCAGGGCACCTTCACCGTAAATCCTTCCGGTGTGGTCACTTTCACGCCGGTATTGAACTACAACGGTACTACTACGCCGGTTACGTACAGCGTTTGCGACAACGGCACGCCGCTGCCCGCGCAATGCGCCCAGGCGAACATTACGGTAACCGTTACTCCTGTAAACGACCCGCCGGTAGCGGTGAACGACGTAGCAACAACTACCGAAGACATGCCGGTTACGATCACCATTCTGTCCAATGACTCCGACGTGGACGGTTCTCTGGTGCCCGGCAGCATCGACCTCGATCCCGTCACGGCCGGTACCCAGACGACCTTTAACATTCCGGGCCAGGGCACGTTCGTGGTGAATCCTGTTACCGGAGTAGTAACTTTCACGCCGGTATCCAATTTCAACGGTCCAACCACCCCGATCACGTACAGCGTTTGCGACAACGGTACGCCGCTGCCCGCCCTCTGCGCTCAGGCAACGATTACGGTAACGGTAAATCCTGTGAACGATCCGCCGGTTGCTGTGAACGACGTAGCGACGACGCCGGAAGACACGCCGGTTACGATCAATATCCTGTCCAATGACTCGGATCCCGACGGCTCCCTGGTTCCAACCAGCGTTGACCTCGATCCTGTAACCCCGGGTATACAAACTACCTTTACGGTAGCCGGCCAGGGTACATATACGGTGAATCCATCGGGTGTGGTAACCTTCACCCCGGTATTGAATTACAACGGCACGGGAACACCGGTCACGTACAGCGTTTGCGACAACGGTGCGCCCGCTCAGTGTGCCCAGGCTACGATTACGGTGACGGTAACACCTGTAAATGATCCGCCGGTAGCGGTGAACGACGTGGTAACTACCCCGGAAGACACGCCGGTTACGATCACTATCCTGTCCAATGACTCGGATGTAGACGGTTCTCTGGTTCCAACCAGCGTCGACCTCGATCCTTCCACACCTGGCACGCAAACGACTTATACGGTACCCGGCCAGGGCACCTTCACGGTAAATCCGTCGGGTGTGGTCACTTTCACGCCGGTATTGAATTTTAACGGTACCACGACGCCGATCCCGTACAGTGTTTGCGACAACGGCACGCCGCTGCCTGCACAATGTGCACAGGCTACAATCACGGTGACCGTAAATCCTGTCAACGATCCGCCTGTTGCGGTGAACGACGTTGCGACGACACCTGAAGAGTCGCCCGTAACCTTCTCCGTAACGGGTAACGATACGGATGTGGATGGCGCAATTAACCCGGCGACTCTGGACCTCGATCCGCTGACGGCCGGTATCCAGACGACTTTCACAATACCCGGCCAGGGCACATTCGTAGCCAACCCGGTCAACGGAACAGTAACGTTCACACCGGTAGCAAACTACAACGGTACCACGACGCCGATTACGTACAGCGTTTGCGACAATGGTACGCCGCTGCCTGCGCTGTGCGCCCAGGCAACGATTACCGTAACGGTAAATCCTGTCAACGACCCGCCTGTAGCGGTGAACGATGTGGTGACAACACCTGAAGACACGCCGATTACCATCAATATCCTGTCTAACGACTCCGATTCCGATGGTTCTCTGGTTCCCGGCACCGTCGACCTCGATCCTGCAACACCCGGTGTACAAACCACCTTTACGGTACCCGGCCAAGGCACGTTTACGGTAAATCCTGTCACCGGAGTAGTAACCTTTACGCCGGTATTGAACTATAATGGTACGACGACTCCGATCAATTACAGTGTTTGCGACAACGGTACGCCACTGCCTGCGCTGTGCGCACAAGCAACGATTACCGTAACGGTAAATGCGCTGAACGATCCGCCGGTAGCGGTCAATGACGTGGCGACAACGCCGGAAGACACTCCGGTTACGATCAATATCCTGTTGAACGACTCGGACGTGGATGGTATGCTGGTTCCCGGCACCATCGACCTGAACCTGTCGACACCTGGTATTCAGACCACGATTACCATACCCGGCCAGGGCACTTTCGTAGTGGATCCCGTTACCGGTGTGGTAACCTTCACTCCGGTAGCCAACTACGCCGGCACGACGACTCCTGTTACATACCAGGTTTGTGACAATGGTACGCCATTGCCTGCCCAGTGCGCACAGGCGACGATTACTGTGAATGTCGTATTCGACCCGATTGCAAAACTGCAATTGAAAGTGATGCTACAGGGTGCACTGCTGGGTTCGCCCAACAACCTGATGCGCGACGACTTGCGTACGGGCGGTTATCTCCCGCTTACGGAGCCTTACACTGCTCTGGCGAACCCGCGCTTTACGCACGTTGGCGGCGGCGGTGGCGAAACCACGACGTCCGGTGTTCTTGCTGTCAATGCAGGTACACAGAATGCCATCGTGGACTGGGTGTTCGTTGAACTGCGCAGTGCAGCAGATCCACAGGTGGTTCTCTACACCCGCTCCGCACTGGTACAACGCGACGGTGACGTCGTAAGTGCCGCCGATGGCATTTCCAAACTGAACTTCACCGGTATCGTAGGTCAGCAGTATTATGTTTCGGTGAAACACCGCAACCACCTGGGCGTCATGACCGCAGCAGCGGTTACGATGAGCAATGATGCTACGCTGGTAGACTTTATCACCGCAACGGATGCACAAGTATATGATCGTCCGGGTGCAGTCAACTACAACGGTGCTGAAATGGTAACCATACAGGGCGTACGCGCACTTTGGGGAGGTAATACCAATGCGAATACCAAAGTGAAGTACCAGGGTGCTTTGACCGACAATACCACGATCCTTACGCAGGTGCTGGGTTTTGCCGCAAATACCGCCGGCACGTATAACTACAACAACGCACTGGGCTACTTCCTGGGCGACGTAAACATGGACGGCAAGGTGAAATACCAGGGTACGTCTAACGATGCGTCTTACATTTTTGTCAATGTAATTGGTTTGTACACGACCCTTAATACGGCGACATTGTACAATTACGACTTGTTCCTGGAACAACTTCCATAGTGTTTCGACTGGGGTAATCCACTGTTTTACAACAGTTGGGTTACCCCATTTTTTCTTGTAATACCTGTTTTCAATTCTTTGAAATGAAAATTCATCAATACACGATGCTAACTGCATTGCTTCATTTAACGGGTGCAGCCCTTTTTGGGCAGGCTCCCTTTCTGCAGTTAAACCTCCGTTATAACCTGGCTCTGACACGCTATGAAGTTTATGCGCTGCCGAGTGCCACACAGAATGTATTCAACTGGGGCCCTTCTCAAATTTCGATCGTGGCTCCGGCAAGTGTGCCCAATGCCGCCTTTACGGTGACGTTGGTGGCCGGTGGCGCCTGGCAGGATAATTCGCAGATATATGCGCCTTCGATCGATCCCGCCCATGATTTTCATGGTGTAGGATCTTTAGGCGCCATTACGCCGCTGGTGCAGGGAGTGGAAAAACTGATTTTTCATTTCACGCTGCCGGAAGGAATGTGTATTCCCGGATTGCGGCTTTTTATCAACGGGACGGATCCGGATTCATCAGCGCCCGGCATGTTTGGCGGCGATTTCGGCAATACCGTTTTTGCCATCGTACCGGGCATACCCGCGGGGTATGAAACCTATACCGGCAATTACAGTAATGGGGGGACTTCCTGTTCTGCCTTGCCATTGGAAATGACCGGTTTTCAGGCCGTTTCAGGCACAGAGTCCATCGATCTGTTCTGGCAAACGGAGAATGAATTGAATTTTGACCGCTTTGAACTGGAGCGCTCCACGGATCAACTGGGTTTCATTACGCTTGGCCGGCATGCGCATCAGACGGGAACTTCCATTCATCATTATAACTATTCGGACGAAGACGTAACGCCGGGTGTGACCTACTACTACCGGCTTAAAATGCTTGATTATGACGGTTGGGCAGCCTACTCGGATTTGAAGCAAGCCAGGATTGAGAAAAAAGGATATGAGATCGTGCGCGTGTCGCCCAACCCGGCTTCCGAAAAAGCAGTAATCCTGTTCCATTCCCCGGAAGAAAATGTCATCACAATGACCCTTCACGACGTATCAGGCCGGCAGATGGAAACGCAAACGCTGCTGCCCCGGGAAGGAGACAATGAATTCATACTTGATATAAAACGCTATCACCCCGGTGTATACTGGCTGACTTTGACCAGCAATACCAGTCAGGCAAAAACCAGGATCGTGCGTTCTGAATAACCAGTTGCTTATTGAAACAACAATTATTTTTTCATGAAATGTCTAATACAATGAAATTACTTCGATCATTATGGGTGCTGGCCTGGATTGTTCTGGCCTCCAGCCTGTTCGCGCAGGCGCCTAATCTGGATTTTACGTTGCGGTATAATTCGCAACTGAGCCGCTACGAGGTGTATGTACGCCCGACAGCGACGCAGGCCATCTTTAACTGGGGCCCTTCCCAGATATCGATTGTTGCGCCTGCCAGTGTGCCGAATGCTGCCTTCACGGTTACAAGTGTGGCCGGCGGCTCCTGGCTCGACAACTCTCAGATCTATGCGCCGGCCGCTGCGGCCGGCAGTGATTTTCACGGCGTAGGTTCCTTGGGAGCGCCGACGCCCATGGTTGCGAACACGGAACAGTTGCTGTTCCATTTTGTCCTTTCGCCGGCCGTTTGTACGCCGGGCCTGCGACTGTTCGTCAATGGTACGGACCCTAACTCCAACGCTGCCGGAATGCAGGGTAGCGACTTTACCAATACGGTTATTGCAATCGTCCCCACTGTTCCGCAGGGCTACGAAGCATACCAATCGAATTACAACAACACAGGAACTTCCTGCTGTCCGACGCTCACGGCGCCTCCGCCGAATGTGACCATCGTGAACAGTACGTGTAATCCTTCCTGTATAGTCGGAGGCGGTAATATTGTTCCGCCCGCACAGGCCTGCCCTGCAGGTTCTACGTTGCAATACTCCGTTAATAACGGTGGAAACTGGAGTACGACTGTTCCCGTGTATGCTCAAACGGGTCCGGCACAAACGATTATTACGCGTTGCAGCTGCGATTCCGATCCTTCCGTCACCAGCCCTTCTGCTGCGCCTGTAACAACTGTGCCCGGAATGTGTGCGCCCGTTACAGCCTTTAACGTAGGCGGCGGTGGTACCCGTTGTACGATCGAAGGCGGCCTGGTGATTACCCTGAGCGGCTCTCAAACCGGTATTAACTACCAACTCCTGTACAATGGAACGCCCGTAGGTGCGCCGATTGCGGGTACGGGTAACGCGATCAACTTCCCGCCGCAGACTGCTGCGGGTGTGTACACTGTGTCCGGAGCATCTGCCACGGGTAGCTGCACCGGCCCGATGAACGGTTCGGCCGTCATCAACGTGGTGACCGCTCCGACCAACCTGGTTTGCAACGATCTGGTAACGGTATCGCTGGATGCAACATGCAGCCTGGAACTGAACGCCGACCAGTTTCTGGAAGGCACTTACGTATGCTACGATGCCTATATTGTTGAAATCGACCGCACGCTGCCCCTGGGCAACGGCCCGTGGCAGCCAGGTATCCTGGGCCCTGGCGACGTACATCACACCTACGCCGTGCGCGTGGTGCTGGATGCCAATAGCAATGGCGTAGTCGATCCGGGTGAAAATTCCTGCTGGGGAAATCTTGCGGTGGAAGACAAACTGCCGCCGGTGCTGCAATGCCCTTGCGCAGGCAACACGAACGCGCCCTGCACCTTCACCTGTGCCGACAAAGACGGTATACTGAACGGCTCTATCGCAACACCCACACCAACCGCTACGGATAACTGCAGCACTCCGACGCTGACGAAAAAAGACGTCTTCATCGAAGGCGGTGCTTGCAACGACGACCGGATCGAACGCACCTGGACAGCCACAGACGCATGGGGCAATTCCAGCCAGTGCACACAAATATTCTACCTGGAACCTTACGATCTTGCCGATGTCAACTTCCCGGACGACATCACGATCGAATGCGCAGGCTGCGGCGTTACCGCAGGCACCCTGCCATGCGTAACGGGTGTTCCGACGGTGGATGGCAACGACACCGACGGTGTTTATGAAATCATTCAATATGGCAACAACTGCCAGGTACTCAGCGAAGGCCTGTGCAACATGGGTGCCGAATACGAAGATACCCGTATCGACGTCTGCGCCGGAACGTTCAAAATCCTGCGCCACTGGACGGTACTTGACTGGTGCACGAACACCTTCCTGGAATTCGACCAGTTGATCAAAGTGGTGGACGACCAGGGTCCGGTCATCACGACACCTGCTGACATGACGGTTTCGACCAATCCGAGCCAGTGCTGCGCTACGGTTAACCTGCCGGACGTAATCGTTGAAGACGCTTGCTCCGCTACGGCGAACGTAAGTGCTATGGTTGTTGT
>Ga0116157_10006832_pt1 | contig 10256 bp, 11 predicted proteins | sample AD_UKC048_MetaG_FD_89882 | JGI IMG/M metagenome (GOLD analysis project Ga0116157, IMG submission 89882) | Active sludge microbial communities of municipal wastewater-treating anaerobic digesters from USA - AD_UKC048_MetaG | ecosystem: Engineered > Bioreactor > Anaerobic > Digestate | place: USA... | reverse complement strand
TCTAAAGGTGTGTGAAGTTTGTCTGAATAACAGGTTTGAGCGGCAGCAGAGCTAACAACTTTTAGAGAATTTACATCGATTAATTGTTCGGGTGTGAATTGATCGATTGGTAAAGTGGTTTGACTGGCAGATATTAAAGTCACTTTGGGATGGAATAAACCTTCTGGAGATATTAAAGAGTATCGCAGGTTTTCTAAATTTGCCATTTATATAAAATAACTAAAATATTTAAAGATAAAAAGTTGTCATAAATATCTAGTGTGAGAAGTTGAGGTGATTATGAGGTAGAATTTTTGAATGAATGAAGTAAAGCCAGGTTGTTTTGAAGGAGCTGCTGAAGTCTGTCAAAGGGAGATTTGTAATGTAGCCAAAGATTGTATATGGAGAAGATTGCCTGAAGAAGGGGGTAGAGGACCATTGATACCTGATAACCACGTCGATGTTCAAGTTATGGAGGGTGGGATACCTAGGAATAGTTAGTTAATATTTGATGATAGAGTGTATAATCGGGTATGGTCAGATTTGATGTATGTCCAGTTAGTGGAATTGAGTGTTATATGTTAGGCAAATGTAATCTTAATCCAGAAGATTGCGTTTATGGAGATGAGCCTGATGCGTTTGTGGCAAGTGGTAGCTTGTATACAGTTGGCGATGATGGAAGAGTTCGTCTTGGAGAGCAAGATTTGGGTAGGTTAAGAAGTGAAACGTTGGGAAGAAAACCTGATGATTTGGAAGGTACTCTTTGGGGATTATAAAAAGGTATGGATAAGGTATTTGAATTAATTACTAGAGAAGGACTAAGGCAAAAGAGTCAGATTCATTTGATACCAAGTGAAAATATTGCATCTGAAGCAGTTAGAAAAGCAGTCGGGTCAGTGTTGGCAAATAAGTATGCGGAAGGGTATGCAGGAAGACGCTACTATCAGGGAAATAGTGTGGTTGATGAAATAGAAAATTTGGCAATCGAAAGAGGTAAGAAACTTCTGGGAGTACCTCATATTAATGTACAGCCTTATTCAGGAAGTCCGGCAAATGCGGCAGTATTGATGGCTTTGGTTGAGCCTGGGGATAAAATTTGTGGACTTAAATTATCTGGTGGCGGGCATTTGACCCATGGACACCCCAATATTACTTTTTCGGGGAAATATTACACAAGTGTTCAATATGATGTAGAGGAGGACGGCAGAATTGATTATGAAAAATTAGGGAAATTGGTAAAAACTGAAAAACCAAAATTAATTTGGGCAGGGACAACGGCATATCCTTTTATATTGGATTGGGAAAGGTTTAGAAAAGTGGCTGATTTGGTGGGGGCGTGGTTGGTAGCCGATATTTCTCATATTGTTGGATTGGTTGTTGGGGCGATTCATGAATCGCCCGTACAGTGGGCTGATGTAATTACCAGTACGACTCATAAAACTTTAAGAGGGCCAAGAGGAGCATTTATAGCTGTGACTGAAAAGGGGTTACAAAGAGATATTGATTTGGCAAAAAAAATAGATAGAGCAGTGTTTCCGGGAATACAGGGAGGGCCACACATTAATAGTATAGGGGGTATGGCAATTGCTTTTGAGCAGGCCAATTCATTTGAGTTTAGAGAATACGCAAAACAAATTGTGGTAAATGCAAAGGCATTAGCAGACAGCTTGAGGAATGAAGGATTTAAAGTATTTGGAACCGAAAATCATTTGATGGTGGTAGAAATTGGAAATCATGAGGAGGATGGAAAAATTGTTGGTGATGGTAAAGCTATGGCAGTGGCTTTGGAGAAAGCCGGCATAATAGTCAACGCTAATACTGTACCTCACGATAAGGCCGGACCGTTTAGACCATCTGGAATTAGAATTGGGACGCCGTGGGAAACGACTAGGGGAATGAAAGAAGAAGATATGAAAAAAATTGCTAAATGGATTAGTGAAGTAAGAAAAAATATGGATAACCAGGAGAGATTGGAGGAGATAGAAGGAGAAGTTTTAGAGTATTTAAATAAGTTCTAAATTTTAGTTACAAAAAATGGTAACTTCAAAATTTTTGATTTAGAATGAGTGTGTGCAGAATATTGACGGAAAAACGAGAAAGAGATTTGATATAAATGCTGTGGTGCAGTTTTTGACATATTCTGATATATTGATGATGTCTGGATGGGGGTTGGTATTACCAATTATTTCGGTATTCTTTTCTGACCAAATAGCCGGTGGGGATGTTAAGTTTGCCGGATTAGCTTCAACTGTTTATTTTATTGTTAAAAGTGTGGTCCAGATACCAGTGGCTCGAATGGTTGACAAACACAGAGGAGAAAAAGATGATTTTTGGGTGATGGTGGTGGGATCTATGTTGATTTCGTTATCAGCATTTTTATATATGTTTGCGACTACAAGGGCACATGTGTATGGAATACAAGTGTTATATGGGATTGGAGGGGCATTGTCTTATCCAACCTGGTTAGCAATTTTTACCAGACATGTGGATAAAAACAGAGAGGGATTGGAGTGGAGTTTGTATTACACTTCGGTAGACGTGGGCTCAGCCTTGACAGCCGGATTGGGAGGATTGTTGGCAGCTAGCTTTGGATATCAGTTTTTGTTTTGGCTAGTGGGGGTAAGCTCTATTGCCGGGACGATGTTTTTGATAGGAGTGAGAGAGGAGATGAAAAAGTAGGGGAATTTAGGTACTTGAAAAGGGACCACTTTTGGGGTATATTTAACTATGATTTCAACTAATACAACCCAAATCAAACTTAATATTCCGGTGGCTTTAAAAGAGCAGGTGGAGGAGATTGCCAAATCCTTTGGTTATACTGTGTCGGCATATATTAGACATTTAATAATGGAGGAAGCTAGAGAAAGGAAATATCCTACTTATGAAATGTCTGATAGGACTAAAAAAAGAATAGAAAAATCTTTGAGTGGAAAATCTAAGTTTGTTGAAGTGAAAAATATAGATGATTTTTTTGCTAAACTTTAGTTGTGAAACTGGAATTTGATTCAGACTTTGTTGATGATTTGAAAAAGATTAGAAGAAGTGATCCAAAATTACTAAAAAGAGTTTGGGAGAAATTATCTTTTTTTGAAAAAAATCCAAAGCATTTGTCTTTAAGGTTACACAAATTATCTGGTTCTATGACAGATGTTTGGAGTGTATCGGTAAATAGAAAGATCAGGATGATTTTTTATTATAAAAGTGATGATGTGGCATATTTTGTTGATATCGGTAGCCATGATGAGGTATATAGGAAGTAGAAATTAGTAACTAGTAATGAGTAACGAGAAATTAGATTTTCTTAATTTTTGCAATATAGACAAGGGGAATAAGTAAGAAAGCAAGTCCTATGAATTCCAAGATTTGGGGCCAGAAGAAGATATAGAGCTTTAGTTCGTTAGTACTTTGGTTCTTTAGTTCTGCGGGAAACTGCCAACCGTTGGCCCAGTTGTTGATTAAGACATGGTCTTTTAAGAATACTGGTTTTAGGCCATCAAAATAGAGGGCAAGCCAATCAGAATTGTAGGCTTGATAAAAAACTAGAGTGTTGGCTTGGTTTGCCTGATTGATAGAAACTTTATGAAAGTGAGGTAGGCTTTTGTTTATTGTTACTAGATAAAATTGGGTTTGAGGGATTAGGTTATTTTGATTGATGTTTGGTTGAGATAAATGATTTATGGGTAAGGGAATGATTGATATTTGTTCGATTTGACTTAATGAAGGGAAGTTGGCATAAGAAATTGCATTTATGTGGAGTTCGTAACCAATTTCTGTATCAAGAGGTGGAGATAGGAAATATTGCCATTTAAATTGATTTGAGGTGTGGAGTTGATTATCAATATTACAGATAAAGCTGTAGTTGTTTTTAAGACAGATTCGAAGAGGTAGTCCTTTTATATATTTTGATTTAATGGCTATGATGTAAGCGGATTGGTGATTTAGACTAGATAATTTAAGGCTTGTACCTTGAGTACTATTAAGACTTGAGAAGTTTATATATTTACCATCTGAACTTAAGGATAGATTGAGATTACTTGGATTGGTATTTTTGATATCAAGGGCTGAAAAATTGACGCCCTTGTTTTGGATGGTTGTGGTGTCGGTAGTGTTTTGGAAAGGGAATACTATTTTTTGGACTTGGTCATTTATGAAGTTATCTGAATTAGTTTTTATAAATGAAATACCAATAAAGCCGTCTTGGTCGGCAGAAGAAAGATTAGAAGAGGTGTTGTTTATAGATAATGTGTTTTGGTTTGGGGGTAGTTTTAGGGTAACGGATTGATAAGATTTGGGTAGGTAAGGGGCTAAAGTAATGCTTTGATCTTGAGAATTGAAATAGGTATCGACAGCAATAATATCTTGGTTTGGTTGGATTGATAAATTGGGTTGAGGAGGTAAATTTATTGTCCAGAGGTTGTTTTGATAAGAAATATCTAAAACTTGAGGGTCGATGGTTTCATTTTGTAAAAGAAGGTTTCTTAGTGGATAGATAGTATCGGGTTTGGAAGATGTTTGGTAAGTACCATTTTGAAAATAAGCCATGTCTTTGGTGGATTTTTGATAAATGGGTCCAATATCGTTTTGGATATTGGCAAGAGTGATTAGAGGTTGGTTTTGATTGATTTGATAGATATGAATATTATCAAAGGCAGTAAGACTTTGGATAAGATTTTCATTTACTAGGGTATCTAAAATTTGTTTGATTTCGTATTTAAAGATAATCTGGGAAATATTTTTGGCTTGAGTGGAAATGAGACTTTCGTCCCAAAGAATATATTTAATGTTGTACTTTTGTATAGTTTTTATAAAATTTTGAGGGTTTTTACTGTAGAGAGTATTGAAGAGTTCAAAATATGCCTGTTCGTTTTGGAGACTCCAGCGATCAAAATCGCGATCTAATAAAGATTGATTTAAATTAAACCAAAGAAAGCCTGAGCCTTGATAATCCCAGTTGTAGTATTGCCAACCAGTGGGATTGTGAAGGGGTAGGGTAAGTATAGTACCTTGGGGTTGATTTTTAAAAAAAGTCCAAGTGTCAAAATATTTTTGAGGAATATTAACTTTAATTTTGTCAGAGATTAACTGATGTGGAGAAAGAATGGGAAAAGAGTAAATGAGAAGTAGACAGACTGTGGTAATAGTGACAAATTTGAGATTTTTTAATTTTGAAGTAATAAGTTTTAGGAAGAGGGTAAAGTAAATGACTAGAGAGTACTGATAAATAATTGAAACTTTAGTGTAAATAAATCTAAGGGTTTCTTTTAGGAAGGAGATTTTTAGGAGAAGATTGAAAAGGAAATTAAATGGCGGGGTGGTGTTGGCTAAAAGTATAAATGAGGGGATAAAAAAGGGTAGAGTGGCGAAAGCAAATGGATGTTTATTTTTAAGACCATAAATAAGACCAATGAGGCTAGCAGTAAAAAGGGTTAGGCCAATAATTTTGGTATCAAGTTTTTGAAGATGGCTGTTCCATGTTGGCATAAGGCTGGTAGCACGTGTTTGAGCAAAATCGTAGATTTCCCAGTTTAGATAGAAGCCTTTGTTGATAGAAGTGTCTGAAAGATTACCGGTTTGGCGGTTTCTGAGTAAAAATTCTTGAGAGTGAAGCTGGTTGCCTTTGAAATTTTGGGGAATGTGGCTACTGGTTTTTATAAAGTAAAGATTGGGAAGTAGCCAGTAGGAGTTTATAGCAAGGGTTAAGCCAATTAGGGTCAAGGCAATTTTTGGTTTAGTTTTAGAAAAATAGGTATAAATAAGAAGACTTACCGATAGGGCTAGAAAGAAGGGATACCAGAGGTGGGCGGCATAAGACTGTGGAGTGGAGAAAAAAGTAATTAAGCTAAAAACTAATAAATTTTTTTTAGTAGGATGGTGGATTGAAGAGAGAGCTAAAAGAATAATCCAAGGTAGAAAAGCGTATTGAGTGGGAAACATTTCAAAGGGAACAGTGAAGTGCTGGATGGTAGCAAGATTAAAAATATAAAAGAGAGAAGAGAGAAGGGCGATGGTTTGGGAATGCTTGTTTTTATTAAATATGAACTTAACAAGGTAAAAAATACCTAAAGGACCTAAGATAAAACAGAAAAAAATATAGGCATAACGGAGAAAATTTGTTGGTAGAAAAATATTTAGAAGCCATAAAATTAGGACTCGGGGGAGATCGGCCATGTGAGAGTGACCGGCAACTGCACCAAGGCCTTGCTCGCTACGCCAAAGGCCAAAGATTAGCCTTTTGAAATTGAGGGGGAAGTTTAATTCGGGGTGAAGAGTGTCCCAGCCGGTTAAATAAGTATCAGGAGTATAGTTTAGGGTACAAATAAAGAGGCTAAAAAGAACGATAGACAGAGGCAGAATATGTTTTTTAATGTATTTAATAAGCTTCACTATATATAGTTTATTCTAAGATTGTAAAAATCTAAACCTTTAATCGGAACAAAACCTGACCGAGATTTATCGAGGTGAGTGTTTTATACTAATTTTAGATGTTTAAAAAAGCTAATAAATGGGATATTTATTTGGTAATTGTTTGTATATTTCTGGTTTTTACTAATCTGGTTTGGCTGGGATTGGATAAGACACCGCCAGCTTGGGATCAGGCGGCACATTTGAGAGTGGGATTTTTATTAAATGAGTATTTTTCTGGACAAGCAAGAGCGCCTTTTGGACAACTTTTGAGGGAGGCATACGGATACCCACCTTTGGTGCAAATAGTAGTAGGAATAATTACTTTGTTGGTTGGCTTTTCTGAAGATAAAGCAACTTTTGTAATCAGTTTGTTTTTGGTTGGTTTTTTGGTGGGTGTTTATAAATTAACTTACGAAATTTATAAATCAAAAAAGAAAGCCTTTTGGGCAAGTATGTTGACTGGTTTTTTACCAGTAACATATCAGCTGTCAAGAGAAATGCTTTTAGATTTGCCTTTGGCTAGCAGTGTGGTGTGGGGGGTGTGGTTTTTTATAAAATCAGATAAGTTTTCCGATAGGAAATGGTCAGCTTTGTTTATATTGTCTTTAATAGTATCGTCTTTAATAAAACTTAATGGCTTTATCTACTATTTCCCTTTGTTTGTGTGGTTAGTGGGGGATATGGTAAAGAGGAAGAGATGGTTTTTAGTAGATGATTTATTTATTTATTTTTGTTTGTATTTGTTGGCAGTTGGTTGGTGGTGGGTAGTAAATTTTAGAAATATATTTGCTTACCTTGGAGGTTTGGCTGGTCAAGGCGAACCATTAACAGATCCAATGAATTTACTTAATTTTGATACTTGGATACATTATATAAGGTTATTTGCTATTGATCAGGTGTTTTTTGTGCCTTTTTTGGTGGGAATAGGAGTAATAATTTGGTATTTTTCTAAAAAGAAAATATCTGGAGAAGAAAAATTGCTGTTGTTTTTTGTGGGAGTTAATTATGTAGTATTTACAATAATAAAAAACAAGGATTTTAGGTTTGTAACACCATTTTTAATATCAGTATTCTGTCTATTTTTAGCAAGGGGTTTGGTTAAATTAGGTAAAAAATGGGGAACTGGTTTAAAATGGGGGTTGGTAGCATATCTTTTGATAACATTTTTAGTAAATTCTTTTGGGATACCTTTTAAAGCTGGATGGTGTGGACAGGTGAGTACATTTTTACTGGGTGATTTTTGTAGTTTGAATTTTACCGGGGATTATCCAGTTAAAAAATATAGGAGTGAAAGTTTTCCAAATAAAGAAATTGTTGCTGATTTGATAGAAGATATTGGAGAAACAGATGAGCAGGAGAAATTATTAGTATTAATTAATAGGGAAGAGATAAATCCTAATAATATTAGGTTTTATAAGGACCAGACTCCCAAGGGTGATAAATTTTACCCGTTTGCCGTACCTGAAATAAGTGGGTTTTCAAGTTTAGATGAGGTATCTAGTTTTATGAAAGATTATGAATATGTGTTGGTAGGGGAGAAAGATTTAGAAACAGCACCTTTTTACGCAATAAATCTAAATACTTACAATCAGGCTAGAGATTGGCTGTGGGAGAATGTAGAGGGTTATAGACAGATAGTAATGTATGAGATGTATGGGGGGAAAGAGCTGTATTTATTTAAAAAGATATAGCGTATTCGCCCTTATGGGGACTCGTCAGTACAGTGCTTTTTAACTGTAGTACGCTTCTCTTTCTTCTTTCTTTCCTTTTTTTTACCCTTGTGGGTACAGGTCCCCTTAGCCGGGTGGCTTTGGGGACCTGTATGGGTCGGGGAGGTGGGTGGGCTACCGCTTAATTTGGTCGAAAACAACCTCCTTGTCGCGGAAAACCACGAAGCGTACTTCGGAACAACCGTCGGTAGACCCACAGCCGGTGAGTAATTCGTCAACAACGTACGTGTCGAATAACTCGGCCATGGAGACATATTTGACGGTTTCCTCTACCCCTGCGCCCCACTCGGCGAAAACGGAGACAGCTTGACCCTCCACAACGACGACGGTAGCCTGACCGGCTCCGCCAACGTCATAGAAGATTTGGCCTCCTACCTCTACATCGCCTAGAACGACGCAACCGGGGTTGACCGTGATGGTCTCACCAGCGGGAATGTCTTCCGGGCAGATGGCGGTTTGGGGGGCTATAACGGGGGTCGCGGGTGCGACGAGGTCTTGCTGCGGGGTCTCAACGACTGCGGGGGGTACAACTGCGGTCTCGGTCTGGGGGGTGGACGCGGTGAAGCGGCTGACGAAAAAAGATCCCAGATTGGTTCCGAGACAACTTACGATACAGCAACTGAGCAGGAGGATCGTGGCGACGCCAACGACCCAAGGGAACCAACGACGACGGACTACTGGAACAACTGGCATAGCGGTCATTTTGAAACCTCCATTTGAAAAAAGACTCGGCCGAATCTTTCAGGTGAGCGGAATTGCTCTGAACACTTCACTGTGAAGTGACCCTGATTTTAGAAACTATTGCTAGTTTCCAAAGTCAGAGCCACTTTAGTGGAATGAAACCTAAAAAGTAGGCGAGTTTTTTAAGGAAAGATTTAGAAGAAAGAGATTTTAAAGAGCTTCTACATTGTCTATTCTTGACGCTGTGTCTAGATAGACGCAGTAGAATTTTGATGGGGAATCCCCATCAAAGGATAAGCAGTAAAGGTTTACTGACCCATCCTTTGGTGGGTAAACAAAAAACAGCCAGGAGAGAAATAGGGTTGAGGGTTTAAGAGGAGCCACCCAACTCCAGATCTCTCTTCTGGCTGCTTAGTATGTTTTAAAGGGCAAGGATTATTGTCAATAGAGAACAGGAGCTGAGGGTTTAAGAGGAGCCACCCAACCCCACGTCTCTCTACTGACAACAATCGTACTGTCTTTAAAATGTGCTTAGATTATGAACATAGCCTATATTATATATAAGTATGGTATATTGTCAAGTTATAGGATGTACTTAATCTAATTTAGTGTAAAGGTACGGTATACAGGAATAGAGGGTTATCCCTATATGATTAATAATATAGGCTAGTAGGGTAGTTGTCAAGTGTGTAGGTAATGAGTAGAAAGTTTGTAAAGTTCATAAAGTTTATAAAGTCTGCGATTGACAAAAGGGGTCTTTTAAGGTATCTTTTAGGTAGTATGATTAGTTCAAGTTTTGGTATAAAACAATTTCAGTCAAATTTACCTAGTTTGGCAAATAAAATGGCTCAAGTAGGAGGGCATTATCTGGTGACAAAAAGAGGTAAACCTGTGTTTATGGCTATACCTTTTGAGGACTACCAAGAAATCCAAGATATCATAGACGAAGCACAATCAAAAAAGCTTTTAGTTGAGATTGAGAAAGGTAGGCAGGAATATAAAGAGGGTAAAACTAGAAAATTAGAGGAGGTTATGGCTGAAATAGATGACAAGTGAGTATGTGATTGAGCTTACTAGTAAGGCAGAGAAGGATTTGAAAAGACTAACTAAGCAGGTGAGGACTAGAATAATTGGAAAGATTTACGAACTAAAGATAAATAGGTATCCGCAGCAATATAAGAGATTAGTTGGTAATAATATGGCAAAGTTTAGGTTAAGAATTGGTGACTATAGGGTAATTTATGATGTATTTGATAAAAACAAGACTGTTTTGATTTACAGGATTGGTCATAGAAGGGAAATATATAGATAGTTTTTGTGGTTTAATAGGTAGTTATGAGAAAGAAGAAAGAAGAGACTGTTTATGCCTTTATCGATAGCCAAAATTTGAATTTAGGAATACTTGATCAAGGCTGGAAGCTGGACTTTGCTAGGTTTAGGAAATATCTAGAACAAAAATAT
>Ga0116157_10006823_pt1 | contig 10260 bp, 8 predicted proteins | sample AD_UKC048_MetaG_FD_89882 | JGI IMG/M metagenome (GOLD analysis project Ga0116157, IMG submission 89882) | Active sludge microbial communities of municipal wastewater-treating anaerobic digesters from USA - AD_UKC048_MetaG | ecosystem: Engineered > Bioreactor > Anaerobic > Digestate | place: USA... | reverse complement strand
GTTGGTATTTTCTGCTTACGGTTTTACAGGCCCTGATTCTTTACTATCTTGGCATGCCGCTTATCGACTCGTTTGCCAATTCCTTTGCAACGATGGCGGCCGGCGGCTTTTCGCCAAATCCGCAGAGTATCATGGGCTATCAGAGCACGCACATGGAATGGGTGATCATTTTTTTCATGTTTCTTGCGGGTGCCAACTTCACTCTGCAGGTTAAAGCGATCAGGGGAAACTTCGCCTCGTTTCTGCGTAACCCTGAGCTGCGTCTCTACGCCATCATCATCGCAGTTTCTACTGCTGTTCTTACTTTTGTTCTCTCGCAAAACGGTGCAGGCGGCGAAAGCATTGTCGATACAATCAGAATCGCGCTTTTTCAGAACATCAGTATTCTGACGACTACAGGCGCAGCTACCGTTGATTTTGAGCTCTGGTCAGACAGTGCCAAGGTGGTTCTTGTCGTGCTGATGTTTATTGGCGGCTGCTCAGGTTCTGCTGGCGGTGGCATGAAGGTGGTGCGTATTCTTCTGATGCTGCGCTATCTCGGAAAAGTTCTTTTGAAGACCATTTACCCATCGGTTGTGGTTACCGTCAAACTTGAAAAAAGAATCTTCAAAGAGGCCGAAATTCAGCCGGTGTTTTCATTTGTGGTGCTTTATATGCTGTTTTTTGCGGTCGGTGGCACCCTGGCTACTCTGCTTGAAAGTGATCTGATTGTCGGCTATACCGGGGCGATCGTGACTCTTGGCAATATTGGCCCGGGTTTTGGTAAAATCGGCCCTATGGGTAGCTTTTACGAGCTTCACTGGCTTACCAAAGCCATATACACATTTCTGATGTGGGCTGGCCGCCTCGAAATCATGGCTCTGGCCGTTTTTCTGCGCCCCGAGACCTGGCGCGATTCAAAATGGTAAGGTCAGCTTTTTTCGATCCAGCCGCCGCCGAGCAGCTGGCCGTTTTTATAGATCGCCAGTCGCTGCCCGGGAGTCACTGAAGCAAGCGGTTTTGCCAGTTCGACCACGGCGGTATCGCCTTTGCGGATAACGGTTGCCACCTGCAATGGCTGGCGGTAGCGCGTCATAATCTCACATTCGAGGCTGTCGTGTTCAAAATCGAGCCAGTTCATAGAGTTGGCGGTGAACTTATCGGTCAGCAGCAGGTTGTGGTCAGTGCTGACTTTTACCCGGGCGCTCTTTGCGTCGATATCGACGACATACGCCGGTTTGCCGAGAGCAACGCCCAGACCCTTGCGCTGGCCGATGGTAAAAAACTGAACCCCTTCGTGGCGGCCAATAACGCGGCCATTCTCGTCGACGATTTCGCCCGGGCGTGGATTTTCATTGAAATAGCGCGACAGCGTCAGCGCAAAAGTTTCGCCCTTGTAGCCGAAACATGCATCCTGACTCTCTTTTTTGGCGGCATTCGGCAGGGCAAGGCGGGCGGCCATGGCACGTACTTCGGGTTTGGTCATTTCGCCGAGCGGCATGTAACAATGGTTCAGCTGGTCCTGGGTTAGCGCCGAAAGAAAATAAGTCTGATCTTTTTCGGTGTCGGAGCCTTTGAATAACCTGGCTTTGCCCGGGATTTCGCGGTCGATCACCGCATAGTGCCCGGTAATGATGCCGTCAGCGCCCAGTTCGGCGGCAAAACGGCTCAAGACCGCGCCGAATTTGAGAAAGTGGTTGCATAAAACGCATGGATTAGGGGTTCTGCCACTTTTATATTCGTTCCAGGCGTATTTGAGAATCTGTTCGGCAAATTCTTCTCTGACTGCCACAAAACGATGCGGAATCCCGAGTTTTTCGGCGACCATGCGTGCCTGAATATTGTCGTCGAGACCGCAGCAGGATTTAGTTTTTTCCTTGCTGTCGTCGCAGGTTTTCATTTTAAGAGTTACGCCAATGACCTTGTAACCGCGCTCAAGAAAGAGGGCGGCGGCTACCGAAGAATCGACACCACCACTCATGGCGGCAATGAGAGTTTTACCGGTTTCTGACATTCAGCTGGCTTTCGGGTTATAAATACCGGCCGATTCTGGTATGCCGTCAGCGTTATCTGCTGTGTGCAAAGCTTTGTCGGGCCCGGTCTGGCGCCATAATGTGGCGGCTTCAGCGCTGACGCCGCTGCCGGTCAGAAAGAGAAGAGAAAGCAACAGCCCGATGGCAATGGCAAATTTCTGCATCTGTTTCTCCACAAAGTTTATTTGCTGCCAATGATAACACCTGCCCCGCAAATGATCAATTCTTCGTATCACTTGGGCCGGCCATGACTTTTGAGAGGGAGTGATCGGAATCCAAACTGCAAGATGCCTGCCTTCGCAGGCATGACAGGCTGTGGTTGCATCATTGCTGGTGTGGCTCTGGAGTCTGAAGTTTATAATATTTTTCTGTTATCACTAAGGGCATCCTTGCTGGTAGAAGTCGCGGGTGTTAGACTGTCGGCAGCAGACCTGCGCAGGAGGCGAAGCTTGAGGAGTCTTTTGATAGTGATTTTTTTGCTTGCAGCGGCCGGGGTGAGGGCTGACGACTGGCAGACCAGTGTCGATCTGTTGTTGCAGCGGGGCTTTGCCTCGCTCGCTGAAGTTGACGCCAGAGACGGGCACCCGGCGCGGGCAGAAATTGAAGACGCTGCAGCCATGGCGCCCGACTGGCGGGCATTGCGTGATTTTATCATCGGCCGGCCGCTGCGGCGGCGAAAGCTTCTGAATCAGCAGCTCGCCGGTTTGAAAAATCACCTTGCTGACACGAAAACAGAAATATCTGACGATGAAGTTCTGTTGCTGAATCATATTATCGGAAGCGATGGGGTTCGCCGGCCATGGGGTCTTTATCTGCCGCCGCAGATGGCTTCTTATCGCTCATTGCCGATGCTGGTCGCATTACATGGCGGTGTTTCGCGCCAGAGTGTCTACGAAAACCCTGTTGAAGTGGTCAGGGAGTCACCGTGGTTCGCTCTGGCTCGGTCACAGGGCTGGGTATTGCTTTTTCCGTTCGGGCAAGAAGGCGCCACCTGGTGGGACAGCACCGGCATGACCAACATCAGGCACCTGATAAGAACGGTAAAGCACCATGTAAATATCGACGATAACCGGGTTTTTCTTGGCGGATTTTCTGATGGCGCTTCAGGCGGCTTTCTGCATGCAATGCTGACACCCGACGATTTTGCGGCAATTGCCGCTCTCAATGGGCACATGGGGGTCGGCAGTCTCGACGGCAAGCTGCCGTTGTATGCGCCGAATCTGGCAATGACACCGGTTTATGCGGTGACTACCGACAACGACGAGTATTACCCGACCAGACAGATGGCACCGGCTATCGCAATGGCACGCCATGCCGGCGCCGATATTTTCTATCGCCAGCTGCAGGGCGGCCATGACTTTGCCTATCACGCCAGCGAAATGCCTCTGATCGGGCAATATCTGCGCCGCCGGCAGCGTAATACTCTGCCCGACAGAATCTTCTGGGAAGCCGGCGATGCGGCCTTCGGTACCTGTCGCTGGCTGCAGATCGCCGAAATAGGTTCATGGCCGGCCGCCGACTGGCATGTCGACCACAACTGCATTCTGACCGACGAGACGATTAACTGGGGTTTCTCCGGCATTCGCGGCAAAGAAGGCATAACGGTCAGCCGTATCGACCGCGGCGGCTATGCCGAGGCGGTTGGCCTGCGCTGCGGCGATGTGCTGCGCCGCGCCGGTAGTTGCGAAATAACTGATTCGTTCAGTCTCAAGGCGGCAAAAGAGGCCGCCAGGTGTGGCGAGCCATTCGAGTTTGTCGTCAGCCGCCCCGGAAAAAGAGTGCGCCTGCACGGCATTCTGCCGCAGCCCGAGGGCTGGTTTCTTTTCCGGCGTGATGTGCCTTCGGCCGCGATCAGAGCCGAAAAAAGGGGCAATGAGGTCGTAATTACCGGTTCAAGGGTAGCAAAACTGTTGTTGGCTGTTACGCCCGGGCATTTCGACCTGGCACGCCCGGTCAGGGTCGTTTTCAACGGCAGAATCATATACGATGCGCCGGTTAAGCCAGACCCCGCAGTCATTCTGTCTGAATACGCCGCAAACCGTGATCGAAAAGCGCTGCCGGTTGCCCGGCTGAGCTTCAATCTTGCTTCCCGTTAAAAGTGATTATGATAAGAACCAGATCGATGTTGCGGGCTGTTGCATGAAGGATTTCCTGCCTGTCAGTCATTCAGCTGACGTCTGGGGTCTTGATTCATTTTGTAGACTGCCCCGGGAAAAATCGTTTGCGCTGATTTATCTTTTTTTGGCATCAACAATGGTGCTGGCAATTGTTCCATTATTTCAAGAGGTTGACGATTTCACCATGACTTTGTTGGCCGCTGCGCCGTGTTTTCTTGCCATTTTCTGTCTCTGGCTTGAAGGAAGTGATCTTAAAACCTGGTTTCACAGGGCTTTTTCATGGCCGGCAGACAAAACCGCTTTTTTTGTCGGTTTTACCATCGTAATTTTGCCAATTTTGGCTGCTGCAGCTTTCCATTGGTATGTGACCGGGTTCTGGCCTGAGTTAACTACCCTTCCGTTTTCGGGGCACATTTTCGGGATATTTTTATATTGTCTGGTGAACGCTTTTATCGAGGATATCGCCTGGCGCGCCTATCTGCTGCCACGGGCACTGAAACTTTACCCCGGTAGTAAAATTTTGCTTCTGCTGGCAGTGTTATGGGCATTCTGGCATTTTCCATTTCATATGGTTCTTGGCCTGATGAGGCCGGAGGATATTCTACAGCAGCTTATTTTCTACCCGGCGATGTTTTTCTGTTTTTTGCTGGTTTACTCGTTATCAGAAGGGAGCCTTTGGCCACTGGTTCTTACACATGCTCTGTACAACACGTTATGCACGATTTTTACTCGTCACCTTGCTGATATTGCCAGGGTTTCTGACAGTTGGATATTTTATGAGGCAAGGTTTGTGCTGATCGTATCTTTATCATTTGCAGCAATGTTGTTGCGCCGAGGTGGCAGTCATTTTTTCTCAGAATGACTCAGGGTCTGGGGTGGGTTTTGAAGAAGTCCCAGATGATGTCGTTGGCCTTGAACTGCTGCGGCGGCTTGTCTGAGCCCTTGCGCGGGGTTCTTGTCGAACCCGGCCAGGCATGGCCGAGGTTGTGAACCACATAGGCGGTTACTTCGCTGCCGTCGCGGCCATTGGTATAGTGATGCACGGTGCTCAGCAGTTTCTGATCAAAAGTGGTGCTGGCAGTTTTATCGCAACCGTTGGCCTGCACCCAGAAGTCGATGGTGGCTGAAGCCGACAGCAATTCGCGGGCTTCCGTGACTGACTTTTTCTGCGTGCCGCCTCCGATAAGTACATGCTCGTCGATCAGACCCTGAATAATGCAGACCGATACAGGAGTTTGCGGCACCGGCGGCAGATGCATGTTCTTTTCGTGCTGTTCTTTGCCGCCGGCCGTGCCGACCACTGGTGCGATGGCGGCGAAGCGATTTTCTGGCTGTGCTGCCAGCCAGTGACAGAACATGGCGCCGTTCGACAGGCCAGTGGCATAGATGCGCTTCGCGTCAATCGGGTAATCTTTGCTCAATTTATCGAGCAGGGCGTCGATGAAGCCGGTGTCGTTAATCTTGTTCTTCTGGGCATAGCCAAACCCGAAGCTGACGTTCCAGGTGAGCAGAATATTTTCGGTTTCGCCGGTACCGTCTGGGGCCACCAGCATAAAACCAGCCTCTTCAGCTTTTGCTTCGAGCTCGTAATAATGCAGGGCGCCTCTGGCACCGCCGGCACCGCCATGAAAGAGAAAAACCACCGGAATCGGGTCTTTTTTGTTCCAGGTGCTGGGCAGGTAAAGGTAATAAGTGCGGGTGCGGCCTTCAAATTCAAATTCGTAACGGGTGGAGCTGACTGGTTGCTGCATTGCCTTCGCATCGATACGCTTTCTTATGGCTTCTTTGATGCGGTCACGCAATCTTCCTGCTTCAGCTTCTGTAAGCGGGCCAAATAACGCAAAAACCACCAGAATAGCTGAATATAACCAGACGCATCTTAATTTCATGCCGCTCTCCTGCCGAAAAACTGTTTTCAGCAAGAGTATAGCACGTCAGTGCTATCGCCGTACCCTGACAATTATTCAGGGTGATCGCATTAAATTTACGAATTCTGGTTCTGCGTCAGGAATGACGGAAGCTGACCGTATCATTCCCGCGGCGCCTGCACTCGCGAAAGCGGGGTGTCGGGAATCTTGTTCTGATAGGGGATACGAGCATTTTTGTACAATTGCCCCGGGTAATTGTTTTTGAGGTTGATTGCCCGGGATGGTAGTGTATAATGAATAAGGCAGGGCAGTGAGATGCGTCTGCCTTTTTCCCGCTCACCGAAAGGAAAGGCCTGATGAAACAGAAATATTACCTTCTCAGAATCGAAATGCGTGAGGTCGAGCCAGTTGTCTGGCGCCAGTTCATTGTACCGGCAGAAATTTCGCTCGACCGGCTGCATGATGTCATTCAGATTGTCATGGGCTGGAAAGACTCGCATCTGCATGAATTCAACTTTGGCCGCAAGCGCTATGTCGAAAATATCGACGATGAATTCGATGATGAAAACACCTTTCTTGAAGGGGCCGAACGTCTCAATGAGCATTTGAAGAAGAAGGGCGACAAGTGTCTTTATGTTTATGATTTCGGTGATTCATGGGAACATGAGTTGAAACTTGAAAGCGCTGATTACAAGCTGCGCGAAGATGATTGCGAAATCAGCTGTGTTGACGGCGCCAGAGCCTGCCCGCCCGAAGACGTTGGTGGGCCTGGTGGTTACGAAGAGTTCTGCAAGGTCATCAAAAGTCCGAGAAACAAGGAACATGCTGCGATGGTAGCATGGTCGAACGGCTGTCAGCCGACCGGCAAAAAATTTGACCCTGAATATTTCGATGCTTACGCTGTCAATGATCTGCTTGGCTGGTATGTAAGATGGGACCGTCCCAGAAAACTTTATTGATCGGAGGATACCATGGAAAGAAATGAAGGCTATAAATGCCCGGCATGTGGCAAGGCGCTCGCAACCGTGCAGATTAACGAAACTGAAGTCGAGGCCTGCACCCAGGGGTGTGGCGGTATATGGCTTGATGCGGCAGAATTGTTTCGTATCGACGAAGAGGGTGAGGCTGATGACAGCCCGGTTCTGCAGAAGCTTCTGGCTTTCAATACCCCGAGAGATACCGAAAACCGCGATAAGATCAGCTGTATGAAGTGCGAATGCAAGATGCGCCGCCACGAGTATCGTGAAGGTTCAGGCATCTATATTGATGAATGCTACGGCTGTGGCGGTATCTGGCTCGACGGTGGCGAACTGAAGGCCATTCGCGAAAACCCGGTAGTGGCACGTTCGAACCAGGAGCGCGAGCAGCTGGCTAAAGACTTTTCCCGTCGTGTCCAGGAAGAAGCCCGCCGCCTCAAGGAAGAGGAAAAACGGCGGCAGATGGGCCGCAGTCGCAGAGCCTGGTAAGGTAATTTAGTGCCGGTTTTTCTGACCAGGTGTCGTGTTCGGCAGTTGATGCCGGCTTTGGTTGTTTCTGCTGATTCACATCTTTTGCTATTGGATATAACCAGAATATGAAAAGACATCTTAAAGCAGTTCTATGCTTAATTCTGTGTTTTCTGACGGTCGCCGCCTCTCTGCCGGCGCAATCGGCCGGCAGCATTTCGGCCTCACCACAGGAGGCTTTTGACAAGCCGAACCTGCTGACAGCCAAAGAGCTTTATCGTCTGGCGCGCGAGACCATGGCCTCGGGGCAGCTCGACGCAGCCAGACTGTATGCTCTGCGACTGTATTTTGACGGCAACCGCAGTCAGAATCTGCTGAATCTGCTTGGAGTCATAGAACTGCAGGCCGGTCGTCCTCTGCTGGCAGCTGAGTGGCTGCGCAAAGCCAGTGCGCTCAGTCTGGTCAACAAAGTGGCGCAGCGATATCTGTCACGTCTGCCGGCGCGGCCGCGGCCGATTCCGGTCGACCAGACGAAGCTGGCTGATCATTTTGGCGAAATTTCAGAAGCACTGCCGAAGCTGCTCGAAAGGCTGGCCAACCCGAAACTGCATTTTGAATCGGTGATGAAGGCAATCGAACGCGGGCAGATTTATCTGGCTCTGGCACTCTCTGAAGAATACGAAAAAAAATATCCGGGTCCCGACGGTTCGTCACTGACGGCTCTCTGTGCCTGGTATCTTGGCCGCAACCGCGATGCCCTCAATCTTGTCGAGCAGGGGCTGGCCAAAGCGCCACATAACCCGATTCTGCTTTTTGTTAAGGCGATGATCAACGACCCGCATCCCGGCACCTCTGCCGGTAACTATTTTCGGGCTCTTTATGATGTCGACCAGTGGAACAAGGCTCTGTCGCTGGTAGATCAGTTCAGCAAGGCCAACCCGAATTCGCCTGACGCTTATATTACCCAGGCCCGCATCATGCTGGACCTGCACAAAATCAAAGAAGCCGGTCAGGCTCTTCAGGAGGCCGGCGTGCGCGACCCGGGCAACCCGGAGATAGAACTTCTCTGGGTGGGCTACCTGCTGCAGCGCGAAGAAAGTGACAAGGCGTCAAAACGCCTTGCCCGAGCGTTCAGGCGTGGTTACAACCTGCCGTCGGTCAGCCTGGCAGCCGGGTTGTTCGCACTGCAGGGTGGCAGAGCCAATGAGCTCAATGTCATTCTCAACGACGCTGCCGCCAGCCGCCCGTTTACCGACCCCGAGGCATACCCGACCTATATTTCTCTGCTGCTGCTCAGCGAACGCATGCCTGAAGCCAGAAGTGCTCTCGATGAATGGCGGGCCAGATCGTCTGAACGCAGCATGATCTGCTATCTTGAATCTTATTACAACTTCAAGACCGGCGATAACCTCAAAGCTCTTGAATGGTTGCGCAAAGGGTTTCAGCAGAACCCGAATCGCCTTGACATGCTTAAATTTCTGGCAGGGTTCCCCGCTCTAGGCGATGATCTGGCGCTGTTCGCCGAAATCAACAACCGCCTTGCTTCGGCAGCGGTGCCCGGTTTTACTGCAATGCCGGTGCCTGAAGTGACAAATACTGCCTCACCTTTGCCGCAGAGCAACCCGATGGCGGTGCAGCCGACCGGAGCTCAGGCCGTTTCTGGCGGTTCCATGCCGGTTTCTGGCGATGGCATGTTTCAGATAACTCTCGGGCCGGGTCTTGACCCTTCCGGTCGCACAATGATCGCTTCTGAGCTGGCAAAGATGTATGAGCGCATCGCCTCCCGCATTGGCACTCTCAGCGTGCCGATCTTCGTTAATTTTCTTTCGGCCGAAGGCCTTGGGCCGACCATAGCCCTTTATGAGCCGCAGAACACGGCTCTTACGGTTACCTCGGCTTATTATGATTCTGAGATGATCCGCAATATCATTCTCGCTAACTTTGATGCGCTCAGCGATGAAGAACTCGGAATCCTGATCGAAGAATACCCGGGGCATCTGCTTGCCGGTGAACTGACCAGACTGATTATCCAGATTCTGATTCCTGAAGCGAAAACCAATAAAGATAAAACCGCCTGGATGCAGATCGGCCTTGCGGAAATTCTTGCCGGCAGCTCAACGGCGCAGCGTTATCGCATGCTTGTCGCCCAGAAAAGTCTTGAATCCAAGGTTGCAAAACTTGCCTCGGCTAATATGGTTAACAGCATTTTTGCTGAAGGCTATACATCGCCGGCGGTTTTCGAAACCGCCACCGCCCAGGCTTATCTGATGACGGCGTTTCTCGTTAAAAAGTCAGGCAACCTTGAAAAGGGCTGCCGCGACATGATGAAGCTGATCGAACTGGTAAGCAAAGGCAGCGAATTTGGGCCGGCACTGAACGAGGTTTTCAAAATCAGTGAAGCCGATTTCGAGAAAAGCTGGACCGACGCCGCCTACTGGGCCCTCAAACAGGGCGCTCCCTACGAATGGTAAGCAGGCTGTGACAGCAGACGGGTTCTCTGTCGCATCTCGGCCCTGGAACAGGGAATCACGCGATTCTTGTGCTACAGAATACTAAGGCAGTTTGTAAAATTCTTCGAGGTTGGCGGCCAGCAGAGTGCGGTTTGCGCGCTTCTCTTCGCCGAGACTGCGGGTCGGAGTCGGGCCGTAATTGTGGCCGGGGCAGACGATCAGATGATCGGGCAGCGATTTGAGTCGCTGCAGACTTGCAAAAAGTGCTGCCGGGTCGCTGCCCGGCAGATCGGCACGCCCACAGTCGCCAATAAACAGCGTGTCAGCGGTTACCAGATACATATCGTTGACCACAATACAGAGAGAGC
>Ga0116157_10006812_pt1 | contig 10269 bp, 10 predicted proteins | sample AD_UKC048_MetaG_FD_89882 | JGI IMG/M metagenome (GOLD analysis project Ga0116157, IMG submission 89882) | Active sludge microbial communities of municipal wastewater-treating anaerobic digesters from USA - AD_UKC048_MetaG | ecosystem: Engineered > Bioreactor > Anaerobic > Digestate | place: USA... | reverse complement strand
GGCCAAAGATTAGCTGATATTATCCGACAATACTATCAGGATCACCATATTAAAACTAAAATTGATCCGGCTACTAAAATATTCTTAAGTCTTCGCATTGCCGTCAATCAAGAAAACTCTAATTTGCAAAAACTCCTAGAACAAAGCTTGGATATCGTTAAACCTCAAGGCCATGTATCTATCATTACTTTCCACTCCGGCGAAGACAGAATCGTTAAACAATTTCTAGTCCAAAATTCAGTCAAAATTTTAGCTCAAAAACCCGTTAAACCCAATCAACAGGAAATCAAAAACAACCCTTTGTCCCGCTCTAGTCTTCTCAGATCGTATAAAATAGTTTAATGTCCAAAATCTTTACCTTAATCATTATTATTAGTCTAATTATCCAGGTGGGGTTTTCCTTCTACTACTCCAACGAAATTATTAATCAGAATTCAGAGCTAGACCAATATCAGACAAAAGTTAATAGCCTTAAATTAGATATTGAATCTGTCGAAAAAAACCTGGCCGACTTAAGTTCGATCAGTAAAATTAGCCAAAGCACCTCCTCAGCTTCAACTCCTATTAATCAAACCCTAAAAATTATTTCCCAATGATTCAAAGATACCGACTCTTATTGACATCACTGATCCTTACCTTTATTGTCGTCACTTCTCGATTTTTTTACTGGCAAATTATCAAAAGCTCTGACCTCAAAGAAAAAGCCCTTAGTCAAACCTATAAACTAGAAACAGAAAATCCCAGCCGCGGACAAATTTTATCTTCAGACGATTCTCCCTTAGCCCTCAACCAAACTAATTACCGTGTTTCTATTTATAAGCCAAACCTCCAGGAAGATTTAAATTCTCTTTTTCAAAAAATTGATCTCATTCATCCTAACTTTATTGCCGAAAATCAAAAAATTATTGATAATTTCAAAGAAAATAGTAAACAACTTTGGGTCGATTTACCTACTTTTTTTTCTAATTCAGAAAAAGATCAAATTCAAGATATCCCGGGAATTACCATCCACCAGAATCAACTTCGCTATTATCCGGAAAACAAACTTGCCAAAGATATCCTCGGTTTTATCGCCAAAGACGAAGAAGGGACAGCGATTGGATATGGTGGTCTTGAAGCTTACTACAACAAAAAACTCCAAGGTAAAACCGGTTTCATTCTAGCTCCCCAAGACGCCACCGGCAAAACTATTCTAACTAAAAAAAGTTGGACTCTGTCTGCAATTGACGGCCAAAATATCCATACCTCCATCAACCGGGGTATCCAATACCAAGCCGAAAAAATCTTATCCGAAGGTATTAACAAATATCAGGCGGATTCCGGCTCTATCACTGTCATGGAAACTCAAACTGGACAAATTTTAGCCATGACAAGTCTGATTGCCACTTCCTCAGCCACCCCAAGTGCTTCCAAAAATCCAGCCATTGCCGATCTTTTTGAACCAGGATCAATTTTTAAACCCATAATCATGACCATGGCTCTGGATCAAAAATCAATTAATACTGATTATATCTGCGATGATTGTTCTCACCCCAGAACCATTGGCGAATACACCATCAGTAATTGGGACAATTCTACCCACCCAAACTCCACCCTAAAAGACATTATTCTAAACTCCGATAACATCGGCATGAGCTATATTATCAGCCACCTGGGACTAAATAACTTCCTTAGTTATTATCAAAAACTTGGCTTAAATAAAAAAACCGGCATTGACCTCCAAGGTGAGTCCAAACCTACAGTCAAAACTAGCTGGCCGGAAATTGACTTAGCTACTGCTTCCTTTGGCCAGGGAATTGTTGTTACTCAAATCAACATGCTTCAAGCCTTTAATGTCATTGCTAATAATGGTTATTTAATCAAACCCAAAGTCGCTAAATATTTTTCCGATAACTTTAACCAAATCTACTACCCCAAAAAACAACCATCAATTCCCGTTTTTTCTATAGAATCTGTTTCTCAAATGAAAAATATCCTCAAATATGCTGTTGAAAATGGCGTTGTCAACCAATTCCGACCCAAAAACCTCGAAGTTTGCGCTAAAAGTGGCACCGCTCAAGTCGCCGTCAAAGGTAGTTATACCGATTCTTCCACTATTGCCTCATATATCGGCTTTTCTCCCTGTAATAATCCAAAATTCACTATGATTGTCACTATTAACAACCCAAAATCATCCCCCTGGGGATCCAGCACAGCTGCTCCGATTTGGTTCGAATTAGCCTCAAAAATCAACCATTTGTTATAATAAACCATCCAAAATGTTCCAAAAAATCAAGAACTTGTTTTTCCATTTACCCAAAAGCATTTTCTACCAAGCCTACTACCACTTTCCAGCTCAAAAACTCACCTTAATCGGTATTACTGGAACCGACGGTAAAACCACAACTGCTACTTTGGTTTATGAAACCCTAAAAAACGCCGGTATTAATGCCGGCGTTATCACCACTATCAGTGCCAAGTATGACGACCATGAAATCGACACTGGTCTCCACATGACCAGCCCCGATCCGTCTGTCATCCAAAAAATCTTTAAAACTATGGTTAATACTGGAGTTACCCATGTTATTTGCGAAGTCACCGCCCACGCCCTCGATCAATATCGCTTTTACGGTTGCCACTTTGCTATCTCCGCCATTACTAATATTTCCCACGAACACTTGGATTATTTCAAAGACATGGATGAATATCTTCAGACCAAAGCTAAAATTTTTAACCAATCGCAAATTTGCATTCTCAATCAAGACGATCCATCATACGAAAAAATTCTTCAAAAGTCGCCACGTGATTTTCTATCTTACAGTATTAACAAAAAATCAGACTATCAAGCCACCGATATCACCATTAAACCCAAAAACCTTTCCTTCAAAATCAAAAAAAATAACCTTATTACTGATAGTTCCTACCGCTACCAAATTTATAATATTCTCGCCGCCTTCTCAATTATCGACCAATTAAAAATTGATCCCAAATTTTTAATCGAAACCGTCAGAAACTTTCCTATCACCAAAGGCCGTCGTGAAGAAGTTTCTAATCAATTAGACATTAAAGCTATTGTTGATTTTGCCCACACCCCTAATGCCATCAAAAATACTCTCGAATCGCTCCGCGAAACTAACAAGGGAAAGATTATTGTTATCTTTGGCGCCACTGGTGGTCGCGACCAAAGTAAACGCCCTCAAATGGGGTTAATTACTTCCCAACTAGCCAATATCGCTATTATTACTGCTGATGACACCAGAAATGAAAATATTCAAGATATTAATCAACAAATAATTAATGGTATTAAACCGGATTCAGTTCTTATAAATTCAGCAGAAATCCCTATCATTAAAAAAACAATTAAATCAAATAAAAATAAGTTTATCTATTTCAATATTCCTAACCGCCAGGACGCCTTTAATCTTGCTATCCAATTAGCCGAACCAAAAGATACGGTTATCGCTATGGGTAAGGGACATGAAAACACCATCCTCCACGGCAAAACAGAATTTCCCTGGTCTGAAACCGAGGCTTTTCGTTCCGCTTTTAAATTAAGGGAAAATAAACATGCCTGAATTTAATCTTCAAAACCAACTGCCACCGGCAGAAAACTATCAATCCGGACTTCTACCCCAACGTAACCAAATAAACTACTGGTATCGTGATACCAGTAGTCGGTCTAATCTGATAAACAATTTCCAACTAAGCTCTGAAAACCGACGTATCCTTAACAAAACCCAGGAATTTACTTTTGAATTAATTTCCTTAAAAGATTTTTCTTTCACACCAGCAGTTCAAAAACAAATTTTTTCCTGGGTTAAACAACTTAATTGGGAATTCCCCACCAGTTCTATCAAAAATATTTTTACCCGCCATATCTTTAACTATCTTTATATTTGGAAAGACTCAACCGGAAAAGTCATTGCTTATTCCGTCTGTTATTTTTCCGACAAAATCAGCCACATCGCTTATGTTTTTTACCATCCTCAATACGACCACAGTAATTTACCTATCCGACTGGTTCTGCAAACTGTTGTTGACAGCCACGATAAAGGGTTAGAATATTGCTATCTTGGTCGTTTTTCCCCAGACACCGGTTTCTATAAACGCAACATGCCCGGTTTCGAATATTTTAAAGATGGCAACTGGGTTACATATAAAAATTAATCCAAACAGTTTAGAAATTAGACATTAGATAATTAGAAATTTTAATTTATGAATATTCACATTCTCGGTATTGCCGGCAATATGACTGCCAACCTGGCTATCGCCCTAAAAAAATTAGGCAATACTATAACAGGTTCAGATCAGGAAAAAATTTTCCCCCCTGTTAGCACTAATCTAAAAAAAGCCCACATTCCGATTAATTCGACCGATATAAACCCACAAATCGACTTAGCCATTATCGGGTCGTCTTATAACACTTTCGACAAAACCAAAAACGAATTTAATCAAATCAAAAAGCTAAAAATTCCTTATATTTCCGCCACCGAATATCTGTCTCAAAACTTAATTAAACAAAACTCTATTGTAATCGCTGGAAGTTTCGGCAAAACTACAATTACTAGTCTCACCAGCTGGATCTTCTCTCAATCAGGCAAAAACCCCAGTTTTATGTTTGGCGGCAACGCTAAAAACAAATTAGACTCTCTTAAATTTTCCGATTCGGACTGGTCAATTATTGAAGGTGACGAATCAATCCACGGTTTAGATAAAAAGGCTAAATTCTTATACTATCGACCAAAATATTTAATCATTACCAGCGCCGATTGGGAACACAAAGATTGTTACCCAAACGAAAAATCAAATTTCGATGCCTTCAAAAAATTAGTCAGTCAACTTCCAAAAGACGGTCTTCTGATCCTCAATAGCCAAAGCAAAACCGCCATAAAACTGACCGACTTTTCTCCCTGTCCGGTCATCACCTACAACTCGAAACCATCGGATTATTTTATTGAAAAAACCAACCGCCAGGGCGAAATTACTTATTTACTCATCCATACCCCAAACGGCTTAATCAAAATTACCACCTCACTCATCGGCCAATTTAATTTTGAAAACATTTTAGCTGCTGTAACTATCTCTGATAGTCTTAATCTTAGTCGTTACTCCATTTCCAAAGCCATTTTATCTTATAAAGGAGTAAAAAGACGTCTCGAATTGATTGATAAACGTCAAAACATTCTATTTTTCGATGATTTTGCTCAATCGGATCAACGCATTAGCTCGGCCTTATCGGCTCTAAAAAACCACTTTCCCGACCGAAAAATCAAAGTCCTTTTTCAGCCCCATGCTTCTTTTGTTCAATACAAAAACAGTCTTTGTGAACTAAAAAATTCTTTTGATCTTGCCGAAGAAGTAGTTTTAACCCAACTAAAATTTAGCCCTAATATCGACAAAAAAAATCGCAACTCGGCCAAGGATTTCCGGAATTGTCTTGGACCGAAATTAATTTATCTCCCTCTCAAAAAACAAATAATAAAGTATTATAAAGATAATCTGATGTCAAAAGATATCTTAATCTATATGAGTTCTGGCGGTCTTGAAGGCAGCCGCATCTTCAAGTCGATTGTCAATAGTTTTAAAAAATAATTTAATATGCCTTTTCCTTATTTACTAATTACTACTAGCTACTAGCTATTAACTACTTACTAATATATGTCCCGATACATCATCACTGGTGGCAACCAACTTCACGGAGAAGTTTCTATCCGCGGCGCCAAAAATGCCAGTTACAAGCAAATTATCGCTGCTCTTTTAAGCGATCAAACCACCCAATTAACTAATGTACCAAAAATATCTGACGTAAAAATAACCGAAAGTATAGCCAAAAACATCGGTGCTAATATTGAATATTGCGGCGAACACTGTCTTGAAATCACTACCCCAAAAATTACTAATTCTACTGTTCCCACCGGCACCGGCGAAAAATCTCGGACTTCATTCATGTTTTCTGCTCCACTCTTAGTTCGTACCGGCAGCGCCATCGTTCCTATTCCCGGCGGTGACAAACTCGGTATCAGACCCCTCGACAGGCTTTTCGATTGTTTCCAACAAATGGGAATTTCTACTCAAATTACCGAAAATCAAATCAAGTTCAATGTCAACAAAATCAAACCGGTTCATTACACCTTTAACAAACCAAGTCACACTGTCACTGAAACCGTTATTATGGTCGCTGTTTTTGCCGACGGTCAGACTATCCTCAATAATGCCGCTCAAGAACCGGAAATCGATGATCTTATCCTCATGCTCAACAGTATGGGTGCCAAAATTAATCGTCACCCCCAAGATTCAAAACAAATTATTATCGACGGAGTCACGTCTCTTTCCGGAACTAAACATCAAGTTATCTGCGACCGTAACGAAATTGTCACTTTTGCTTGTGCCGCTTTAGCTACCAAAGGGTCTATCAATATTCTCCGAAGTGACCCTAAAACCGTTCAAACTTTCTTAGATACCATCAAAAACATGGGGGCTAAAGTTGTTCCTGGTCGCGACGAAATCACTATCTCCTGGGTCCAACCTTTAAAAAATATTGATATTGTCACCGGTCCGGAACCGGAATTTATGACCGATTGGCAGGCAATTTTTTCCGTCTTACTTACTCAAACCGTTGGTCGTAGTTCTATTATCGAAAGAGTTTATCCATCCCGTTTTCAACACATTGAAAACCTTAAAAAAATGGGTGTCAAAGCCGTTCTTTTTAATCCCAAAATTGACAACCCATCTACTTTTTATCAATTTAATCCCGAAAGTGACCGGCCGGAATTTTTTCATGGTGTCAAAATTTATGGCCCCGCCAAACTTAAACCGGCTAATTTTACTATCAACGATCTTCGAGCTGGTGCCTCTACCACCTTGGCTGCTCTTACCGCCCAAGGAACTTCGATTATTGATGGGGTTGAATATATCGAACGCGGATACGAAAAATTAGCCGAAAGACTTTGTTACTTAGGTGCTAACATAGAGTATATAAAAACCTAAAATTATGATTCATCTCTATTTAGGACTGCTACTTTTTTCTTTTTTGATTACCAGTCTTTTAGTTGTCCCTTTTATTAATCTCCTTTATAAACTTAAATTTCAACGCCAAAAACAAACTACTACTGACTTTCTTAATAAAAAAACCCCAATATTCGACAAATTTCACAACATTAAAACCGGCACTCCGGTCGGCGGGGGATTATTGATTATTCTTTCTGTCTGTATTTTATTTTTAATTCTTTTCCCGGCTATCAAACTTTCCAAAATTTTTATCTCCACTAATTACCAAATTGTTCATGAACTAGCCATTGTCTTTTTTACTTTTATCAGTTTCGGACTACTTGGTTTATATGATGATATCTATAAATTTTTTGGCTTTAAACAAACAGGATTCTTTGGCCTACGTATGATTCACAAACTCATCCTTCAGTTGACTTTGGCACTTATCACCTCATTTTTAATCTACTTCAGCCTTAAAGTTGATTTTATCTACCTGCCATTCTTCGGTGCTATCCACTTAGGTTGGTTTTTCATTCCCATTTCCACCATAATTATTACCGGTTTCGCCAATTTTTTTAATATTACCGACGGACTTGATGGCCTTTCTTGTGGTCTTCTGATGATTGCCCTATTTGCTTTTTGGTTTTTATCCAGCAGTTCATTAGATACCCCCATCTCTATATTTTTATGTCTTTGGATCGGTAGCCTTATCGCTTTTCTTTATTTCAACGTTTACCCGGCTCGCATTTGGCTAGGTGATGTTGGTGCCCTCTCCTTTGGTGCTACTTTTGCCGTCATTGCTCTAATTTTAGGTAAAATAGTTCCATTGATCATTGTCGGCTCTCCTTTTATTATCGAGGGGTTAAGCAGTGCTATTCAAATTTTCAGCAAAAAATATTTTCACAAAAAAGTCTTTCCTGCTGCTCCAATTCATTTGACTCTCCAAAGTATGGGTTGGGAAGAACCCAAAATTGTTACCCGCGCCTGGTTGGCCGGTATTATTTTAGCTATTTTTGGTTTATGGTTAGGACTAAATTAGACCAACTCAAACAAGAAATTAATCATTATATTGATCTCCCTTATATGATCAATATCATTCGTCATGGCCGTGTAGTCAAAGAACGTTTTTTAGGTGCCAAAGGACACTGGAAAGAAATTCAAAAAGAAACTCAACGGCTTGCCAAAGAAAATAAAATCAATTTTAAACAACTCCCGGCCAAACGTCTATACAACTTCCAAAAAAAACATAAAATCGGTATTGATTGCTCCGGACTGGTTTCTCAATTATTAATTTACTATGGTAAATTATTGGGCAGAAAGATAACTCTTAATCCCAGAAAAACCTCAGCCGATATGCTTACCTCAGAGCCATTATCCGTCAAAATCAAAGATATTAATGAAATTCAAACTGGCGACTTAATCCGCCAAAAAAATGGCCATCACGTTCTCTTTATTGTTGAGAAAAATGGCAAAGTTATCGACTATGTCAACAGCTCATTTTGGGGCAGGGGAGTCAAATACGGCCAAGTTGATCTTACTGACCCAACATTTGATAATCAAGGTATTTACCGTCTGAAATCACTTTTCCTCGATTAATTCCCGATATTCCAATGGATCAATTGACAATATCTCCACTTCAGTTCCGCATTCCTCGCATTCCAAAATATCTCCAATCATCACCCCTTCAATCAATTTTATTTCTGAACTGCAATCAGGGCAAATAATTTTATTTGTTTGTGTCATAAGGATAAAAAATATATAATTAAGCTTAAGTTAACCCATTATATGACAAACACCCCATTAGTTAAATTAGACAATTTTTATCTCAAAAGGGAAGACCAAAACATTACCGGCTCCGCCAAAGACAGAGCCATTCCCTTTCAAATCAAAAATCTCCAAAAAAATAATTTTCACCAAGCCGTTATTTCCAGTACCGGTAATGCCGCTATTTCTGCTGCTCATTTCTGTCAGCAGGAAAACATCAAGCTAACTATCTTTTTGTCACCTCACATTTCGGCTGAAAAACTCAAACTTCTCAAACAATACAACCATGAAATTATCTTTTCCCATCAGCCCATCAGTCATGCTGTCAAATTTTCCAAAACCCAAAACGCTTATCTTCTTCGCCAATCAACTGATCTGTCTAGCCTTGAAGGCTATCAAATCATTTCCTCAGAATTATTAGAACAACTTCCCCAAATCACCAGCATATTTATTCCTATCGGCAGCGGCACCACTCTTTTGGGTATTTCTCAAAAGTTACCGCCTCAAGTCAGAATTTTTGCTGGCCAATCAGCCGCCAACCCAACCGTTAGTAAAACTTTTGACCCGGAATTTACTCCGGAAACCCGACTTATTACTGACGCTCTCTCTGCCAAATTTTTACCCCAAAAAGACAAGATTATCAAAATCATAAAAGACCATTCCGGCTCTTGTCTTACTCTTCAAAACGAAACTATTGTTTCCGCTGATACCTATCTTAAGTCACAAAACATCATCACCTCACTCGAAGGTGCCCTAACCTTGGCTACCTACCAAAAGGCCGTTAATAATCATCTGGATATTGGCCAATTCCCCGTCATTTTATTAACCGGAGCCAAACGATAACATGAACCTCTTTGACCAAATCAACCAATCAAATTATGTTTTCTATTTTTTAGTCATTGATAATTTTTTAGACATTTATTTACCCCAACTTCAAAATTTCCATCTGATTTTTACCTCTGCTCCCAAACCAAAAGAATTTTTAAATTCTCACCAAATTCCTTACTTCTCCTTAGAAAAAACTGATAACCAAAAAATTCCACAAAATAGCGGTAAACTTTTATCACACCCAAAAGTCCGGGAATATATCCACTCCACCTCCAATCACCGCCAAATAGTTATTATTCCTTTCAAACCGTCAGCTAAAATTGACTTTATTTGCCGTCAAAACAATTGGATTTGCGCCTCAGTTTCTCATCAGCTCAACCGCTTTCTCGAAGATAAAAACGAATTTACAAAATTCTGTCAAAAAAATAATTTACCCACTATTCCGGCAAATATAGACAGTTTTAATCAACAAAATTTTATCAACTACCAACACCGGTTTAAAACCGACCAGCTGGTTATTCAAACTCATTTTGGTTGGGCCGGAAAAAGTACTTTCTCCGCCGACAATTGGGAAACCATCAAAAACAGTATTCCCTTAGAAACTAAAGTAAAATTTTCTCCATTCATCACCGGTTATTCACTTCTAAATAATTGTTGTCTCACTTCCGAAGGTCTGATTCAAAGTCCACCGGCCCTGCAATACACCGGCCT
>Ga0116157_10006804_pt1 | contig 10275 bp, 9 predicted proteins | sample AD_UKC048_MetaG_FD_89882 | JGI IMG/M metagenome (GOLD analysis project Ga0116157, IMG submission 89882) | Active sludge microbial communities of municipal wastewater-treating anaerobic digesters from USA - AD_UKC048_MetaG | ecosystem: Engineered > Bioreactor > Anaerobic > Digestate | place: USA... | reverse complement strand
TATGTGTAAGCCCCGTCACTTTTCCTCAAAACCCGATCCTTATCATCCCCAAACTGGGTCGAAGAAAACCATAACGCTCCTTCCTTTTTATAAAGGAACCCCTTCTCTTCGAGGAAAGCCAGGGTTTTTTCCACATGGGCGCTGGAGGCGATGCGGGACTGATACGACCAGGTATCAAACTGCACACCAAAATCTTTCAATTCCTTCTGGATAACCGCCATCAGGGTTTCCACCCCGAACCTGGAAAAATCTTCTCTAGGCCGGCTGTCCAAGTCCGATAAAGATGAAATACCATTCTGCTGAAGAAAAACACGGGCCATATCGCGGATATAATCCCCCTGGTAGCCCTCTTCCGGAAACGACGCCTGAGGGTCCCCAAGAATTTCACGGGCGCGGGCTTGAATCGAACGGCCCAAAATATTGATCTGGTTCCCTTCATCATTAACATAATATTCTTTGGTCACGTTAAACCCTGAAAACCGCAGGATATTCCCGAGGCAATCCCCCACGGCCGCTTGCCGGGCATGCGCCACGCTCAACGGCCCCGTAGGATTGGCTGACACGAACTCAATCTGGATATTCTTCCCACGCCCGAGAGAAGAACGCCCGTAATCCTCCCCTTCTTTAAAAACCTGTTCCAAAATTTTATAAAATGCCTCGCTCCCCAGATAAAAATTAATGAAACCCGGATGTTTCACATCCACCCGTTCAATCCGGTCCCCAAACCCGGACTCCTGCAACTTCCGACTGATCACAGCAACAAACGCCGTCGCCAGTTCCATGGGAGATTTTTTCAAAATCCGGGCTGACTGAAGAGCAATATTACATGAAAATTCGCCATGATTCTTGTCCTGGGGGATATCCAGAATAATCGGGGGGATTTGGCCGGCGTCATGGAAAAAACCGCGCACGCCGGCTTCAATACATTCGCTTATACCCTGTTTAAGATTTGATAACATCTCTCTTAACGCAATAAGATAAAATTAGAGTGGGCTGACTGGTTTTTCGCAAACGGGATGCCGTATCATTCAAACAGGAAACCCTGTTCCTGCCCAAAGACACGGACACAAAAGGAAAGGCTCGCTATTTCGGCCAAGGAACGGCCTTGGCTTCCTGCCAAAGATAATCCAACCCGTAAAACTCCCGGGCATCCCGATCAAAAATATGCGCCACCACATTTCCCAAATCAAGGATCACCCATCGGCTGTCTTTTCGTCCGGAGGCGCGCCGGGTTTTTATTCCTTGCAGATAAAGGCCGTCGTCAATCCCATCGGCAATCGCTTTAACGTGCCGATCTGAAGTGCCTGTACAAACAATAAAAAAATCGCAGAAATTTGCTACTTTTCGCATATTGAGGATAAGGATATCCTCTGCCTTTTTATCAGCAGCTAATTCTGCGATTGTTCTGGCTAGTTTCAGAGGTGTCACAGCTGATCTTTAATTATCCTGGAATCCCGCTGTCTCGCGTAAAACCACCGGGCCTTACTTCTTTTTGAGTTTTTCAGCCTGGTCTTTCCCGAGAACCCGCCAGCATTCATGAGAGCCGGCTTTAGATTTTGTTACGGCAAAAAATTTTCCGCCTTTTTCACGGACTTCATAATCACTTGTCAAAAACTTGTTTTTGGTTTTAACATCATAAAATGACAATTCTTCCATGCCGACCTCCTTGGAATTGATAACGTTTAAGAATTAGATTGAGTCTAACCGATAATGCAAAAGTTGTCAAATTAAAAAAGAAAAATCCCGCGTCTAAGACGATGAAAACGGGCTTTTGTGCGCGGTCGACGCCCCCTCCGGGAACGGACTCCATCGCCACGGCTTTACTCCGGACAGCCGATTAAACGGGCAAGCGCCTTCTTCTGTTCATCCGAGATGGGGCCGACCAGAGACAAATTATAACGGGAGGCCCGCAGGACGTCTTTAGCCACCCGGGAAATATCTTCGATCCGGATTTTGTTGATTTTACTCATAGTTTCATCCAACGTCCTTATCCGGTCATGCGCGCACACCGATTCCCCCAGCCAGATCATATGGTCAAGGGTGTCCTCCAATCCGATCAAAACCTGTCCCTTATAATAATCTTTGGCCCGCTTAAACTCGGTTTCGAAAACACTCCGCCGCCTGATTTTATCCAGCTCCTTAAGGGTTACCTCCACCGCCTGCTCGAGCTTGCTGTTATCCACCCCGGCTCGCACCATAAACATGCCGGTGTCAGACAACGCCTTGACCGAAGTGGATATTGAATACGCCAATCCGCGCCTTTCCCTCACCTCGTTAAACAGCCGGCTGGACATATTCCCGCCCAAGATGACATGCAACATATTCAAAACATATTTGTCAGGATGGTCGTCATGATACCCGGGCATACCCAAAGCCATGTGCATCTGCTCGATTGGACGGAGGGAGGACAAAACCGCAGCGGGCCGCTGTCTGTTGTCTGCCACAAGACAGGGTAATTTTCGCCCCGGCCGGAATGCGGAGATTTTCTTACGGACCACGTCCACGAAGCGCTTATGCTGCACCTTGCCGCAAGCCGCCACAACGACGTTTGTCGGGACATAAAAATCCTGATGAAACGTTTTCAGGTCTCTGGCGGACATCTGCCCGACCGATTCCGGTGTTCCCGCGAGATTTTTCCCAAGAGGGTGCCCCGGCCACATCATCCCTTCCAGCAAGTCCACCACATAATATTGCGGCAGATCCTTGTACATCTTAATCTCTTCCAAAATCACGGTCCGTTCCCGCTCAACATCTTTCTTTTTAAGCAAAGGCTCCAGGGCGATATCCAGCAAAATATCCAGGGTCGAATCCACATACCGGGCCGGAATCTTAGCGTAATAACATGTTTGCTCTTCGGCGGTAAAAGCGTTCAGACTCCCCCCCACCCCCTCAATCCGTCCTTTGATTTCCTCGCAGGAGTATTTCGCGCTTCCTTTAAAAGCCAGATGTTCCAAAAAATGCGCCGCCCCCTTCACCCGGTCCTCTTCATAACGCCCCCCCACGCCAACCCAAACCCCGATCGAAAGGCTTTCCCGTTCCTTCATGTCATAGGTCACAATTCTGGCCCCGTTATCCAACACGTTTTTCTGGTACATCGCTATCGTTTCCCCTCTCTATTCTTTAACGGAGACGCCAGTCCCCAGACCATCCGGCTGACCTGACTCACCAGAGCGCTCTTCCCGGCTTGTTTTTCAATTTCCTTTATAATGGCGCTACCCACGATCACCCCGTCCGCGACGCGGCTGATGGCCCGGACCTGTTCAGACGTTGATATGCCGAATCCCACGCACACCGGCGTCTGGCTGATGTGTTGGACAGCCCGGACATGGCGCAGGATATCCCCGGGTAACACCTGCCGGGCGCCCGTGACGCCGGCCACGGACACATAATAAATAAACCCTGAAGATGAGCGGGCGATTAAACGCAATCGCTCCGCCCGGGTGGTCGGAGCGACAAAAAATACCGTGGCAATCCCGTGGCGCCGGGCCGCCGGGATAAGACTCCCGGCTTCCTCCGGGGGGAGGTCGGGAATAATCACGCCATCCACCCCCGCGTCCCGGCAGGCGACCGCGAACGGTTCCTCTCCAAAATGGAACACCGGGTTGTAATACGTCATCAGGGCCACCGGCAAATCCGTCCGTTTCCTTATCCGTGTGACCAGCTTAAAAATTTTTTCGAGGGTCGTGCCATTTTTTAAGGCCCTATAAGACGCCGCCTGGATCGTGGAACCGTCCGCGAGCGGGTCAGAAAACGGGACGCCCAACTCCACGATATCCACACCGCTGTCCTCAAACGCCAGCACAAGCTCTTCCGTAGTTTCTAAATCCGGATCCCCGGCCGTAATAAAAGCAATAAAGGCTTTTTGCCCGGCCTTCCGTAATTCCTTAAACTTAAGATCAATTCTGTTGTCCATCTTATAATCCCGCTCCCAACCCAGGATGAAAAATTTCCCAAGGTTCCTGACCTTCGTTAATTCTTTTTATCAACATCACAGCAATTCTTTTATCGTCCCCACATCTTTATCGCCACGGCCGGACAGGCAGACGACCACCGTCGCCGGACGCTTCTGCCTGCGGGCTAAAGTTTCCAGATACCCGATCGCATGCGCGGTTTCCAAGGCCGGGATAATGCCTTCTGTTTCCGATAATAACTTCAACCCGTTAACGGCGCCCTGGTCCTCCACGGCGACATATTCCGCCCGGCCGGTCTGCTTATAATACGCGTGCTCCGGGCCTACCCCCGGATAATCCAGGCCGGCCGCGATCGAATGAGCGATCTTGATCTGCCCATCATCGGTCTGAAGCAACGCGCTCTTGCTCCCGTGCAAAACGCCGATCTCGCCTTTCGACAAGGTGGCGGCGTGCTGGCCGGTCGAAAGGCCCCGCCCGGCGGCTTCCACCCCGATCATCCGGACAGCCCGGTCCCGATTGAAGGCGTAAAACAATCCCATCGCGTTGCTGCCGCCGCCCACGCAGGCTAAAAGATAGTCCGGAAGTTTCCCTTCTTTCTTTAAAAACTGCTTCCGGGCCTCCCGCCCGATCACAGATTGAAAATCCCGCACCATCACCGGATAAGGATGCGGCCCGGCGACTGACCCTATGATATAAAAAGTGTCCCTGACATTCGTCACCCAGTCACGGATCGCCTCGTTCATAGCGTCCTTCAGCGTCCGCGACCCGCTGGACACCGGGTTGACCTTCGCCCCGAGCAAGCGCATGCGGAACACGTTAAGCGCCTGGCGCTCAATATCCTCTTCCCCCATATAAACTTCGCATTGCAGGCCGAAGAGTGCCGCGACAGTGGCCGTGGCCACGCCGTGCTGACCGGCCCCGGTTTCCGCGATAATTCTCTTTTTAGCCATTTTCCGGGCCACGAGTATTTGGCCGAGGGTATTATTGATCTTGTGCGCGCCCGTATGCAACAGGTCTTCCCGTTTAAGATAAACCTTAAGCGGCTTTAAATGCGCGCTCAAACGGCGGGCCAAATAAAGGTTAGTCGGGCGGCCGGCGTATTCTCGCAAATAAAACGCAAAATCCTTACTGAATGCCCGGTCCTTTTTAAGTGCCCCGTAAGTCTTTTCCAGGTCATACAGCAAAGACATCAATGTCTCAGGGACATATTGCCCGCCGAAATCCCCAAAATGCCCATGACGGAATTCTTGTTTCATGATATCCAGTCCTGTGTCTCCAACAAATGCGAACCGGCCAGCCTCCACAATGGCGGCAAGCCGTTAGAAATCCGCGGATTTAATTTTTTGTTTCAACAACCCAATCAACAACCCCTGTTCTTCTTCGTCAATGTCCTGAACAGATTCATTAAATCTATTCAGCCGGGCCTGCTGTTCGGCATAAAAAAACAGGTCCGCAATCACCCGGGCCCCATCCCGGAACAGTCCCCGCAATTTGCACAGAGTCTCAACATCCAGTTGGTGGACCTTAAGGCTGTTGAGTTCATGCATAAGGCGCTCTAATTCAGACTTCCAATCCTCGACATTATTTTCCATTTTAGCGTAATAGGCCGCATCGCCCACGATCCAGAGCCGGACATGCTCTTGTTCTTCCTGGGTGAGGGCCGTCCCTTTTTCCAATTTCTGAATAATCTTTTTCATCTCCTCTTTGCCCATCTCTTGCATGGTTTCCCTGGCCAAGGCATCGAGTTCCTCAAAGATCGTCGACAGCTTGCTATAAGCGTTCCCGTCATCCTGCTGCATAAGCGCGGCGTAATCCTTATTTAACTTCTGAATAATCTGTGAAAAGTCGGCCATTATTTTCTCCTTTGGTTGGCTAATCTTTTGCCCTCTCGGGTTAATATTTCCAATCCGGGAAACGTTCCGAGCCAAAATAGTAGTCCGGATAAAATTTTCTACGCAGGCCTTCCGGAAGCAAAGAAAAAAATCCATAGGCCAAGGGCACAGACTTGGTCTTGGCTTCCAGCTCCGAGCGATCAAACTTAAGGGCCCGGGATCTCATGGTCTGCATATCCACCACCATCAGCCGCTCGGCCGCGGACGTCATTTTGCTGGACGTATAAATCAGATATTCCCCATCCGGAGACCAGGCCACATGCCGCTCTGATCCTAAGTTCCGGGTCACACGCTGGACATCCCCTCCCGCCGTGTCCATCAGGTACACTTCAAGGTTCTCCTCCCCCTGTTCCCCGACAAGCCCGGATATAAACGCGATCCTGGTTCCATCCGGAGAATATGTCGGAGCGTAATCCCGGCCTTCGTAAGACGTTAACCGCGTGCTCTGCCCGGAACAACTATCATAAACCCAAATATCCGCGTTCCCTTCTTTCTTGGAGGTATAAATGATCTTGGTGCCGTCCGGAGAAAACTGGGGGGTATAATCCATGGCTTCATAACTCGTGACCTGCCGCCGCTGTGTCCCGTCAATATTCATAGTATAAATATTGACATTGCCATCATAATTCGCGCAAAAAACAAACTTTTGCCCATCCGGGGACCAGTCCGGCGTGTTATGCCAGCGGTCTTCCCCCGTGACGCGCCTTTCATCAGTGCCGTCGGCGTTCATCACCCATATTTCAGGGGTCCCGGTCCGGTTAGAAATAAACACGATGCGCTGACCGTCCGGGGACCATTTCGGGCAGTCGTTCCAGAATTCCCCGGAGGTCAACTGGTCCACATGCCGGGAGTCAAAATTCAGGCTGAAAATATCATAATCCCCCGACTTCCCTGAAGAAAAAACAATCGTGCCCTTGAGGTCCACTTTCTTTCCCCTTATTCTTCGACCTGTTCCGGCCGGCTCGCCTCATATTGAGCCAAAACCATGGACGTGTTGCCAAAGCCAACCGCTCCGTCAATGCGCAAAGGGATTTTTTGCGGGCTTTTATCAAACCAGACCCGGTATTGCTTGGGGTCGCTTTCCATAATATACGCGTCATAAACTTTCTTGCCGACAGAGATCTTCTGTTTCCCTTCCAGTTGAAACGACACGTCCTTCGTGGGCAAAATAATATCCACGGTATCACCCGTGTTAAATCCCCCATCCCGGCGGTACCGATAAATAAAACCGTAAATATTCTCGACATGTCCTTCTTTCTCAAGGGTCTGCTGCGTTTCCTTGTCCCCCACCCGTTTCGTCAGGACGATGTGTCCGGACTGATGGTCGTACACTTCCTCGATACGTTCCTTCTTCCCGAAAATATTAAGATTACGTTCCACGTGCCGCGGCAAGAAATTCAAGGGATCCACATAAATCCGTTCTTCATCATAAAAATTCACCGCTTGGGCGATGAACACGATTAAATACACATCCTCGCCCTTCAACTGGGTTATCCCTTCAAACCGTAAAATCGCCTTGCCGGCTTTCAACCCGAATTTCTGGATATCATACTGGATCTCCTCTCCCGACGCGAACGGCAGGGGAGCCGGGTCTGCGCAATGGCCGCGCCCGGGACTAAGGAAAAATGTCATAAAAAAGCACCCCGCGACAAAAATACCGGTTCTCATTGATCTTCTCCGCTGTAATCTTTAATAAATTTTTCCAATAACCGGGCGCCGTTAAAAAGCATCCCCACCCGGGCGTATTCATCCGTGGTATGCGCCGTCCCATGAACCCCGTACCCTGTGGCGAAAGCCGGGATGTTCTGCCGCTTAAAGAATGTTATCACCGTCGCGCCCTCACTGCCCATCAGGGAGGTTTTAATCCCAAGAGATTTCGCGCTGTTAACATACGTGCGGACCAACGGGTGCGACGCATCGATCTCATAAGGTTGCTGCAAGTCATCGATAACAACGTCAAACTGCTTGGCCTCGGACTTCACGATGGCTTTGATATCCCGTATCAGCTCCGCGCTCTTCATCCCAGGTAAAAACCTGGCGTCCAGGCTGAACTCGCAATAATCCGCGACCATGTTCACCTTGTCCCCGCCTTTGATCGTCCCGATATTGAGGGTGGGTGGACGCAACAACGCATGTTTTTTAAATTTCAACCGCCGCTGTTTAAGCTTCATAATGACCCGGGAGGCGATTTCGATCGCGTTCACCCCCATCCAGTTATAAGCCCCATGCGCTTTTTTCCCGGAAATTTGGACACGGCAATGCAACAATCCTTTTTGAGCGATGATGGTATTAAATTCGTCAGAGTCCAAAATAACCGCGGCCTGCGGCCGGAGGATTTGTTTATCCAAGAGAGGGACAATCCCGTAATGACTGCCTGTTTCTTCATCCACCGTGGCCGCCATAATAATATCCCGGGAGAACGTCACCCGGTCTTCCGCGAAACTGCGCATGACTTCCAGGCAGCAGGCGAGATTCCCTTTATCGTCAGTCGCACCCCGACCATAAATTTTGCCCTGAATGACTTTACCGCCCAATGGATTCTGTTTCCACCCCCGGCCGATGGGCACGGTATCAAAATGTGGAGTAATAAGCAGGGCTTGACGGGCGGCCTTGGCCCTGGGTCCCCGCCCTTTCAGGACCGCCACCACGTTCGGCCGCCGGGCTGCGAATGTGTAAAGGTTAACGTCCAGGCCGAGCGATTTCATATCCCGCTCAATGAACTTCGCCAGGTCCCACTCCCGGCCCGGGGGGTTCTCCGAATTAATGCTTAAAACCTTCTGTGTCAATTTAAGAAGTCTTTGCTTTTGTATCATTTTAGGAACTCTTCCGCTTTCCACGCCCCCAGCATAAATTTATAATCCTCATGATCAATGATCACAACCTCAGGGCGCTCGGCCTTCAGCTGATGCACTTTGGGATAATGGGATTTAATATTCCGAAAGGCGATATACTTAAACTCATTGTGACATTGCGGGCACTGCTTTTGGGCCAGTTTAATATCCATAGCCTGACAATGGGCGCAGGCCCCGGATAAATCCCCATACACAAGCAGATGGGCCGTCACGTCTTGAAGATCCAGCTCACGATAAACTCGGATTAATTTTTGGCTCATTTGAGGTGTTATTATAACATATTTTTAAAATTAAGATAGATTTTCATCGAAAACTCCGCAGGAATAAATCCAGGAACGCGAAGGCCGGCCTCCGGCAAGAAAATGCGGACACCCGGCCCGGTGGATGGGCCGGGCAAAAAAAGCCCTTATTATCTGGGTTTGACAATAAGGGCTTTAAAAAATAAGCCGATAAAGACGGGCTATGAACCCTGCAACTCGCGAACGGCAACTCAGCCACCCTATTATTCTACGCACCCGCGCAACGTCTTCACCTGCCCCCAACACCGCAGGGCCTTCCCGGTTCTCGAATAACGTAGGCCTGGAGTTTTGTGTCCCCGGGTTTCCCCGGGTTTACCTTTATCGGCTTAATTGAAATATAACACATTATGTGACCCGGGACAAGGCATCCGGGACAAACAATCTTTGTCTTAATAAAAAATTTGAAATATTGCTTTTTTTTTATACCCAAGCACCTACAATAAAACTAAACAACTTCTAGCCAAGTTCGGGGAAATATTAAATTATCAGTTATCAAGAAAAGGAGAATTCTATGGGGACCAAATTCTCAACCGCGATCAACAAAGGGACAGACAGTTATACAACCGGAAAAGCCGTCGCCCAGGAAGCGCTAAAAAAGCTTGGCGCGGCCAAAGCGGACCTGGCTGTTGTATACGCATCCAGCAAATATGATTATAATCAAGTCTTAAAAGGGGTCAATGAAGTGACCGGCAATGCCCTTCTTATCGGATCTTCTTCAGCCGGGGAATTCAACGAGGCCCGGGCCGACAAAGAAAGTGTCGTCTGCGGACTCCTGGCGTCCGACACGCACAAGTTTTTTGCCGGAATGGGCACCGGGCTTAAAGCGGATCCCATCGCGGCTGTCAATATGGCCAAAACGGGCCTCCCGGAAACCCTCAATGATTACGCCCACAAATCCGCCATCCTGCACATTGACGGCCTGGCGGGCAACGGCGAGGAAGCTTCCTTGGCCGGCTTATCTGAATTAGGTATGGACATGATCTTAAGCGGCGGCGCGGCCGGGGACGACCTCCAGTTCAAAGAAACAAAGGTCTTTTTAAACAATAAAATCCTTTCCGACGCGGTGAGTGTCTGCATGATGTTTTCCAAGAAGCCAGTCGCGATCGGCGTGAAACACGGGCATTCCCCGATTTCCGGCCCCATGACGATCACCAAAGCCAAAGGGAATGTTGTCTATGAGATTGACGGCAAAAAAGCTTTTGATGTCTGGAAAGCCGCCGTCAAGGAAGAGCTCAGCAAGACCGGCGTCGACGTAAACAAGCTGCAAGACCCCGCAGAAATCGGCACATTACTGATCCAGTATGAAGCCGGGCTGGAAACC
>Ga0116157_10006798_pt1 | contig 10278 bp, 3 predicted proteins | sample AD_UKC048_MetaG_FD_89882 | JGI IMG/M metagenome (GOLD analysis project Ga0116157, IMG submission 89882) | Active sludge microbial communities of municipal wastewater-treating anaerobic digesters from USA - AD_UKC048_MetaG | ecosystem: Engineered > Bioreactor > Anaerobic > Digestate | place: USA... | reverse complement strand
TTCATATTGTATAAAATTAAAAAAATCCCGACAAAAGTCGGGATTTAATTTTAATACAGTTGAAATTTAATCTTTTATAAATTTAGACTGCTGAACAGTTCCATTCGTAACATCTCTTATATTGATGATATAGACACCGTCTGCAAAACTGCTGACATCCATTTGCAACAGTTGATTTCCTTTAAGTGTATTCATTTCTGTGACACTCATTTCCTGTCCTACTACATTCAGTATTTTTATTTCTACTTTACTGTTTGCTGCCGACTGATAATCGATATTTATCAGGTGACTGGTTGGATTTGGATAGATGCCATTAATAGCATTCGTGTACACCACATCTTTGTCATTTCGGATAAAGATAGTTTGTGAATACTTGAAGGTGCCATCTATATCTATCATTTTTAATCTGTAATAATTATCACCGGTTAATGGATTATTATCATTGAGATGATAAGATAACGGAACATTGCTGGAACCTGCAGCAGGCAATTCGCCGATATAAGTAAACACACCACCGATGCTTTGCGGACTGCGTTCCACTTCAAATTTCAGCGTATTTCTCTCTGAAGAAGTTGTCCAGTCTAGCACATTTTTATCGCCACTGTTGTACCCGGTAAATGAAGTTAATTCGACTGGAAGTGGTGAAACATCCCAAGGGCTGACACCGGTACCGCCGGTACCGCCTGAAAATCCGGTTAATCCATTATATTGTACATAATGAACACCATTACACCATTGATTCAGATTATCATCCTCCCAATCACTTGCTGATAATGACTGACACCTGGAGATACCAGGAGAACCGACAAAAACGCCTAGGTCATTCCAGTAGCTTAAACAACCGGTTTCAGAGAACCCGTTGGTACCTACCGAAATTACTTTAGGATTTACATCATTTACAACATCAAATACATGTCCGTTTTCAGATTTAAACCATTCAAAGTCTTCATAGAATCCGCCATAGGCATTCTTAAACGTATTTGCTGCATCGATGATATCCTGTTTCTCTGTGGTCTGATAATAAAACCTTATTTTAACTGGTTTAGCAGGATCTATAGAACCACTAGAAAGGGTAAAATCCCACCTTCTTTTCATTACATATTCTGCATAAACTCTTGGTATATCTTCATAATTATATCGAGTGGGATTTAGTGTAACCGTTGCAGTACCTTCAATATTATTTCCATTAGGGTATAATGAGAATATGTATTTATCATCTGCTGTAGCTACTGTTCCTTTGTCATCGTAGTAATGTCTCCAGCCATCTCGGGTTGTACAATATTTATTTGTGGAAACGGCACCAGAGGTATTTGTATATTCCCATGTTCTTCCTTTACAACGTCTTCCTACAGTTATGGTTCCATCTAATATTTCCCTATCACTTCCGGGGTTTAGGGTGTTATTATAATACTCCATTACAATATAATACGTTGTAGCCGGGCTTAGCTGATATGCACTTCCGTAATCATACCACATGGTATCAGAAACAACACCATTTGCACCGTGAATTCCTCCAAATGGTGAAACATTTGATGGAATACCTGCATTAAATGAGGACTTTGCACAATCGTCCCATGTAATACAATCTCTCTGCGTCACATTTACTGCCCCCGGAGTACAAGGGCTGCCTCCTGGTTTTAATTCATAAACCGTCATGGTAAAGAATGTAGAAGGAGTTGGTCCGGCAACATTACAACCGCTTGTAGAACTGGATGTAAACTGTTTAGCCAATGCACTAGTATTTACATAAATGTAATAATCATCGCAAGATGTATTGGCTGCATCTGTAGTGAATTTAAAATATGTTGAGTGGAGCGTATTTCCGGATGAATGATTATTACATGTTTTTAATCCTGAGCCTGCAGCAGATGGTGATTCGCCAATATAAGCTTCTACGCTCCAACAATAAGTACTATCTAAAGTCATATTTGAAGCATCCAGACAATTATCTGGTGAACATTGTGCAGATACACATATTTGGAAATTATCCCCAAAATCATTTCCATTTTCATCAAAGACCTGTAACCAAACTCTGCTTGCCGGTGTTGCCTTAATACTAAAATCAGGATCCTGTCCTACACCACCTGTGCCACAGGCAATTTGTGTGAATGTTCCGTTACAAGTGTTGTCTGAAGAGGAATAGGCTACTATGGATAAATCTGAATTATTAATACCCGCAACCCCCATTTCGTCATTTCCTTCAATCTTTGCAAACCCGGAAGCTGGCATAATAAAACTAAACCATTGATCTCTGCAATTATTAATACCGCAAGTACCTGTACTATTCTGCGTTGAACGTGTATACCGGTTTATGCTATTTCCATAATTCTGGTTACTCCAGGCACCTGAACCAAACTGACAAGACTTGGAATTTACAGACAATTCATATATTCCTGTTGCACCGCATTTTTCATCATTTGCAGGTGCCACGTATGAAGGTTGATTATTTTTTATTCTAATATCAAATGCTCCATCAATTCCAATTCCATTTACACCATCTACTTGTACATAGTAAGTATATCCTGGACGTAAACAAAGAGGTGTTAAAGTAACAGTAGGAGCTATACTGGTATTTGGTATTACTTGATAATCAATTTCTGCTAATTTGGTTGTATAAGTAGCTCCAGCAACACAAGGAGAATTTGCTGTCCCATCAATTACCTCCCAAACAGTTACTTCTGGTAAGAAGAATCCTGAAGAAAATGGATTGAGAGATAATCCTGCAACTTCTATAGATACATCTGTTGATGCAGGTGCAACAAATTTATACCAAGCGGATCTTTGTATTGCACCTGTAGAATGTTCAACCTCACTAGATTCTTTAGTAAAGCAGTTGTTATTTTCATTCGAATATCCAGATCCAGTATAGGTATTTGCTCCAATGGATAATGGTTTCGCTCCGCAAATATTATCATTTTCCGGTACTGTTGTTGTACCTGTATTTGTAATCTTCAGGGTAAAATAACCTTGTGTATTTAATCCACTTCCATCTGCATTAATGTAGAAATCTGTACCGGCTGGTAAGCAAACCGACATAGTAGCATCAAAAGTTAATGCAGGTTCTACAGATTCAATTGGTGAAAGAGAAGCAAAAGTAGTTGCAGATGCAGCAGATGGACAACCTGTTGGATTTCCCTGTGTCAACAGCATTTGCAAGTCAATCGCGTCTCCTTTATTGTTAGGATCGCTCTTCACTTCAATATCTACATTTACATTTGGACTTGAACCAGCAGTTCCAGGTGTTCTAAACTTAAACCAAACCGTCTGGTCTAATGTATAGTTACCATCTGTCATCAAATTGCTTTCTCCAGTTTCCACATCCGAACAGAAATTATGCCACTCGCTATTCGCAGCATGTGATCCAAGCGAATTACCTACTGATGTGCCCAAGACACCTAAGTTTGCACCACTGCCACTTGCCATTGCTGCTACCTGACAAATATCATCATTAGTAGGTAAAGGATGTGGATTGATTCGTTTTATATCAATTTTAAAATTCCCCTGTTCATTTAAGCCACTACCATCTACCATCAGGTAATAGGTTGTATTAGGGTCTAAGCAATGAAATTCAAAACTTTCCACAAATGGAGTACCCAAAGCACTATAGTCATCTTCTATCAAGGTGAAGTTTGTACCACACGCACCATTGGACTGATACAATGCTATTTGCGGATCCATAGCATCACCGAATGGCCATGGCAAACCACTGGTAACTGTAATTTCAACAGCGTGTGGGCCGGCAGTATTTGGTGTGGTGAATTTATACCATACATCTGCATCTGTAGTGAATGTGGTAGGACTTGGATAGGTACTCACCTGTGCCGTTGCACATCTGTTAGTTTGACCTGTTAAAGTTGTAGTGCTTCCAACAGAAGCTGGATAAGCAATAGTTGGAACACCTAATGCACATATGTCATCATTGACCGGAGCAGATTGTGTAGCCGGCACCGCTTTCACAGACACTTCAAAATAACCTTCTACTAGATAACCTGTTACAGGTTCTTTGTATCCATCTACCATTAACCAATATTTTTGTCCCGGATTTAAGCATTTCACCGTCATGGATTCGCCACCACCACCAACATTATATTCTGCCTTTATAGCCTGCATGGTACCACTACATGTATTATCACTGGATTCATACAGCGCCAATTGCAATTCTATATTATCTGATGGAGTTGCGTTATTTACTGCATCAATTACTACTTCTCCCGTTGCTGGAGCTGTAAATTCATACCAAACAGTTTGTTCAGGAGTAAAATCTGTTAAGAAGGTTCCACCAGACACTGCCGGTTCACCGGCAGTACCTTTACAGAAATTATTTTCTGCCCGCATACAAACAGCTGCATTAGAACGTGGTAAATTATGTAATGGTCCGTATCCTGTTGTTGGTATAGAATTCACATAGGGAGCAGAAAAACCGGCACCTATTTTTGTACCGACTACGGTTGTATTGTAAACAGGTGTACCTAATGGTATTGCGTCACATATTTGATCATTGGTACTTGGTCTGTCTCTTCCGTCTGGAGTTATGGTTATATAAAATTCTCCTGTGTTACAATCTGTACATAATGCATTTACTGCTCCTGTGTTTTGACCATCCACATACAAGAAATATGTTTCTCCTGGGTTTAAACATTCTACTGTTAAGTCTTCATCATGTAATACTCCATCATAATCATAAGTTATCAGTTCTAATGCGCCCGAAATGGTTGAATTTCCAGTTGGGCATGTGGCTAATGGGCTTGTTGTTGCCGTAGTATTAGTTGGTGAACGAAAAACAGCCAAGTTAATATTCATTTCTGGCTCTTGATATGGAGGCAAGAGATCTGATATTGTATTCTTTGCTTCAATTAAAACCTTGCCGGAAGAGGGTGCTTTAAACATATACCATACCCCTGCGTTATTTGTTACACCAGGTATAGCTGGAGCATTTGAGCTTCCACAGTAATTATTTTGATTGGTTAATGAAGTTGGTGTGGTATAATTACATGCCATCCATGCAGGGTCAAAGGTTCCTGGTATTGGCGTGGCATTACAGATCAATTCATTTGGTGTAGTTTTACCATAATCAGAAATAATCAAATCAAAATAACCACTTGAATTAAGCCCTGAGCCATCTACAACGATATAGTATGTTCCTCCAGGTATTAAACAATTATAAATCAAGTCCTCGTTAAATAAGTCATCCGCATTGTAACTGGATGCCAACATGGATAAATTACCAGTGGTACAACTACCTGTAAGCTGCATTAGCCCCAACTGCAAATCGATTTCATCGCCCGCATCGGGAACCAAAGGAACAGTACCCATATCTGCACCTGCACCACCGCCATAATAGGTTGCATTATCATAATAAGGATTATTTTTGGCTTCTATTTTTACAGATCCGGAAGCCGGAGCGGTAAATTTATATATTACTGCATTATCAAAACTAAAGCCGCTGAAAGCAACAGTACCAGATGTACCGAACTTAGTAGTTGTTGCATTTATACCGCACTTATTTGATAAATTAGGAAATGTTTTAATTTGATTTACACCTATTGCACCTAAATCTTCCGCTGCACATAAAGTTGTTTCCCCTTCTTCAGGAAACCAGAATTTAAGAGAAAAATTACCCTCTTCTAAATAACTTAAAAGACTTGTTGGACCTGCTGAACCATCTATCATCAACCAGTAATATTTATTAGGATCCAGGCAATTAAAATAGGCATCCTCATCGTACACAACTCCGGCTCCACCATATGCTAATTCTACCGGTAACGCTGGAGAAAATGTTGGAGATGTAGCTGGTGTTGTACAGGAAACCTTTGCAGATGTAGTGGAATACAATGCCATTTGCAAATCGATATCATTTGAAGTAGAATTTGCATCTATTACTACGGTTCTGCCTGGTACCTGCCCGATATAATACCATACTCCATGGTCATTATCCTGGCCTGTTTCAAAAGTCCAGTCAGGGTTGGGTTCAAAACAATTAGTGGCGTTTATATTGCTTTCTGATAATAAGTCATAATGGTTATAGGTGTACTTAGTTTGTACTGTTACACTTTTAGCTTCACATATAAAATCATTATCATCACGTGCCGGACCGCCTTTAAGTTGTATATCCAAACTACCATCTGGACATATAGAACCAAAACCAGTTTCTACCTGTACATAATACCAAGTATTGGGTTCTAAACACGTATATTTAAAATAGGTTTGATCTAAATTGTCTTCATCATTAAGAAGAGTAATTTGTGATATGCCTGCACAAGCAGCTGCTGTGCTATGTGATTTAAAAACTTTTACTCGAGGATAAAAAGCTCCACATATACCTAAAAAACAACAATTACCATTAAATAAGCCACCATCTGCATCTACTTCTACATAAGCAGGTGGATTATTATCTGTTTTAAATTTATACCAAATTGTTTTGCTACCATCAGCGGCACCTCCTTTTGCACCTTCGCCTGGCTCTGTCGTAGCGCATTTATTATTTTCACCCGTTAGCTTTGTTTCTGAAACATTTGCATTTAAGGTTTGATCGGCTCCGCCAATATTTGTAGCGTTACATATATTATCATTAGACGGTTGAAATGTATTATTAATTGTTTTTATATCTAATCTGAAGTTACCAACATCACCAGAGTTTTCACCATCTACTCTTACATAATAAACTGAACCTGGTGACAAACATTCTGTAGCAATTTTAGAACCATAATTAGTAATACTAATATCTTCATCACAACCTACCTCATAAAATTGAGAGAAATTAGCAGATCCATCAGGAGATAAAAACAACGACAAACCAGTATCAAAATTTCTTACTCCATTATCTGTAGTAATTTCTAACTTATTTAATGGAAAATTGAGTGCTGTGAATTTGTACCATACTGAACGATGTACAGAATTTAAATCGCCACAACTACTTCCTGGTTCGCTTGCCTCCACTCCACAACAAAAATTATTAGAATTGGCTGCAGAAACAATACTTCCTGCTGAACCAGATGGTGTAATTGTAATCGCATTTGCTACCATATCATTTGCCTGATAAACTGAGCCATTGGACGTAATTTGCACACGATAATCACCAGTTCTGTCATTATCATTATCACCATCTACCATAATATAGTAACGTGTGTTTGCTTCTGGACAATCAAAACCTACATTTGCATCCCCAGAAAATGGATCTTCACCTCCTGTAACGGCGGGCATAGTATTGGGTGTTGCAGGACATGCTTTGGAAGGCGCTTTGAATACACGAACAACGGGCGATACTTCATCATTTTTTATACTTACATCAATGCGGGTTGGAACCGTATTAGAAGCAGCCGTCGGTGTTTCAAAATAATGCCACGTTGTATTACTTTCATTATCAGCAGCAATATCCGGATCATTTCCAGATACACCAGCGCAAGTATTATCAGCAGAAGGAGAAGTGGTATTGTTGTTTAAAGCTATAGTACCTCTATTTTCGGCAGAACAAATAGCATCGTATTCCGGATAAACTGTATACCAACGCCATTGGTATTTTACTCTATATTCTACAGTCTTATCACCATTACAGTTATTGTCAGATGGTGCCGTCATATCAAAAGTAATTACACTTGACCATGCACCATCAACAGAATTTGGAACACCAGCTGTACTTACTGTGATATTAATAGTTTGCCATCCTGTTTCAGCATCTGCTGAAGTCTCATCACCTTGCTCAAAACCCCTTACTCTCAATGGCATAGTTGAAGAATAAAAACAATCCTGATTTGGAGAGATAGTTCCGCCAGATGGATTAGCTACTGCAGCGGGAGCATTAGCACTGCCCCATTGGTATTCTCCGCTTCCTCCAGATGCAAACTCCCATCCTATTCTAAATTCACTTTCGCCTGTATTTAAAGCAAAACAAAAGGAATTACAGTCATCACAATCATATGAATTAGGAACACTTACCTCTGTTATTTTTACTTCATATTTTACTGTTGCAAAAGCAGAATTTAGGGTAAATAACAAACAAAATAATAAGCTTAATTTGTAAATATCTTTCATAAATACGTTTTAAAATTTTAAAAATGCTTCTTTAGAAGTTTTAATTACTTTGAGCTGAATTCGCTTGGCATTTTCTTCAAAATTTTGAATATCAAAATCATCATTTATCATTATCGCCATTATATTTTTTACAGTATGCAGTTTTATTATATTTCCATCCTCTAACATATACTTTACAAAACGTGGAAATAACGGATTAGAATCATAGTTATTATCCAACTCATAAAACAACACCTTTTTGGATTCAATTTCTTGCGGTGATATGTAACGGATAAGTTCTTTTAGCTTTGGCGTATTGCTTTTGCTTATTCTTTCTTCAGGCTTTAGTGGCGTATTATCTAAAATAATTTTTTGATAAACTTTATCCATTTTAAGTGTGTCATTTGCTTTTAACGTAAAAGTAAATCCCCAAAAAAGAAACGTGTAAATTGTTTTCATTTTTTATATTTTAAATATAATAATAAATAAAAATCTTACTACTTAAGAATGCTTTGTATAAAAAAAATAAAACGACTATTAATATTTACGGCAACAAATATCTGCTGAAAGTTAATAAAATAAAGCATATTAAGAATAACTTTCTTTATATTTAACATATTTGCTACTATAATAATGTATTATTACAAAAAATACTATACAAAAATACAGATTTATGTATTAATATAATTTTTAATACATTTTATGCAAAACCTAAATTCAAGTGATAAATGCAATTAAAAGTTTAAATTGAAGTTCGCTTTCACTCACTATAATTGAAGTGCTTAAACTTAATTGCTAATGAATCGTATATTTAAACAACCCGCAGAAGAACAAAGGTTCAAATAGCCACGTTATTATCAAAAGGTTTTACACAGAAACAAATTGCTTTATGTGTAGGCAAAAGTGAATCCTGTATTTGTTGAGAATTAAAACGAAATAAGATGAATTCTGACAAATATGATGCTGCGAATGCACATCAATATACTGTTTTCAGGCATCAAATAAAGCCATAGAATACAAGATATTCAGCAGCTATAAAACAACAGGTAAATTATATTTTACAGCAAGATTTATCTCCAGAGTAAATCAGCCATCGCTAAGCCTTAGAAGGTCATCATACGGTGAGCCACGAAACCATTTACTTACATATTTGGCAAGATAAAAAGCAAAATGGAACACTTTATCAATACTTTGCACGCAAATAAAGATGCAGAAGAAAACGTGTCAATAAAATTCAAATTATCAATAAAATTAGTATGGAACAGCGTCCTGAAGTAGCCAACAATATAGAAAGGTTTGTTGATTTTGAACAAGATACTATCATTGGCTCTAATCATAAAGGTGCTATTTTGACGCTGGTGGATAGCAAAACACTGTTTACCAAATTGGTATTGTTAGAAGCTAAAATGAAATACAATTATCCGAACTAACCATAAAAACCCTATATGATTTTAAACCGTATTTACACACCATTACATCAGACAATGGTAAGGAATTTGCAAAGCGTGAACACATCAAAAACAGCTCGGTATTCAATATTATTTTACACATCCTTATTCCAGTTACGAATGTGGCACCGTGGAGAATACCAACTATCCTATTCGCAGATATATTCCTAAAAAAACATCCTTTGAGAAGTAAAGCAATAAAAATTAAATGAAATTGAAAACAAACTAAACAATAGACCTAGAAAAAAACTCAACTTTTATACGCCTAATGAAATACTAAATACTATTTTTACTAACGATAAACCTATTTTAAATTAAGTTGCATTTATTACTTGAATTCAGCAAATTATAAAATGTTTAATAAGCTTCACAATAAAAATAGTTATCAATATTGTATGCTATTTATACTAATTTTTTTAGTGTATGGCAGAACAATTTGGTTTGATTTTAATTTAGATGATACTATTATTACTGATGCAATTAATGAGAAAATTAAGACAGTTAATGACTTATTTTCTATTTTTAAACTTTCTTACAATAATACAGACTACAGACCTATAGTCTTATTTAGTTTTGGTATTGAAAATTTAATTTTTGGTTCTCTACAACCTTCTATTTCACACTTTATAAACATTATTTTATTTTTTTTAATAACACTGGCTGCCCTGCAATTATTTAAAGCATTATTTGATCCAAATAAAAATTCATTAATATTTGTTGCTATTGTATTGTTTTGTGTGCTGCCTGTTAATTCAGAAGTGGTATGCAGTATAAAATGCAGAGATAATTTATTAAGCATGCTATTTGGATTGTATTCAAGTCT
>Ga0116157_10006788_pt1 | contig 10283 bp, 7 predicted proteins | sample AD_UKC048_MetaG_FD_89882 | JGI IMG/M metagenome (GOLD analysis project Ga0116157, IMG submission 89882) | Active sludge microbial communities of municipal wastewater-treating anaerobic digesters from USA - AD_UKC048_MetaG | ecosystem: Engineered > Bioreactor > Anaerobic > Digestate | place: USA... | reverse complement strand
GAAAGATCCGGAATTTCAAGCGGAATATGAACAATTAAAGGGATATTTGGAGGAGTTATCAATTTATCGTTTTCGTTCCTATGAGCCCAGTCGTTTTTATGATTTTTTTATTTCCGGAATTGAGAATTTATTGCGGCAAGGGATTGACGCTAGTTTTTTTGTGGAAAGTATTAAGGAATTTAATTATCAGTTTTGGAATATTGAGGATTATAAAATCAGTCGTGAGCGCACTTTGAATGATTTGTATAAAAACAAGGGTTTGTTGACTAAAACTAATATTTTATATGAGAATGGTCGGGAAGAAGAGGGTAGTATTAAAAACTGGTTTAAACATTATCAAACTTATTTTGATCATAGTAAAGAATTGCGTTTGAGTTTAATGGAGTATTTGGATAAAAATAAAAGTGTAATGCGTTTGACGGCTGAAGAGAAAATGGTTTTACGGAATTTTATTTATGTTATTGAATATTTGCGTGCTCCGGCCGAAGAGGTGTTGCGTGATGAGGAAAGTGCTTTGGTAGATATGGGAAATGGCGTGTCTATTTATTTTGATGGAGGGGAGACATTTGTTTTCGATGATAATGAAATGAAAGGTTGGATTGAATTTGATCCTGGTTTGAAAAAAACCGCCGCCACCACGCCCCCCGCCGGCCCCACGTCCGAAGCTCCGGCCACGGAACTGGCCGCTGTCACTCCGACACGTGATTGGCGTCAACTTATTCAATTATCGGAAAATGATTTGATGCAATTGAAATTTGTGTCACAAAAATATAAATTATTGAATAATGAAGAAGTTTTGAATTATTTTTGGGAGGGGGTTGATTCTTATAATGAAGAAATGGTTTTGGGTGCCATTCAGGAATTGATTTCTCGGCAGCAATGGGATTGGTTCTTTGGACAAACTCGTTTGAAATTATTGTTAAAAGATTTTAGCAGTCGTCGCCCCAACCACGTCCCTACTGAAGATCCGCGTTTTTGGTTGCAAGTATTTTTTGAATGGATTTTGGAAGAACATTTGGGGATGACTGAGGAGCGAACAAAAAAATGGGCCTTGTATTTTAATAATTTGTTATTGAAATACGATTATCAACAATATAAAGGTTTATTAAGTTTTGATAAAAACAGTCAAAAATTACAGTGGTTTCAAAAATAAAAATATAAATATAAAAGTATGGCCGATGATATTTTAAAAAAATCGCAAGCTAGTGCTCCGGCGCCAAGCACCGCCAACAATGACGATGACGATTTGAATTTGGATAATTTGTATGATTTGTCCGGTGTTTCAGGTAGTGCTGGTGGAACTAGCACGCCCCCCACGAACGTTGCCGGTTTAACGGCTAACTTGCCGGTCACGAATGAGCAGTTACAAGGTTTTCGAAGTCAAAGTTCTGGTTTAGGCGAGGCCGCTCAGGCGGATGCTCAAGTTTTGGCTGATTTATCGGCGAAGGCCGTAGCCAGTCCGTCAGTTATTCAATCATCCAGTGACGTGGCTCCAACGATGGAAAATAAAATGGCACCAACTATGCCAAAGTTAAATGATACAGCGGAGGCGGATGTTAATTTGGATTTGGATAAGGACTTGGCGGGCGAGGGGGATTGGTTAGTCAAATTATCCGATGCTTTGCAAGAAGACAAAGCGGTCACTGCAGCAGTGGCACCGGTTGTGGCGGAAATAAAAACTGATGAAGTTGTTGCTCCTAAAATGGAAGTGCTTTCTTCGACTGAAGGGACGAAGGAACCGCTTGCCGAAATTGTCGATTTAGATTTGGATGATCAAGCGGTGGCCACCAGTTTACCGGAAATTAAAACTGTTTCTCTAAAAAAAGTGGATAGTGAAGCGGCGAAAATTGAAGCAGACTTGGAAGCTAATACGATTGATTTGGATGAGGAAGAAGATACTAATAAGCCGGCCGATGATTTGTTCGCACCAAGCGGGCCGGTGCCGACTTTAAGCAAGGTCTCGGTGGCAAAAAGTGTTCCAGTTGAGGAGGAAAAGCGTGTTGCCCCCGTGCAAAAATTGATGAAAACTGATACAATTTTTAATAAGGGTGATAAAATTAATCAATTGAATTTAAATGTTTCACCGGAAGGTAAAAAATTAAAGAGTCCGGTGGAAGAATTAGCGGAAATGACTTTGGAGGATTGGTCACGCAAAGGAGATATTGCCGCCGAGCGGGCCGCTAAAGTTAAAGAACAAATTTTGGCTTTGGGGGCGAAAAGTATTGTCAATGAAATTGAAGGTTTGAATGCTTGGCGTCGCAGTGCGGTTTCTCAAAAATATTTAGATTTGGGAATCGCTGCTTATTTGTCAGAAAAAAGTTTAGAAGAAATTATTTCCGAGCAAAAAGAATTAAGCGTTGAAGAATGGTTTACTATTAATCAATTAAATCGTGAATTAATGATTTAAAGTTATGGCACAATACGTTGTTCCACAATTTATTACGGTTGAAGACAAAATTATCGGACCGGTGACGGTGCGGCAATTTGTGATTTTATTGGTGGATGCCATGTTGTTGTTTGTTTTTTATAAGTTATTTGATTTTACTTTATTTTTGGCAACTGCTTTGCCGGTAACAGCGATGTTACTGATTTTGGCTTTTGTGCAAGTGGGTGGTCGTCCGTTTCATTTTTTCTTATTGAGTATTTTAATTTCCATCAAAGTTTCGCGCGTGCGTATTTGGCAGAATAGCGCCAAGAAATTATTTGATATTGATTACAGTGCTAATGTTAAAAAAGAAGAAGTGGTGATGAAGGTCAAAAATTTTGATATGTCGCGAGTGAGTGAATTAAGTAAAACAGTGGATACCGGTGGTAAGTATCGCGAGAAATAAAAATTATTATTAAAATAAAATAAAATGAAAAATAAAGAAAATCATAAAAATCTTTCCTCTACGCAAGCCAATATGTATATTGCCGCTTTGCGTAATAATGTGGTTGTTTTGAAAGATGGAGGAATGCGGGCCGTGATTGAAGTGAATAGTATTAACTTTGGTTTAAAATCAGAAGAGGAACAAGTCGGTTTGGTTAACTCTTATGTTTCCTTTTTAAATTCAATAAAATATCCTTTACAGATTGTTATTCAATCCAGAAAATTTAATGTCAGTGATTACGTGGCGACTTTGCAGGCACAGATGAAAACCCAAAGTAATGATTTATTGCGTAAACAAATTAAAGAATACTCAGAATTTATCGTCGATTTGGTGGAAATGAACGATATTATGTATAAACGATTTTATGTGATTGTTCCGCACACGGAAAGCGATCATTTTGAAGTTAAAGGAATTTTTGATCGTTTCGGTGAAATTTTTATGCCGGCCGCAAAAATCACTTTGTCACAAGAAATCTTTTTGAAAAAACATCGTGATTTGATGTTGCGCGTGAACAACGTGATGTCCGGTTTGGAAGGTATGGGCTTAAAAGCCAAGTTGTTAAGTACCAACGAATTGGTGTCTTTATATTATAATGCTTACAATCCTCAAGATGATGCTGATAAGCCACCGATTAGTGATTTTACCAATATGCGTTATGATGTTGTTTAAAAAAAACTAACTATATTTAATTATGCTTTTATCCAACGACTTTAATCAGTCCACCGATCCTAATAGTCCTGGTCAAAACCAAGCAATGCTTGATGCTCAAAAAAAAGAGCAAGCGGAATTGTTGTCCAAGGCCGGTGAAAAAGCTCCCAAGACCGGTAAGGCAGTGCGGCAATTGGCAGAATATGAAGAGGTTTACAAAGAAGGAATGGTGACAATTTTGGATTTGGTGGCGCCGGCTTACATGGAAGTTGATCCGCGTTATTTGCGTTTGGGTAATAAATATTTGAAAACAATGTTTGTGGTTGGTTATCCGCGTTACTTGGCGGTTGGTTGGTTTTCGCCGATTATTAATATGAGCGTTGCTTTAGATATTGGCATGTATTTTTATCCTTTGGAAATCAGTGGCGTTTTGGAACAGATGCAACGCAAAGTCGGTATTTTGCAAGCCCAATTAAGCGAGGACACGGAAAAAGGAGCCCCTCGTGATCCGGTGCGTGAGGTTGCTTATCAAGATTTGGAACAATTACGTGATGATATTACGCAAGGTAAAGAAAAGTTTTTCCAATTTGCTTTATATGTGACGGTTTATGCCAGTGATTTGAAATCCTTGGAACAAATTACCACTGATGTGGAACAGGTTTTTGCTACCAAGTTGATTGTTACCAAACCGGTCTTTTATCAATCAGAGCAAGGTTTTAATTCCACGATGCCTTTGGGCAATGATGAATTGTTGGTTAGTTTTAACATGAATTCCTCACCGATTGCCGCTTCTTTTCCGTTTATGTCGGCGGATTTAACCAGCGACAAAGGGATTTTATATGGTATCAATCGTCATAATAACAGTTTGATTATTTTTGATCGTTTCAGCATGCCGAATGCCAACATGGTGGTTTTCGCTACTTCTGGTGCCGGTAAAAGTTATGCCGTGAAATTGGAAATTTTGCGATCGTTGATGATGGGAACTGATATTATTGTGATTGACCCGGAAATGGAATATCGTGATTTGTGTGATGCGGTCGGCGGAACTTATATCAATGTTTCCTTGGCAGCACGTAGTAAAATCAATCCTTTTGATTTGCCACGTCCCACCGGTGAAAATATTAGTGTTGATGATATCTTGCGCAGTGCCGTTATCACTTTAAAAGGTTTATTGCGTTTGATGTTGGGCGATTTAACCCATGAGGAAGATGCTTTGTTAGATCGAGCCTTGTTGGAAACTTATGCTAAAAAAGATATTAACGCTCAAAGTGATTTAAGTCGTATTGAACCGCCAACCATGATTGATTTGGAATATGTTTTGGATGGAATGGTCGGTGGTGCCAGTTTAAAACAACGTTTATCAAAATATACGACCGGTACTTTCTCTGGTTTGTTCACCAGTTTGACCAATGTTAACATGGGTAATCAATTGGTGGTTTTCAGTGTGCGTGATTTGGAAGATGAATTGCGTCCAATTGGTATTTATACGATTGTTAATTATATTTGGAACGTGGTTCGCTCGGAGCGTAAAAAGAGAATTTTGGCGATTGATGAAGCGTGGTGGTTAATGCAACGTGATGATAGTGCTAAATTTATTTTTGCCTTGGTGAAACGTTGTCGTAAATATTATTTGGGGATTACCACCATCAGCCAGGACGTTAATGACTTTTTGTTGTCGCCTTACGGTCGCGCGATTGTTACTAACTCTTCGATGCAATTATTGTTAAAGCAAAGCACGGCTGCTATTGAAAATGTTCAGAAAACTTTTATGTTGACCGAAGGAGAAAAATATTTGTTATTGGAGAGTGCGGTGGGGGAAGGGATTTTCTTTGCCGGTCAAAATCATGCGGCCATTAAGATTATTGCTTCGCCAACTGAAGACGCTTTGGTAACGACTAATCCGGAACAACTTTTGCAACGAGAGGCGGCCAAACAAACAGAAGCGGCGCAAGCGGAAGAATTGCCAATTTAAAGAATAATTATCAATAATATGTCCAAACTTGTAAAAATCTTAATTATCGTGGTTTTGCTCGCTTTGTTGGGAGTTGGCGGCTGGTTTGCGTATCAGCGTTTTTATGGTGATGGTAAAGTGCTTGATGAAACTTCAACTTCTTCTGGTACACCGATTGATGTTAACAGTGGAGAACAATTGGACTTGGCCACCTGGAAAGATTTGGCCGGTGAAGACAAAGTTATTGATAGCGGCAGTTTTATCAAACCTTCGGGAATCGTCACTGAATTAAGTAGCACTGAACAAGAATTGGCTGATAAGGCGGTAGTGCAACAAACTGCTCGTTATTTTGTGGAAGTTTTTGGTAGTTATTCCAGTGACAATAATTTTCAAAATTTAAAAGATCTAAAAACTTTGATGACCAGCACTTATTGGGCCAAATGGGAAAAAGATTTGCAAAAAATTGTGGAAAGACCGGCTTACAGTGTCTGGTCACAAGCCTTAAATGCGAATGTTGATGATTTTTCTGGCACGGCTGCCACGGCCACGGTTTTGTGCAAGCGTGGCGAGCGCACTGATAAAAATGCTAAGGAAAATATTTTTTATCAATCCGCTAAAGTTAATTTGGTGAAAGTAAATGATAATTGGTTGGTGGATAAGGTCGTGTGGTTGGAATAATTTTTGTAAAAATTTACAAGTTTATTTTTTAAGGAACGAACATTGCTTCGTTCCTTTTTGGAATTTAATTATGTGTACACGGAATGACTGCCAAAGGGCCCTGATTGCAGTATAAACGTCACTCCTGTGGATAACTTTCGAAAATTTTATGATAATTTCACCTTCGGTTTGCTATAATACGTTTAGACAATTAGACGGGGTCTAGTGGTATCCAAATTGATAAAGGCCGTCCGAAAACAAAAACTGATACATTATTAGTCACAAAGTTCGTCCGGCCTTTTCTTTTGAATTGATACAGAAAAAGCAAACAATAAACATCGGCTTCTTTCTCAAATTCAAAATTGATATTTGGAGTGAACGATTCGGATTATTATCCGGTTCCGCGTTCTGCGCGACTGCTTTCTACCGCTTGAAATGTCTAGCTTTGGCGAGAGACCTTTGTGTTTTTGGCCAGAGAACAAAGGTTGTTATCCATATCGTTTTTCGGTCTGCGAACGTGGGGCGCGACGCACAACGCGCCCCATGGTTTGCTCTTATTGAAGATTAATAGAAATCTGTGATTGGAGGGAATTGTTAAGAGAGCGTGATAATTTGGGGGGCTTTGATAATGTAGTCATTCCGGAATTTTTCCCCGGCACGTGAACTGGCAAAAATAATAAATAATAGCCGGGGAAAAATGTCCGGAATCTCGTGGCCGAAGTTAAGATTTTTTATGAAACATAATTTTTATTTTGTTTATATTTTAAGTAATTCGCGAAATACAGTTTTGTATATTGGTATTACTAGTGATTTGAATCTTCGTTTGTGGCAACATAAAAATGGTTTTTATAAAAAAGCATTTACGTCTAGATATGGTGTTGATAAATTGATATATTTTGAAATCTATGAAAGTCCTTTTGTTGCTATAAAAAGAGAAAAAATTTTAAAGAAATGGAAACGTGAGTGGAAGTTTAATTTGATTAGAAAAAAGAATTTTGATTTAGCGGACTTGTCAGATCGCTTTGTTGGGTTTTAGAAATTCTATGATTTCATTCTGTGATAGCAAGTATCGCTACGTTCACGCGGGCACTTCAGTAGTCATTCCGGAATTTTTCCAACGGAAAAATGTCCGGAATCTCGTGATAGTAAGAATCTCTACGTTCACGAGATCCCGGACAAAAATTTTTTTCAAAAATTTTTTCCGGGATGACTACATTACAGTCGGGGTTTTCCGGGATGACTACATTACAGTCGGGGTTTTCCGGGATGACTACATTACAGTCGGGGTTTTCTGTGGATGACTACACTACAGCCGGGGTTTTCCGTGGATGACTACATTACGGCCGGGGTTTTCCAATAATAATTCCATAAATAAATATATAGGTATGAAAATGTTTTTGGATTTCCTTCAAAAACTTCTTTTTCCTTGGCAATGCTTGGGTTGCGGGGAATTTGATGCGGTGCTTTGTCCACGTTGTCGGCAGGAATTAGAATTTTTGGAAATGCGTTCCTGGGCCAGTATTCGTGGGGAAAATCAGTTGAATATGTATTCTTTTTTTGAATATCAAGAACCAAGCGGTTTGGTGCGTCGTTTGATAAAATTGGTGAAATATCAGAGTATGGCGTCGGTGGGTGAATTTTTTAGTGATTTGTTATTGGAAAAGAAGCGTTTGTTTCGTAAAGATCAAGGGTTTGAGGGGAAACTTTATTATATTCCGGTTCCTTTGCATCAGCGACGTTATTGTGAACGTGGTTTTAATCAGGCGGAATTATTGGCTAATGTTTTTAAGAAAATTTGGCCTGGTGAAGTCGTGACTAATTTATTAACGAGAGTTGAATATACAACCGCTCAAGCTAGTTTGGATCGGGAAGGTCGTTTGGAAAATTTGCGTGGAAAATTTAAATTAAACCAAGAAGTTTTGCAAAAATTAGATAAAAATGCGAAATTTATTTTAGTTGATGATGTGATTACCACTGGTAGTACGATGTGGGCAATGGTGGAAGAATTAAAAAAAATGGGGATTAGCAAGTATTTGGCTTTGTCATTGGCTCGTGATTAGCAAACTTTGACAAGAAAAAATCATTTTTGCTATGATATGTTCTGTACAATACATTTTTTTTAATTATTAACTAAGAACAGCAAAAACGTATGTTTTTACAAAACTTCAATTACAGCGTTTGGTTTGCAATCGCTTGTGCTGTAATTGCTTTGGGCTATGGAGTGTTTTTGATTTGGCAAATTTTAAAATTGCCACAAGGAAATGATCGGATGAAGGAAATTGCCGCCGCTATTCAAGAGGGGGCACGGGCTTACTTAAGTCGTCAAACTAAAACCATGGTGGTGGTGGGAATTTTTGTCGCCACAATTTTAGCTTTTGGTTTAGGTTGGCAGAGTGCTTTAGGTTTTGTGGTGGGTGGATGTTTGTCCGCTTTGGCCGGTTATATTGGAATGAACATTGCCGTTCGTGCCAATGTCCGGACTGCCGAAGCTGCCAAAAATGGTTTGAACGCCGCGATGAACGTTGCTGTGAAAGGTGGTGCCATTACCGGTTTATTGGTAGTTGGTTTGGGTTTGTTGGGTTTAACATTATTTTATGTGATATTTAGAGATGTTGAAGCCTTGATTGGTTTAGGTTTCGGGGCCAGTTTAGTTTCCGTGTTCGCACGCTTGGGCGGTGGGATTTACACCAAAGCAGCGGATGTCGGAGCTGACTTGGTAGGTAAAGTGGAAGCCGGAATTCCGGAAGATGATCCACGTAACCCGGCGGTAATTGCCGATAATGTCGGTGATAACGTTGGTGATTGTGCCGGTATGGCTGCTGATTTGTATGAAACTTATACTGTCACCGCGGTGGCGGCAATGGTTTTGGGATCATTATTGTTTAAGACTTTTAATATCGCTATCATTTATCCTTTGATAATTGGTGCGGTATCCATTTTGACTTCCATTATTGGTATTTGGTTCATTCGTTTGGATAAAAGCCAAAGTATTATGGGGGCTTTATATAAAGGAATTGCTGCTTCTGCTGTTTTGTCAGCAATTGCCTTTTTCTTTGTCACCAAATATATGATGGCTGGCAACGGTTTAATCGCTTGGATGGATTTGTTTTATTCCAGTTTAGTCGGTTTGGGTGTGACTGCTGCCTTGATTGTCATTACCGAGTATTATACTTCCAAGAAATACCATCCGGTTCGTTACATTGCCGATGCTTCCAAAGGGGGCCATGGCACGAACGTGATCGCGGGCTTGGCGGTTTCCATGAAATCCACCGCTTTGCCGGTGATTGTGATGGCCTTGGGGATTTTCGCTTCTTATTATTTTGCTTCCGGTGGTAACTGGTTAAATCCGAATGGTTTATATGGCGTGGCCGTAGCGGCGATGGCGATGTTATCCATGACCGGTATTATCGTTACTATGGATTCTTATGGTCCGATTACTGATAACGCCGGCGGTATCGCTGAAATGTCTGAATTACCGGAAGACGTGCGTGTTATTACTGATAAGTTGGATTCTGTTGGAAATACTACTAAAGCCGTGACTAAAGGTTATGCCATTGGTTCTGCGGTTTTGGGAGCTTTGGTGTTATTTGCTGATTTTGCACATAAAATCCCGGCGACCAGTGGAATTTCTTTTGATTTAAGTAATCCCAAATTATTGATTGGTTTGTTTATTGGTGGTTTATTGCCTTATTATTTCGGGGCTTTGTGTATGGAAGCGGTGTCTACCGCGGCCGGTGCGATTATCGTGGAGGTGCGTCGTCAATTCCATAGTATTGTTGGTTTGATGGAGGGAACTGCTAAGCCTGATTATGCCGCTTGCGTCGATATTGCTACTAAATCCGCTATTAAAGAAATGTTATTACCAGCGATTTTGCCGGTTTTAGCACCGATTGTGGTTGGTTTCACTTTGGGCGTGGAAGCCTTAGGTGGTTTGTTGGTTGGTTCGATCGTGACCGGCGTCTTTGTGGCCGTTTCTATGACCACCGGTGGTGGTGCTTGGGATAATGCCAAGAAATACATTGAAGATGGGGCTCATGGTGGTAAGGGGTCTGATGCTCATAAAGCGGCGGTTACCGGTGACACGGTGGGTGATCCTTATAAGGATACTGCCGGTCCGGCTATTAACCCGATGATTAAAATTTTGAATATCGTTGCCT
>Ga0116157_10006786_pt1 | contig 10286 bp, 5 predicted proteins | sample AD_UKC048_MetaG_FD_89882 | JGI IMG/M metagenome (GOLD analysis project Ga0116157, IMG submission 89882) | Active sludge microbial communities of municipal wastewater-treating anaerobic digesters from USA - AD_UKC048_MetaG | ecosystem: Engineered > Bioreactor > Anaerobic > Digestate | place: USA... | reverse complement strand
TTGTTTAAGACTTTCGTAACCCACAGGCGGGTCTCTACTCATCCGATCCGTCTGGAAATTCTCGACTTACTACCCCAGTGGCCCGGTATTAAGCCCAGCCGGTTTTGTCTACGGTTCTCCCAGTGCTTACCGGCAGAATCAGCCGGGGAACCGTCGCAGCGAAATTAGGCTGCGAGTGCCAGTTCTTCGTTGGCAGTTAATGTTTGATCGATTTTTTGCGAGGCCCTTCGATCAACCTCGAATGGCAGGTGGATGCTCACGCTCCCCGTCGAAACCAGGTCGCCCCCGATTTCTTCAGTTGTACAAAACAACCACTGATAAGAGTATAGCTCAAAGCCGGCACAAAAGCAAGACTCAGACAAAGCCCGTTGCATCAGCGCCGCAGAAGATCGATAACCTCAGTATCTTTGAGATTCTCATTTTCGAGCGCAAAATCAAGGGCGGTTCTGCCGTGCTCGCTGTCGACGCAGTCAATTCTGGCACCGGCATCGACAAGAATCTTGATTGTTTCAGGGCTGACAGTCATTTCAGCCGCGGCCATGAGCGCCGAGAACCCATATTTATCACAGATATTTACATCTGCCCCGGCCGCAACAAGCGTTTTTACGACCTCCGGTGTCGAAAACCTGGCTGCAAAAAACAGCGGCGTTCTGCCCATGTCATCAGTTGAATTGACGTCAATTTTCCTGTCCAGGAAAAGCTTCACGACTTCAGAATCTGTATTCCCCGCGGCTCTGAGAAGCAGTTCGGCTGCAGAAACAGATTTGCCGGCAATTTTTTCGGCTTCGGCAAGCAGGAGCTTTACCACTGCTGAATTATTGTATTGCGCGGCATAGAGCAGGGCAGAGGCGCCATGCCTGCTGACCATGTCTATTCTGGCACCCGAAGCGAGCAGAAATTTGACCATTTCAGGATTTGTGTTGCTCATGGCAGACTTCATCAAAGCCGTTATGCCATCTTTGTCAGAAAAATTAACGTCGATTCCCTGGCGCCGCAGTTTTCTCGCAAGATTCAAACCGTCTTCTGCGGCTGCTGAAAGCAACCATACTTCAGGGAAAAGCGGGTGTCTGCGCGTCAGCTTAACTCCATGCCGCAAAAGCAGTTCGATAACCCTGACACTTATGGGTTCCTTGTAGGCGCCGGTATGAAGCGCGCTGTGAATGGCCATGCTCAGGGCTGTGACATTGTTTTCTGCAACCGGATCTGTCGAGGCGCCGGCTTTGAGAAGCATGGCGATGATCTTTTCGTTGCCCTTAACCCCACATGCCCAGATCAACGCCGTTGATCCCTTTTTGTCGCGGGCATTAACCTGCGCCCCCCGCCTGATAAGCGCCTGCACCAGACTTTCGTTGCCCGGCTCGAACACCGCATGCATCAGCGGCGTCATACCATTTTCGTCTTTTGCGTTAACCTTCGCACCGAGCTTTATCAGAGTTTCCGCAACTTCACGGTTTTTGTTGTAATAAATCGCGCTGGAAAGGGCCGTGCGGCCTTTTGAGTCGAGCGCTTCCAGGTCGGCTCCGGCGGCGGCAAGCATCGTAACAATGCGTGGGTCGGAATTGTGCGCAGCGGCGAGAAATATGGGAGTGGTTCCCGGGGCGGCCTTATCGTTGACACCAAGCCCCTGGCGCAGCAGAAAAACTACGATTTCAGGGTTTCGGGCGTTCGCGGCCGCACTGTGCAGCAGAGTGAAACCCCGTTCGTCAGTAAAATCCGAGCTTCCGTAGAGTTCTAGAGCGGTCTTGAACATTTTAAAACTTTTGTTGCCGGTTGCGGCTTTAAGAACATCGAGATCGATCTTGAAGCCCTCTGAAGCAAGAAATTTCAGGGTGGTTGCATCGTCACGGAAAACCGTAAAGGCGCTCATTACATCTCTTTCGGCGTTGCTGACAAGCTTTGCGCCAGCGTCGATCAGGGCCTTGAGAATCGTTCGATCACAGCCGGTAAGAATTGCGGTTGCGAGAGGAGTGTTGCCATCTTCTCCAGGTTTGTTAACGTCGGCACCCTCGCGGATCGCCCGTGTCAATTTCAGCAGGGCGCCGGGCTGCCGGTTGTTTATGATTTCTTCAATATTTCCGGCAAATGCCGCCGACTGAAATGAAAACAACAGGGCGAACGGAATAAGTTTTCTGAGCATTAAATCCACCTTCAGACCAGAATTTTTTTTGTTTCAGGCTACAGTATAAGAAAAAAGGCATTGAGGAGCAATTGTGCCGGTCTATAAAAACAATGCCAGAGATTGCCGGTTTTTATCCTGAGCCGGCGCTTCGACCTGTTTATTTTGGATTCGAATTGCCAGGGCTGAGCAAAGATTGAAAAAGTGATATAGTTTTATGTCTTTACATGACAATTGAAAATCAGGAATGGCTGAAATAAGGCCAGGGAGATGTTGAGATGAAAAGAATTCCCGCGTTGCTGCTTATCATCCTGTTCTTTACCGGTTTTCTCAATGTAAATATTCTGTTCGCATCCGATCTGGCCGCAGAAGGGATGGAATACATTGAAGTCCGCAACGAAAAGAACGAACGGGTTAAGTTTTCAAGATTGATCATGGGAACGGACCACCTGGCCCAGGAAGACTGGACCGACCCAACCCCCAGAAAAATAACCGAACAGAGCATCAACAACCTCTTTGACGAAGCCGTGCGCCTCGGCATCAACCTTTTTGACACATCGCCAATCTATGTCGGCGACGTCGAATACAAGCTTGGAAACTGGATCACGGCATACCGGCAGAAAAATCCGGGCAAAAGAATCTACACCCTTTCGAAAGGCGGGTTTCCGTTTGACCTTTTCTGGTCAAAAAAACTGCCGGCCGGTGAGAACTCTTTCTGCCTGCAGGAAATGCTGAAAGCAAGAAACATAATGGCTGAGGGGTATACGGATCTGCCGAATTCGACCGACGGAACCTATGCCAGCCGCCTGTTCGGCAGCAAAGAGCAGATTGCCGAAAGAGTGGGCGAAGAACTCGGCCATACAATCAAAAATCTGCAGGGAACACCTGATGTCTACCTCATGCACAGAGATGATGGCGATTTTATCAATTTCGAGCCGATAAAAAGAAGTCAGAATTCCGTTAAAACCATAATGGAAGCCCTCAGTTCGAAAGATATCCGCAATAAATACACGTTTCTTGGCTGGTCGAACTGGAAACCCCACAGAATAACCAGATCGCTGGCCCTGGCAAAAAAGCAGCCAGACCTGGCAAAGCCGGTTTTCAACAGCCCGTATTTCTCTCTCTTTGAAATGTCTGAACGGGCCATTCATGCCGGTGGCGTGCAGGTTACCCATGAAGAAATGATGGATGAAAACTTTCTCAAGGGTATCAAGATTATGCCCTATTCGCCGCTGGGCGGCATCAGTATTCTCGACCGGCCCGAACCCTGCTGGGATAACGCCAGAAAAGCCGCCAGAAAAAAATACGCTCAGGGTGACCCTTATTGGCGCAACGTCTATCATTCTATTTTCACCTGCGCCAATGAAGAAAGATATAACCGGCTTGTCAGATTTACCGAAGATTTCAACAAAAAGAACAAAACATCTTATACCGCCGATCAGATGGCTAACGCCTACGCTCTTGCCCACAAACGCACTGATTTTCTGGTAATCGGCCCGATAACCATCGAGCAGCTGAGAAGAACTGTTGCTTCACTGAAGCTGGCTAAAATGCTGACTAAAGAAGACCTCGATTTTCTCTATTACGGCAACGAGTGACAAAATAGCTAAACAAAAGGCTTTCCGCCGCAGAATCCCCGTTTGCTCTTTTGAGGGCGAACGGGGATTTCTGTATTGGAAAAGGTAAACCGCTCTTTGTCAGAAAGCTGCGCCAGAAGATTTGCGATCTTGAATCAGCGCGGCAGGGTCTCGAAGCCTTCGCCGTAAACCTGTGCCGTGTCCTGAATCACCACGAACGAGTCGGGGTCGGCGTCGGCGATAAGGCGGCGCAGGGTTGGCACGCGATTTCGGCCGATGACCGTGGCCAGCGTCGTTTTTTCGACACCGCTGAAGCCACCGTAAGACTTGTATTCGGTCACGCCACGCGACAGTTCCGTAAAAATCAGTTCCTTGATGGCTTTTGGTTTGCTGGTGATTATCATCACCAGCTGATTGGCGCGAAATCCGTTGAGAACTGCGTCGAGCGTGCGCGCTTGAATGAAGATGAAAATGAACGAATACATCATCGTTCTGAAGCCGACCATCGCATCGCTGAACGTGAAAAAGCCTATTGTCAGCACGATCGTGTCGGTTACCAGCAAAGTCTTGCCGACGGGAATATGCCGAAGCTTGCGCACAACCTGCGCGAGTGCGTCGGCCCCGCCAGTCGCCGCACCCTCGTTGAAGACGATTGCCATACCGGTACCAATTGCCAGGGCGCCATAAATTGAGGCGACAAGCAGTTCCTGGTCGAGCAGTTGCCTGATCTTCACGTCATAGCCACGGCTTTGCAGATACCAGAGAAAGATATCCATGGAAAAATACAGTAGAGATGTCGAATACACCGATTTCGCACCAAAGGCTTTACCGAGAACCCTTACTGACGCTGCAAAAATTATTATCGTCAGTGTCCAGGAAACCAGGCCGACGACCGGCAGCATGCGGCCATCGGCAAAAAGACTGCCGAGAAACTTCGCCACGATGATGCCGAGGCCGGTGACGCCGCCTTCGAAGAGATTCAGCGGTAGAATGAACAGAACATAACCAAACGACGAAAGAAGCGTGCCAAGGGTTATCCATAGCCAGGAACCAGCGCTGGCTTCGACTTTGTGGTTTGTGCTGACCGATTCCATGTTGAACTCCTTGTGACGGCTGATGCTTTAGATTATCGCTCCGGCGGGAAGAACGCAGGGGAAGGACGCCGCTATCCATGTTAAACGAAGTCAGTTGGATTTGCCACTGCATCAGGCTGTTTCCGGAGTCATCGCACTAAAATGCCCGAGTCCCTGATCAGAACAAGATTTCCGTCTCCGGTTTGCGCGAGTGCAGGCTTCGCGGGAATGACGCAATTAATTTTCGTCATTCCGGGCGCAGACCCGGAATCCAGGAGTTAAATGCGATTGCCTTGATGCTGTTTTCCGGTCGAGTATTCAATTGCGTGATTCCTTGTCTGCGCATTAACAATGATGTCGTATCTGTGTGACAATCCCGTGCAGGCGTTGGTCTGGAGTAAATGCGGAGAAGCCTGTCTCTGGTGTATTTGCCCGCGCTCGATTAAAGCTATATAATCGATTCGTAAAAATCATCGAAGGGGTCTTTATGAAAAAAGCCACATTGCTTTGTGTCTGTTTTTGCCTGGCGGTTTTTGGCAATTTTGCCATAGCAAGCGCTCAGAATGCGGTCAAAGAACCGGTCGAAGCTGTTCAAAATGCTGACCAGATACCGGTCGACAAATTGAGCGTCGAGCGCGTCGAGTCGCCGGCCATTACGGGATCTGCGGGCAAAACAGAAGCTTCCGATCCGGTGCCTGAAACAACCTGGGAAACCATCGTTTATGGCGAAGACTGGCAGAAAGAGCGCGAAAAAATAGGTCTGTGCATTCCGGAATTTGCTTCGGGGCTTGCCATACCGGCTACCGAAGCTGACAAAAACAACAAAAATACACTGCCGGTCGAAGTTGCCCAGAATATTACGCTGGCCATCGAAAATTATTATCTGCTGCTCGACAAAATCAGCCTTGGTGCTGCCGGTCGGCCTTTTGAAATTACCGCCGCCAGAATCACTGAGGGATATATTTTGCTCTGGATCGATGAACCTGGCATCATGGATGGTGGCCGCGCCCTTGTCTACTCAATAGAAAAGGGCAAAATTGTCGCTGATTTTTCTGACGGCGGCATCAGAGGCTGATTTTCTGGCCATCTTGTAAAATTGTAATACTTCGTGTTATTTTAGCCGATGATAAATTAAAATCTCAATCGAGGTCGAAGAATGGAAAACCCGGATAATCGAGAACCGCAAGGTTTGATTGTATCTATCGTCAGAAGCTTTCTGACCGGGCCGCTGTCGATTCTTCTGATCGTGTTTGCAGCGATTGCCGGTCTGATGGCAATTCAGTTGACACCGCGAGAAGAAGAGCCACAGATCGTGGTACCGATGGTCGACATCTATGTCGGCTTCCCCGGCCACTCACCCCGTGAAGTCGAAGAACTTGTCACCCGGCCGCTCGAAAAACTGATGTGGCAGATCGATGGCGTTGAGCATGTCTACTCGATGAGCCATCGTGATCAGTCGATGGTGACCGTCAGATTCTATGTCGGCCAGGACCGCGAACGCGCCATGGTCAAGATTCGCGACAAGATCGACGGCAACCAGGATCTGGTGCCGCCAGGTGTCAGCAACTGGATGGTAAAACCAGTCGAAATCGACGATGTGCCGATTGTGACCCTTACCCTGACTTCGCCTGATGCAAGTGCTTCAGAGTTGCGGCGTATCGCCGAAGAGGCTGAAGCCAGACTTGCCAGGGTTCGCAATGTTTTCCGTTCAGAAATTCATGGCGGTTATCGCCGGGAAGTGCGCATCGAGGCAGACCCGGCCCGTATGCAGGCGCTCGGCGTCTGCTTCGCCGATATTCAGATGGCGGTGGCTGGCAACAACCTGCTGGCTGACACCGGCCGCATCGTTGATGGCGACACCAGCATGCGCGTGCTTTCTGGCAAGGTTATCAGAACCGCTGCCGAAATCGCGAGAATTCCGATTCGTTCGATTGAAGGCCGACCGGTCTATGTCGAAGACGTGGCGGCTGTACATGATACAGTAGAAGAACCAGAACGTTACCACCATTCAACCTGGGGCCCGGCTTCCGGTAGAAGTGAGGCTGGTGAGCGTCACCCTGCCGTCACCATATCTTTCAGCAAGAAGAAGGGAACCAATGCCGTCGACGTTGCCCGCGAAATAATTGCTGAAGCTGAAAAGCTGAAGGGCAAAGTTATTCCGCCAGAGGTTGACCTGATTGTCAGCCGCGATTACGGCTCAACAGCAAATGAGAAAGTAAATGAACTGCTTTCGAGCATGGTTTTTGCCATTCTTACCGTCGTTGGCCTGATGGCTTTTACCATGGGCTGGCGTGCAGCCGTTGTCGTAGGTATTTCGGTGCCGGTAAGCTTCGCACTCGCTCTGTTCATCAACCTGATTGCCGGCTACACCATCAACCGCGTCACTCTTTTCGCCCTGATTCTCAGCCTTGGCCTCGTCGTCGACGACCCGATCACCAACGTCGACAACATCCAGCGCCACCTGCAGATGGGCAAAGAAACGCCTGAAAAAGCTACCGTCAGCGCCGTCATGGAAGTAATCGTGCCGGTCATCATGTCGACACTCGCAATTATCGTGTCGTTTACCCCGATGTTTTTTATTACCGGTATGATGGGCCCATACATGGGGCCAATGGCAATCAACGTGCCGCTTACCGTTACCTTTTCGACCGTCTGCGCCCTGACCTTCGTGCCCTGGGTCGCGCTCAAACTTCTCAAAGGCGTTAAGAGCGAAGACAACCCACAGGACGACGGGGTTCCGCCCTGGATTCGCAGATTTTATCGCGCGATCATGGCTCCGTTTCTCAAAAAACGTAATGCCGTGATTCTGGTTATCGGCATTTTTGTGATGCTGGCCGGGTCGGTGATGCTTATGGCTCTGCGGAAAATCCCGCTCAAGATGCTGCCGTTCGATAACAAAGACGAGCTGCAGCTGGTTCTCGATATGCCCGAAGGCGTTTCGCTCGAGCAGACCGACCGCGCGGTGCGTGAATTCGAAAAGTATCTTGCCCGCGTCAACGAAGTTAAGAGCGTGCAATCTTATGTCGGTATTCCTGCTCCGATTGACTTTAATGGGTTGGTGCGGCATTACAACCTGCGCCGCAGCCCCAATAATGCCGATATTCGCATCAATCTTGCCCATAAGGGGCAGCGCGTGCAGCAGAGCCATGCAATTGCACTGCGGTTGCGTCAGGATCTGACCGCTATCGCCGATAAATACGGCGCTATCGTCAGTATTGTCGAGCTGCCGCCGGGTCCGCCGGTTTTCTCGACTCTTACCGTCGAAGTATATGGTGATGAAGACCGCACCTACGAAGAAATTCTCAAGGGTGCAGATTTTCTTCAGCAGCAGCTGAAAGAAGAAGATGGCCTGCATATTGCCCAGATCGACAACATGAACCAGGGTGAACACGATCGCATCGTTTTCATTCCCGATGTTCACAAAGCAGCCATGCATGGTCTTTCGGCCATGTCAATTCAGCAAATGCTGATGCAGGCAATCAGGGGCAATCATCTCGGTATTGCTCATATAGATAACGAACGTGAAGCGGTGCTGATCAAGGCACGTCTACCGCTTGCCGACCGAAACAATCTGCAGCGCCTGCGCGAACTGCCTTTGCGCGACCGTACCGGCAACCTCGTGGCGGTCGGCGAACTCGGTGAATTCAAAATCGAACGCGAAGAACAGGTCATTCAGCACAAAAACATGCGCCCGGTCGTTTTTGTTACTGCCGAATGTGTCGGCCGCCCGCCTGCAGAAATAATTCTCGATATGTGGCTGCGGCTGCGAAAACTTCAGATGCCCCCCGGTATTACCTATGAATGGGCCGGCGAAGGCGAATGGGAAATTACCGTGCGCGTCTTCAGAGACCTCGGAATCGCTTTCGGTATTGCGTTGCTCGGCATCTATCTGCTGCTGGCGGTTCAGATGAGCAACTTTGTCATGCCGCTGCTGGTCATGTCGGCGATTCCGCTCGTCATTATCGGCATAGCTCCCGGCTTTTATCTGCTGAATCTTGTCAGCGCAGGAGTGGTCGGTGGTTACCCCGACCCGATCTTTTTCACCGCTACCGGTATGATCGGCATGATCGCCCTTGGGGGTATCGTTATCAGAAACAGCGTGGTTCTGATAGAATTCATTCAGGATGCCGTGAAACAGGGTATGAGCCTTGAAGATGCCATTCTTGAAAGCGGTGCGGTCCGATTCAGGCCAATTATGCTGACCGCCGCAACCACTCTGCTTGGCGCCTGGCCGATTACCCTCGACCCGATCTTTTCTGGTCTGGCGTGGGCACTTATTTTTGGTCTGCTGGCGAGTACCGTTTTCACAATGCTGGTGGTTCCGACTATCTATTACTTCAGCCAGAAATCTGGCAATGCAGCCACCGAAGCTGCAGTTCAGGAGGTTAAATCATGACCGAAGTTAATACGACTAAAAAACAAACTTTAACTGGCCGCCTGATCGGCCCCGCAATCGGGGTTGGCGGGTTGCTGTTTCTGATGCTGTTTCAGGGCGGTTTCTTCGCTTCCGGGCAGATCGTGCCCGGTATCAGCAATGAGGCGCAGGCCGGCAATGTCGATACTTTGACAGTTGAGCAGACCGTTCACCCCGACTTTTATCAGGCGATCGGCACAGTGCGCAGTCGCAACGAAATCGATGTCGTGCCGCGCATTATTGCCCGCATTCTCGAAATCAAGGTGCGCAGCGGTGACGTGGTCAAGCGTGGTGACGTGCTTGCGGTTCTCGATGCCAAAGACCTGTCTGCCGTCGTGTCGCAGGGTCAGGAACAGTTGCGTGCAGTGACCGCCTCGGTTGGGGCTGCAGACGAACAGGTAAAAGCCGCTAAGGCTGCCCTCGATCTGGCTACCAAAGAGATGGAGCGCACCCGCGCCCTGTTCGAAAAGAATGCTCTTGCCAAACGCGATTACGACCAGTCTATCGCTGCCTTTCGGCAGGCTGAAGCCGGTATGCAGCAGGCGATTCAGCAACGTGCCGCCGCGTCAGCGCAGGCTGCCGCCGCTGGTCAGGGTATCAAACAGGCCGAAGTCGGCCTTGGCTATGCCACGGTTATCAGCCCCATCGATGCGATCGTTGCAGAGCGCCTCGCTGATCCGGGCGACCTCGGTAATCCGGCCAATGTCATGCTGCGACTGTTCGACCCCGCAAGTCTGCTTCTCGAAGTGCCGGTCAGAGAAAGTCTGGTGCAGGAAGTGGCGATCGGCTCGCAGGTCAGCTACAGTGTTCCCTCGCTCGGGAAGACTTTTGAAGGTACGGTGCGCGAGATTGTGCCGTCGGTCGACCCGCGCACCCGCACTTTTCTGATCAAGGTCTGCATCGACAAATCGGAGGGGCTGATGCCCGGTATGTTCGGCACGATCAGGGTTCCTCTGAAGTCAGAAAAAAAAGTCATAATCGTTCCGGAATCTGCTATAATAAAAACCGGTCAGCTTGAGTCGGTGGTCGAAGTCGAGGGCGGCAGACTGCTGCGACGGCAGATCAGAAGTATCGACGCCGGTGACGGTAAGCGCGAAGTTATTTCG
>Ga0116157_10006785_pt1 | contig 10288 bp, 5 predicted proteins | sample AD_UKC048_MetaG_FD_89882 | JGI IMG/M metagenome (GOLD analysis project Ga0116157, IMG submission 89882) | Active sludge microbial communities of municipal wastewater-treating anaerobic digesters from USA - AD_UKC048_MetaG | ecosystem: Engineered > Bioreactor > Anaerobic > Digestate | place: USA... | reverse complement strand
GGTGTAGGTGTCGCCCGGGCCGGTGACCGGGTCCCAGACGATGCCCATGTTGTAGCCCTCGCCCGCGTTCGCACCCTGTACCACCGCCCCGACCAGGATGGGCACGCCGATGTCGGCGGCGGCCGCGGAGATCACCGCGTTGGCGTCGGCGTTGCGGTAGGGATCGATGTCGGTCGAGTTCTCCGGCCAGATCACCAACGTCGGTGCGGGGGTGCGTCCGGCCCGCACGTCGGCGGCCAGCTGGTGGGTCTGCTGGGCGTGCAGGTCGAGCACCGCGCGGCGCTCGGCATTGAAGTCCAGGCCCGGCCGGGGCACGTTGCCCTGGATGACCGCGATCGTCTCGGTCGGCGCGTCCGTGCCACGTTGCATGGTGCTCAGGCCGAGCACGCCCAGGACGAACGGGACGAGCAGCAACGCCCCCGAGCCCAGGACGGCCACCGACCGCCAGGGCGGTCGAGGGCGGGCGCCCAGCGCCCCGATCAGCTCCCCAATCAGCTCCCCAATCAGCGCCGCCAGGGCGAAGCCGGCCAGCGCGGTGAGGAAGGCCAACCCGACCGAGCCGACCAGTGAGGCGGCCGGCAGCAGCGGGCCGTCGGGCTGGGAGAAGGCGATGCCGCCCCACGGGAAGCCGCCGAACGGGATCCGGCCGCGCAGCGCCTCGCCGGTGATCCAGGCCGCCGCCGCCCAGGCCGGCCACAGCGGCAGCCGCCGGGACGCGGCGGCCACCAGCGCCCCGACCGGCGCGGTGAGCACCGCTTCGGCCACCGACAGCGCGTACCAGGGGAAGTCGCCGACGTAGATGTTGGTGAACGAGAGCAACGGGATGTAGAAGGTGAGCCCGAACACGAACGCCAGGCCCAGGCCGGCCCGCCAGCCGCGCCGGTCGAGGGCCAGCCCGAGCAGGGTGAACCCGACGATGGCCAGCCACCACCGGGTGGACGGCGCGAATGCCTGGTACAGCGCGTAGCCACCGGCCGCGGCGGCCAGGATGCGCAGGCCGCTGGGACCGAGCAGGTCGCGGCGCCAGCGGGTCAGCCGCCCGCGCCGATGGGGCCGCGACGGCTGTCCCGATTGGGTCGGGTGGTCGACGGTCGGTGCAGGCACGGCGTCACTGTAATGGCGTGGCCGGTGAATTCCGGCTGTGTTCCGGTCAGGGGGCGCTGGCCCAGTCCAGCAGCTCGAGTACGTGCTGGTAGGGGTGCCCGGTGGCCCGGGTCAGGCCCAGCTCGCAGGTCCGGTTGCAGGAGGCGTAGGCGTCGAACTCGCCGGCCGCCCGGAGCTCGGCCGCCTCGGCCCGCGTCGCCGACGCGGTCAGCTCCGGGTGCAGCAGGCCGCGGTCGCCGGCGAAGGCGCAGCATCCCCATGTGTCGGGCACGGTGACCGATTCGGCCACGGCCGCGGCGACCGCGGTCAGCGAGTCGTTGATGCCCAGCTGGGTCGACGAGCACGTCGGGTGCACGGCCATCGTCGCCACGGTGCGCGCAATCGGCAGCCGGGGCAGCACCCGCTGCGCGACGAAGGCGGTCGCGTCCACGATCCGCAGCCCCGGGAAGTGACCCTGGGCCAGCTCGTGCTCGAGCATGTGCCGCAGTCCCTCGGTGCACGAGGAGGCGTCACACACGACCGGCAGCCGGCCCTGCTGGGAGGCCGCCCACAACCGGGGCAGGACCTTGCGAACCATCACCTGGTAGCCGTCCTTGAGTCCCTTGGACTTCCAGGGCGTGCCGCAGCACAGGCCGGGCAGGTCGTCCGGGTAGGCGATCGTCACCCCGGCCCGCTCGCACAGCCGCACGAACGACTCCCGGGCCCCCGGCGCGCCCTCGGTCGGGCCGAACATGGTGCCGACGCAGGCACTGAAGAAGACGATCTCGGGCTCCCCCGGCGTCGTCGGGGCCGATGCCCGGCGTGGGCGGCCGCCGCCGGGCAGCTCCGCGGAGTACAACGGCAGCAGGTCCGGGTCGACCACCCGGCGAGCCAGCTCGTTCGGCCCGGTGATCAGGGTCGGAGGCAGCACCGACGCGGCCTTCTCGGCCACCGTCAGGGCGGCCCCGGCCAGCCGGGTGGTGCCGGCCCAGTGCTTGGCCGCGGTGGTCCAGCCGGCGGCGGTGGCCGGGCCGATCCGTTCGGCCCGCAGCCGCCGGACCAGGTCGCCGGTGTTGATCAACACCGGGCAGGAGGTCTGGCACATGCCGTCGACGGCGCAGGTCTGCACCCCGTCGTACTCGTACTCGGTCTCCAGCTCGGCCAGCAGGGCGGTGTCGCCGGCCTCCCGGGCCCGCTGCATCTCCCGGCGCAGCACGATCCGCTGCCGGGGGGTGGTGGTCAGGTCCCGGCTGGGGCAGACCGGTTCGCAGTAGCCGCACTCGACGCAGCGGTCCACCTCCGGCTCGACTGTCGGGGTGACCTTGAGGTCGCGCAGGTGGGCCCGGTCGTCGTCGGTGACGATGACGCCGGGGTTGAGCAGCCCGCCCGGGTCGCACAGCTGCTTGATCCGCACGGTCACCTCGTACAGCTCGTCGCCGTACTGGCGGCGGACGAACGGGGCCATGATCCGGCCGGTGCCGTGCTCGGCCTTGAGGTTGCCGCCGTTGGCCAGCACCAGCTCGACCATGTCCTCGGTGAACGCGGCGAACCGGTCCAGGTCGCCCCCGCCGCCGAGGCGCTCGGTGAGCATGAAGTGGATGTTGCCGTCCTTGGCGTGGCCGAAGATCACGCTGTCGGTGTAGCGGTGCTTGGCGAACAGCTCGATCAGCTGCTCGCAGGTGTCCAGCAGCTGCGGCACCGGCACGACGATGTCCTCCAGGAGCGCGGTGGTGCCGGAGGGCCGGGCCTCGTTCACGGTCGTGTACAGACCCTTGCGGGTGTGCCAGAGCCGGGCGCGGGCCCGGGGGTCGGCGGTCAGCTCGGCCGGGCCGGCCACCGGAATGGACCGCAGCACCGGGCCGGCCGCCGCGCTGGCCTCGGCGACCGCGTCGGCCGAGTCGGCCTGGTATTCGACCAGTAGCGCCGCGTGCCGGTCGACGGTGATGCGGCTGATGATCTCGTCGCAAGCCGGGTCGGACTGGGCCACCCGCAGCGAGGTGGCGTCCAGCAGCTCAATGGTGGCCGGACCGGTGGAGACCAGCGCGGGCAGCGACCCGGTGGCCGCCGACAGGTCCGGAAAGACCAGCAGGCCGGTCATCGCGTGCCGCAGCAGCGGCACCGTGCGGAACACCGCGGCGGCGACGAAGGCCAGCGTGCCCTCGCTGCCGATGATCAGGTGGGTCAGGATGTCCACCGGCCGGGTGTGGTCGACCAGCGCGTTGAGCCCGTACCCCATCGTGTTCTTCATGGCGAACTGGGCGGTAATGATCCGCATCGACTCGACGTTGCCGCGAACCCGGTCGCGCAGCCCGGCCAATCCCTGGTACAGGGCCGGTTCGGTCAGCCGCAGCTTGTCGTCCGCGTCGGCCGCGCCGGTGTCGATCACGGTGCCGCTGGGCAGCACCAGGACCATCGACTCCAGCGTCCGGTAGGTGTTGCCGGTGGTGCCGCAGGCCATCCCGCTGGAGTTGTTGGCCACGACACCGCCCAGCGTGCAGGCGATCTCGCTGGCCGGGTCGGGTCCGAGCTTGCGGCCGTAGCGGGCCAGCCGGGCGTTGACGGCGCGGACCGTCGCCCCGGGGCCGACCCGCACCCGGGCGCCGTCGTCGAGGATGTCGATGTCCCGGAAGTGCTTGCGGGTGTCGGCCAGCACCCCGGCGGTGCTGGCCTGCCCGGACAGGCTGGTGCCGCCGGAGCGGAACGTCAGCGGGACGCCCTGGGCGGCGCAGACGGCGAACAACCGGCCCACGTCGTCGGCATCGTGCGGGGTGACGACCGCCGTCGGGGTGAGGAAGTAGTGCGAGGCGTCGTGGCCCAGCGCCAACCGGTCGACCGCGCGGGTACGCAGCTGGCCGGGGCCGGGCAGGGCCCGGCCGAGCGCGTCCAGCAGGGCCGGGTCGGCCGGCGGCAGCAGGGTCGAGGACCCCGGGTCCCCGCTCCCCCGCGACGCCTTCGTTGCCATCGACATCCAGCCACCACCATTCACTCGAGCACCTCGCGTCCGACCGGTCGCACGTCCGACGGGAGCCACAGGCTCCCTGACCCCACCATGCGGAACAAGGCGCTTTCTCGCCCCTCGAGACTCGGGCGTTCCGCGTCAGTCCAGGTCTGTCCGCAATTTGTATTACAAGTACACATGTGTGTCAATGAATCTGCCGGACAGCCTGACGGAGAGACGGACGAGCCGGTAGATTCCGGCCCGGACGCAGCCATGACGCGCACCTGGAGGCAGATCGATGAAGGGGTTGCGGACCGTCTCGGTGGTGGACGCCCTGACGGCCTCGTTGCGGGCCAAGGTGCTGGACGGCCGGATCGACCCGGGGTCCGGGCTCGGCGAGACCGAGGTGGCCGCCGAGTACGAGGTGTCCCGGCCGACCGCGAAGGCGGCGATCGCCGCCCTGGTGACCGAGGGGCTGTTGCGGCGGGAGGCCCATCGCTCGGCCCAGGTGCCGACGCTGTCCCGGGCCGATGTGGAGGACCTGTTCCTGGTGCGGATGCCGCTGGAGCTGGAGGTGATGCGGCTGCTGGCCGAGCGCGGGGTGCCCGAGTCCGCGGCCACGGCCGTGACGGACCTGGCCCACGTGCCGCCCGACGCCGCGCACAGCACGTTCGTCGAGGCCGACCTGCGGTTCCACCGGGTGCTGGTGGACGCGGTCGGCAGCCCCCGGCTCAGCCGGCTGTACCAGGGGCTCAGCGGGGAGATCCACCTGTCGATGGTGCAGTCCCGCTACGCCCTGGGCCGGGATCGGATCGTGGCCGAGCACGACGCCGTGCTGGCCGCCCTGGCCGTCGGCGACGTCGAGAGAGCCACGTCGTTGATGCGCGAGCACCTGGCCGGCGCCCGGGACGCGCTGGCCGCGCACCTGGACCGGCCCTCACCGGGTCAGCCAAACACCCCGGTGTCGTAGACGATCCGGCCACCGACCAGGGTGGCCAGGGTCCGGGGCAGCGTCACCCCCGGGGACAGGTCGGGCAGCAGCGGCACCCGGGAGCGCGGATCGGTGGACCAGCGGGCCACTCCCGCGTCGGCTGCCGGCCGCACCAGCTCGCCGGCCTCGACGATGGCCAGATGGGCCGGCGCACCCAGGTTGATGGTGCCGATCTCCCGGTCCATCCGGCCGGCGGCCCGGTGCCCGCCGCGGGTGTGCGCGGTGAACGCGGCCCGCGGGGACAGCCCGCTGTCCGGCGTGCGGTGATGTACCGCGGCCTGGACCGCGGCCCACGGTCCGATCGGGGTGACCGGCGCGTCCGAGCCGAAGGCCAGCGCGACCCCGGCCGCGGCCAGGCCGGCGAAATCGTTCATCGGCGCGGCCCGGTCCGGGCCCAGCCGTCGGGTGTACAGCCCGTCCTCGCCGCCCCAGGCCGCGTCGAACAGGGGTTGCATGCTGGCCACCACCCCGGTCCGGGCGAACGCGGCGATGGCCGCCCGGTCGGCCATCTCGGCGTGCTCGATCCGGTGCGCGCAGCCGGCCAGCCGGACCGTGGCGAGCTCCCCCAGGCGCTCGGCGGCGATCGTCAACGCCCGACCGACGGCCGACACCGCGTCGTCGCCGATGGCGTGGAAGCCGGCCTGCACACCGGCCTGCGTGCAGGCCACCAGGTGCTCGACGATCTGCTCGTCGCTCAGGTACCGGACCCCGCGGCTGCTCGGGCAGTCCAGGTAGGGGCTGGTCAGGGCGGCGGTGCGGGACCCGATGGCCCCGTCGACCACCAAATCGCCACCGAGGGCGTGCGCGCCCGTCTGCGCCAGCAGGTCCCGGGCCTGCGCCGGATCGGTGGCCACCGCGGCCAGGTAGCCGCGGACCGGGATCGGCCCGTCCAGCGCCAGCAGGGCGCGCAGGTCGGTCCGGCCGGACTCGTCACCGGCCGCACACTCGTGCACCTCGACGATGCCCTGCGCCGCGCAGGCCCGCAGGAAAGCCAGATGGGCGTCCCGGCGCTGGTCGGCGGTGAGCAGGTCACGGGCGGCCGCCCGGACGGCGGCGTGCGCCTGCCGGGTGACCGGGTCGGTGTCCGACCAGCCGTCCGGGCGCTCGGCGACGCGGTCGAGGATCAGGAAAGCCAGGGCGCTGGACAGCTGCGCCGAGTGCACGTCGATCCGGGACAGGTAGGCCGGGCGGTGGCCGACCGCGTCGTCGATCTCGGCCCGGGTCGGCGGCCGCTGCTCGGGCCAGCGGGAGTCCTCCCAGCCGTGGCCCCAGAGGATCCCGGGCGTCCCGGGCCGGGTGTCCAGCTCGGCGGCGTGCGCCCGGATCGCGTCCAGGCACTGGGCCAACGACCGGGTCCCGGACAGATCCAGCCCGGTCAGGGCCAGCCCGGCGTCCAGGCTGTGCACGTGCGCGTCGACGAAACCGGGCACCACCAGCGCGCCGGCCAGGTCGATCACCCGATCCGGCGGGCCGGCGTTGCCGACCGCGTGTTCGCCGCCGATCCAGCTGATCGTGCCGTCGGTGATGGCCAGCGCGGTGGCCTCCGGGTCGGCCGCGGTGTGCACCCGGCCGTTGCGCAGAACTGTGAGCGTCATCGGGGACCAGTCAACACCAGCCGGCGGGTCGGGCAACTGAGCTGACCAGGGTGGGAGCAATCTGTCACAGTGATCACGTGAGTGTGCACCCCGAAGACTCCGGTGGCGTCGGCGTCGACACCCAGGCCGATCTCACCCGCGGGCTGACCGCCGACCAGGTGGCCCAGCGGGTCGCCGCCGGCCAGGTCAACCACACCGATCAGGCCTCGTCCCGGTCGTTGTGGCTGATCGTCAAGACCAACGTGTTCACCCGGTTCAACGCGATCCTGGGTGGCCTGTTCGTGCTGATCCTGATCACCGGATCGCTGGCCGACGGGCTGTTCGGCGTGGTGCTGGTGGTGAACTCGGCCATCGGCATCGGGCAGGAGTACCTGGCCAAACGCAAGCTCGACCGGCTGGCCCTGCTCAACGCGCCCACCACCCGGGTCATCCGGGACGGCGCGCTGATCGAGATCCCCACCGGCCAGGTCGTGCTCGACGACCTGATCGAGCTGCGCACCGGGGACCAGGTGCCGGCCGACGGGGTCATGGTCAGCACCTCGGGCCTGGAGATCGACGAGTCCAATTTGACCGGCGAGGCCGACGCGATCCCCAAGGCGGCCGGCGACGAGGTCCGCTCGGGCACGACCGTGGTGGCCGGCACCGGACGCTTCCCGGCCGCCGCCGTCGGCCACGACGCCTACATCAACAAGATCGCCGCGGAGGCCAAGAAGTTCACCAAGACCCGCTCGGAGATCCAGGAGTCGGTCAACCAGCTGCTCAAGTACATCACCTGGATCATCGTCATCGCGTTGCCGCTGCAGCTGTGGTCGCAGTGGCGGGCGATCGGCGACCAGGGCTGGCAGCAGGTGGTCATCCGGTCCACCGGCGGCCTGGTCGGCCTGGTCCCCGAGGGTCTGGTGCTGCTGACCTCGGTCGCGTTCCTGCTGGCCGCCGTGCAGCTGACCCGCCAGCAGGTGCTGGTGCAGGAACTGCCCGCGGTCGAGGGGCTGGCCCGGGTCGATGTGGTCTGCCTGGACAAGACCGGCACCCTGACCGTCGGCGACATCGCCTACGAGGACTGCGAACCGGTGCCGGCGGCGAACCTGTCCGCGGACGAGGTGCGGGCGGCGCTCGGCGCCCTGGCCGACGACCCGAACGCCAACGGCACCCTCAAGGCGCTGGCCGCCGCGCTGCCGGTGCCGCCGGACTGGCAGCGCGAGGACACGATCGCGTTCAACTCGGCCCGCAAGTGGAGTGCCGCGTCGTTCGCCGGCCGCGGCTGCCTGGTCTTCGGCGCGCCGGACGTGCTGCTGGCCGCGGATGACCCGCTGCGCGAGCGGGTGGCCGAACTGGCCGCCACCGGCCGCCGGGTGCTGCTGCTGGGTCGCTCCCCGGCCGCGCTGCAGGGGCAGGAGCTGCCCGCCCAGATGACGCCGGCCGCGCTGGTGACGCTGACCGAGCAGGTCCGCCCGGACGCCCAGGAGACCCTGGAGTACTTCGCCGACCAGGGCGTGAGCATCAAGGTCATCTCCGGCGACAACCCGACGACGGTGGCCGCGATCGCCCGCCGGGTCGGCCTGGACGTGCCGCCCGAGGCGCTGGTCGACGCCCGCACCATCGGGGAGGACCCCGAGGAGCTGCGCGAGATCGTCGAGCGCACCACCGTCTTCGGCCGGGTCTCACCGGAACAGAAGCGGGCCCTGGTGCAGGCGTTGCAGCGCAACGGGCACGTGGCCGCGATGACCGGCGACGGGGTGAACGACGCGCTGGCCCTCAAGGACGCCGACATCGGCGTGGCCATGGGCAACGGGGCGCAGGCGACCAAGGCAGTGGCCCAGCTGGTCCTGCTGGACGGGCGCTTCTCGCACCTGCCGTCGGTGCTGGCCGAGGGCCGGCGGGTGATCGGCAACGTCGAGCGGGTGGCCAACCTGTTCGTGGCCAAGAACGTGATGAGCCTGATCGCGATCATCACCGCGGCCCTGTTCACGCTGCCGTTCCCGTTCCTGCCCCGGCATCTGACCCTGGTCTCGGCGGTGACCATCGGCATCCCGGCGTTCTTCCTGGCCCTGGGTCCGAACAAGCGGCGCTACGTGCCCGGGTTCCTCAAGCGGGTGCTGCGCTTCGCCGTCCCGGCCGGCGTGGTCTCCGGCATCGTCGTGTTCGTCTCGTACCTGCTGGCCCGGGCCGAGGTGGGCGCCCCGCCGGCCTCCGAGTGCCTGGTGCAGACCGAGGGCAGCAAGGTCACCGACAACGTGGTCTGCTGGCAGCCCTCCACCGCGGCGACGATCGCGTTGCTGTTTACCGCGTTCTGGATCCTGGTCGTGCTGTCCCGGCCGTTCCGGCTGTGGAAGGCGGCCCTGGTCGCCTCGATGGTGGCGATCGCCGCGCTGGCCTTCATCACCCCGCTGGGCCAGCAGTTCTTCAACTTCTCGCTCACCCCGACCACCCTGTGGACCTCACTGGCGGTGGGGGCGGTCGGCGCCCTGGCCATCGAGATCATCTACCGCACCGAACCGGGGATGCGCTCGGCCGCCGGGATCTGACCGATCCGGGCCGCGGCCGGGTCCTCGACCCGGCCGCGCCGCCGGGAAACACCTCAGCGCAGGCTGCGCGCCTTGCCGCGGGAGATGAAGCCCATCACCAGACCCGCGACCAGCAGCACCGCGGCGATGATGAGCAACCACTTGAGGGCGGTGAACAGCAGCCCGCCCAGTCCCAGCAGGATGGCCAGGACGACCAGCACGATGGCCACAACCATGTCGCCACACCCTTTCTCCGGACGATTGCCGACAATCGGCATTCGGACTTGGGGTACCCCGGCGACGGATGAGTCAATCGGCCACGGAGCGGGCAGTGTGATCACCGGCCGGCGCGGTGCCGGCGCGGTCGGCCGACGGGTCCGCCGAGGCGGCCTGCGCGGTGGGCCGGCCGGCCGGCAGGAGCCAGGCGGCGGCGAACAGGCCGGCGGCCAGCACGGCGATGGCCACGAACACGTCGTGGGTCGCGGCGGCCACCCCGGCCGGGTTGTCGGCCGCATTGGCGGTCGCGCCCAGGCTCACGTTGGCCAGGGCGCCGAAGAACGCGACGCCGACCGCACTGCCGAGGGATCGGGCGAACATATTGGTCCCGGTCACCACCCCGCGCTCGGCCCAGCCGACGCTGGACTGCGCGGCGATCAGGCTGGGGCTGGCGATCAGGCCCATGCCCAACCCGATCAGGAAGCAGCAGGCGCCGACCTGCCAGACCGCGGACGCGGCGGTCAGCCGCACGGTCAGCAGCGCACCGGCGATGGCCAGGGTGGCGCCGATCAGGGCGGTGGTGCGAAAGCCCAAGCGCAGATAGAGCCGGCCGGACAGGGTCGCCGAGATCGGCCAGCCGATGGTCAGGGCGGCCAGCGCGAATCCGGCGACCAGCGGGCCCGTGCCCAGCACCGTCTGCGCGAACGTCGGGACGTAGGTGGTCAGGCCGAGCAGCACGGCGCCGACCAGGACGCCGATCACCGCGCTGGCCACCAGCACCCGCCGGGAGAACACCCACAGCGGCAGCACGGGTTCGGCGGCCCGCCGCTGCGCGATCAGGAACACCGCCAGCAGCAGGACCCCGCCGCTCAGCACGGCGATGCTGGGCAACGAGTTCCAGGCCCAGGCCTGGCCGCCCTCCAGCAGGCCCAGGATCAGCAGGGTCGCGCCGACGGTGAGG
>Ga0116157_10006783_pt1 | contig 10288 bp, 10 predicted proteins | sample AD_UKC048_MetaG_FD_89882 | JGI IMG/M metagenome (GOLD analysis project Ga0116157, IMG submission 89882) | Active sludge microbial communities of municipal wastewater-treating anaerobic digesters from USA - AD_UKC048_MetaG | ecosystem: Engineered > Bioreactor > Anaerobic > Digestate | place: USA... | reverse complement strand
GTTGAAGCCGACGGCGTCCAGATCCTCCTGCAGGCCTGCGGCGTTCAGGTATTCGCTGACGACCTGCGACCCGGGGGCGAGCGAGGTCTTCACCCACGGTTTACGGTTCAGACCCAGCGCGCGGGCTTTGCGCGCCACCAGACCGGCACCGATCAGCACATAGGGGTTCGAGGTGTTGGTGCAGGAGGTGATCGAGGCGATCACGACCTTGCCCGAGGACAGGGTGTAGCCTTCGCCGTCAACCGCGACTTCCACGCCTTGCGGGCGCTTGAAGCTGGCCTCCATCTCCTTGGCGAAGCTGGCTTTTGCATCGGTCAGCGGCAGGTAGTCCTGCGGGCGCTTCGGGCCGGAAATGGCGGGGACGATCTCGCCCATGTCCAGATGCAGGGTCGAGGTGTAGATCGGGTCATAATCCGGGCCGCGCCACATGCCGTTGGCGCGCGCATAGGCTTCGACGAGGGCAATCCGGCCGGTATCGCGGCCGGTCATGTGCATGTAGCGCAGGGTTTCGTCGTCGATCGGGAAGAAGCCGCAGGTGGCGCCGTATTCCGGGGCCATGTTGGCGATCGTGGCGCGGTCGGCGAGGGGGAGGTGGTCCAGCCCCTCACCGTAGAATTCGACGAACTTGTTCACCACGCCGTGCTTGCGCAGCATCTGGACGACCTTCAGGACAAGGTCTGTGGCCGTGGTGCCTTCCATCATCGCACCCGTCAGCTTGAAGCCGACAACCTCGGGGATCAGCATGGACACGGGCTGGCCCAGCATCGCGGCTTCAGCCTCGATCCCGCCGACGCCCCAGCCGAGGACGGCCAGGCCGTTGACCATTGTCGTGTGGCTGTCAGTGCCGACCAGCGTGTCGGGGTAGGCGACAAGGGTGCCGTTCTGGTCGGTGTCGGTCCAGACGGTCTGCGCCAGGTATTCCAGGTTCACCTGGTGGCAGATGCCGGTGCCGGGCGGCACGACGCGGAAGTTGTTGAACGCCTTTTGCCCCCATTTCAGGAAGACATACCGCTCCATGTTCCGTTCATATTCGCGGTCCACGTTCATCTGGAAGGCGCGGGGGTGGCCGAATTCGTCGATCATCACGCTGTGGTCGATGACCAGGTCCACCGGGACCAGCGGGTTGATCTTGGCGGCCGAGCCCTTCAGCCCCTTGATCCCGTCGCGCATCGCGGCCAGGTCCACCACGGCCGGAACGCCGGTAAAGTCCTGCATCAGCACGCGGGCCGGGCGATAGGCGATCTCGATCGGGTTCTGGCCGCCGTTCGCGCCCCAGGTCGAGAACGCCTTGATGTCGTCGACGGTGACGGTCTTGCCATCCTCGAACCGCAGCATGTTTTCCAGGACCACCTTCAGCGCGGCGGGAAGCTTTGCGAATTCGCCCAGACCCGCAGCCTCGGCCGCCGGAATGGAATAGTAGCTGACCGTCTGGCCCCCGGCTGTCAGGGTCTTGCGGGTCTTCGACAGATCATGTCCAACGGTGACGGTCATCTATGTGGCTCCTGGAAGGGAAGGCGGCTGCTGCAATCTTTGTATACCATTGTATGCCGTATTTCCAGCCCCCGATCCGGCCTTTTCTACAGCATCTGACACATCTCTCGCAAAACCTTGATTGGCTCGGATCACTTCGGCTCCTTATAACAGCCAAGGGGATCAAGGATCAGGATACGCGATATGCGACATTTCGTCAGCGCCGCTTGCGGGCTCTGGCTGGCAGCGGTGGCCCCGGTCGGGGCCGAGCCGGTGGTGATAGTCGAGCTTTACACCTCGCAAGGGTGTTCGTCTTGCCCGCCTGCGGACGAGTTTGTTGCCATGCTTGCCTCGGACCCGCGCATCCTGCCTTTGGCGCTGCATGTCGATTACTGGGACTACATCGGCTGGGCCGACAAGTTCGCGCAGGGCAAGTTCACCGACCGCCAGCGTGCCTATGCCAAGGCGGTGGGCAGCCGCACGATCTATACGCCACAGCTGATCATCGGCGGGCAGGACCGGATCGAGGGGTTTTCGCCCGAAGAAACCGCCGACCGCCTGCGCGAGCATCTGGCATCGGGGTCCACCATCCGGCTGACGGTGACGCGCGAAGGCGACCAGCTGGTGATCCGGGCCGAGGCCGATCCGCCGCTGGATGCACCCGTCCGGGTGCAACTGGTGCGCTACAAGCCGCAAGAGACGGTCAACATCGAACGGGGCGAGAACGCCGGAAAGACGGTGACCTACCACAACATCGTCACCTCGTGGGAAGGCCTGGGCAACTGGGAGGGCCAGCAGCCGCTGGAACTGTCGGCCCCCTATGAAGGCCAGGAACCCGGGGCGGTGATCGTGCAGACTGCCGGTCCCGCCGCGATTCTGGCGGCGGTGCGGGTCGACTGATCAAGGTGACGCGCGGCGGGGACGGCCGATCCTAGCGCGCTTTCATCTTCCAGCGGCGATGGATCCAGAACCACTGGTCCAGATGCTGACGGACCAGCGCCTCCAGGCTGTCGTTCAGCGCCTGCGTCATCGCTTCGGGTGTGCCCTGCGGGATCGGCGGCTCAACGATGATGTCGAAGCTTAGCCCGTCCGCCCGGCGCACGGCATAGGTCGGGACCAGCAGCGCATCGTATTTCAGCGCAAGTTCGGCCGCCGACAGCGCGGTCAGTGCCGGGCGATCGAAGAAGGTCAGCGCCTCGCCATGCGCCATGTGCTGATCGACCAGCATCCCCAGCATCCCCCCCGACCGCAGATGCCGCACCATGTCGGTCAGCCCCGCCCGGCCCCGAGGAAACAGCGGCGTGCCGATGCCCGAGATCGCCTTGACGTAATGTGCGTTGAAATGCCGGTTTGCCATCGGCATGTACAAGGCCCCGACCCGGTAGCCCCGCGCGATCAGCGCTGCCCGGCTGGCGTCGTAATTGCCGAAATGCCCGGTCACCAGAATCACCGCACGACCCGCCTTGTGCGCCTCTTCCAGCGCTGTCACGCCACCGCCGGTCAGCGGGTGGCTGATCGCATGGGCGACGAATTCCGGGCCAGAGTAGATCTCGATCACCGTGCGCCCGACATTGTCGGGGACCGCGCGGGCGATGCGGTCAACCTCGGCCGCGGGCAGGTCGGGCAGCACCAGCGCCAGGTTGTCGCGCACCCGCTTGCGGTAGCCTGCCAGCGGCGCGATCACGCGCGCCATGACCCAGCCGCACAAGGGCACGCGCCAGCGGTAGGGCAGGCGCAACAAAAGCCAGATCAGCCCGCGCAGGGCGCGATCCTGCAGCCAGTGTCGCAGATTGAACGGGATCTGATCGGCCATGCGGCGGCGGGTCTCAACTTGGGCGGATGGCCCGGGTTTCGCGGTGCCAGACATAAAGGCCCGCGCCCACGATCACAAGCGCGCCCACCACCGTCCAGCGGTCGGGCCAGTGGTCGAACAGCACCACCCCCCAGATCGTGGCGAACACGATCCCCAGATAGGCAAAGGGCGCGACCACGGCGGCTTCGGTGATCGAAAAGCTGCGGATGATGCACAACTGCGCCCCGGTGCCCAGAAGCGCGACCAGGCCGAACCGCCACAGATCGGCGGGGGCGACCGGCTGCCACACAAAGGGCAGGGCGGCGCCTGCGACCAGGGTTCCGAACAAGGCGGCATAGACCATCGAGGCCCAGACGCTTTCCTGCGCGCCGATCTTGCGGGTCAACAGCGCCGAGGTGGCATAGGACAGGGCGCAACACAGCGGCAGAAGCGACCACCAGGTGAAGACGCCTGCGCCGGGACGGATCACGATCAGCGCGCCCAAAAGCGCCACGACAACCCCGGCCAGCCGCCTGACCCCCAGCCGTTCGCCCAGAAACAGCGCCGCGCCCAGCGTGATCAGCACCGGGTTCAGGTCGGCAACCGCGGTCGCTTCGGCCAGACCGACATGCGGCAGGGACAGAAAGAAAAAGGTCGTCGCCCCGAACTGCGAGGCCGACCGCCAGAAGTGCAGCACCGGAAACCGCGTCCGCAGGACCGGACCCAGCCGGGGGCCAAGGATCAGCAGGACCAGCGCGAACTGCCCGGCAAAGCGCACCCAGATCACCTGCGGGGCCGGATAGCGCTCGATCAGCCCCTTGGCGGTGGCGTCCATGGTGGTGAACAGAAAGACCGCAAGGATCATCAGCACGACACCGCGCGAAACGGTGGATGGGGGGGCTGCGGACATCGGAAGATTCTACGGGGCCGGGCACCGACCTGCAAGGGCCGCAGGCCCGGGCGGAGCGGGCTGATGGTCGGGGAACCATGATGTTTGCCGGCGCCCGCGGCCATGCTAGACTTTGCGGGTGTTTTCCCGATTCATTTGGAGATTGACGTGATGAAATTCCGGACGCTGTCGCTTCTGGCCCTGGCGGTCCTGCCGCACCATGCCCTTGCCGGGGGACTTGTCCCCCCGGTCGAAGATCCCCCGGTCGAGATCGCTGCGGACCCCGCCCCCAGCTTCAGCTGGACCGGATTCTACGCCGGGATCAGTGCGATTTCGGGCGACTTCAGTGATGGCAGCGCCGACCTGAGCACCGGAGGCTTCGGGGTGCAGCTTGGCTATCTGCGCGATCTTGGCGCGCTGGTCGTCGGCGGCGAGCTGGCCTATTCCAAGGGCGATTACGGCAGCGGAGCGCCGGGGTCGGACTGGAATGCGATGCGGCTGAAGCTGATCGGCGGCTATGATGCCGGGCGGTTCCTGCCATACGTCTTTGTCGGCATGACCAGCTATGACGTGAACCAGTCCTCGCCGTTTTCCGACACGATGGCGAACTACGGCCTTGGTGCGCGCTATGCGCTGGGGGCGAGCGGCAAGGTTGTCGTCGGGCTGGAATACCTGGTCGAAAGCAAGACCAACTTTGACAACAACTTTGATCTGGACAACCGCGAGATTGCGCTGCGGCTGGACTATCGCTTCTGATCCGGTCGGGGCCGCCCTGACAGGCGGCCCCCGCCTGGGAACGCCCGGCCAAACGTGGCAAGGGCTACTGGTATCCGGTCGGGGCGTTTCGGGCCAAGGTCTTTCTGGCCAAGGTCTTTCTGGGCAAGGTCTTTCTGGCCAACGCCCCATTGGCCAACGTCCCCCTGGCCGGGGACACATCCCACCGGCGCAGGGTCCGGGCCTTGTCGGGTCCGTCACAGGGTTCGGCGGTTGCGGCGGTGCGGTGGGTGTCTAGTCCTCCTCCGGGGTGATCAGGGTGATCTCGCCCGTCGCTTCCAGCGTGCGTATCGCGCCGATGATGGCATTCATCGCCTCTTCCGCGTCCTTGTCCTTGACCTTGCCACGGGCGGCCATTTCCTCGCGCAGGCCCTGCGCCAGGCGTTGCGAGATGTTGGCCAGCAGGAATTCCGCCGCTTCCTCCAGCCCGGCTTTGCCCTGCGCCGCCGTCAGGGCGGCCACCAGTTGCGGCTGTTCGACCAGGCGCGTGATCTTGGGCGCGTCGCGCGGGTTCAGGCGCGTGGGGATGTGGACGAAGGTGAAGATCGCCTTGCGCACCTCGGCCGCGAAACCGGCATCTTCGGCCTCCAGCCCCTGCAGGACATCGTCGCGCGTCAGGGCTGGCGAGACGTTCAGGATCGCCCCCACCCGTTCCACCGGCCCCGTGTCAAAGGCGCGCGGGGGCTGGTTGTCCAGTTCCGCCAGAAGTGCCGCGCCGATCCGGCGCACGGTTTCGGGATCGACGTTGCCGGTCATCGACACCGCCCAGGCCACCCGCCGGGCGCGGTCACCGGGCAGTTTGCCCAAAAGCTCTGCCGCCTTGGCGACGGGCAGCTTGGACAGCATGACTGCGCCCACCTCCACCGCCTCGTCCGACAGGATCGGCAACAGCCGGTCCGGCGGCAGGGCGGTGATCCGTTCCCAGGGGTCAACCTTGGACGAGGCCGACGCCATCCGCCGCAGGCGTGAGGCGGCGGACTGCGAGATATGCCCGTCCATCATCGACAGGGCACCTTCGATCCCGCCGGGGAAGGCCAGACCGACCGATTCCAGTTCGGACAGGAATTCCGCGACCACATCGTCCAGCGTGCTGCGGTCGATCAGCCGCATCTGGCCCATCTGTTCGGCCAGCGCGGCCTGCATGTGTTCGGGCAGCGACGACAGCGGCAGGTTGGTGCCTTCGACCAGAAGATAGCGCACGATGACCGCAGCCTTCTGCCGGGGCGTCAGGATGCGGCGCAGGCCCGGCTGCCCGGACAGCGACACGCCGCGCCGTTCCGGCGTGATGCGGGCCAGCGGAAGTGAGTCGTGCGACATGCGATGCTCCGGCAGCGAATCTGGTGCTGCAAGCTTGGCAGTCGCCGGTTAATGCCGCCTGAACCGCCGATCAGCTGGACGGCGTCGGCACACAGGCCTGCGTTGCCGAATCCCAGCTGTGGCCGGGCACGCAGGACGATGCGGTTTCGTCCTTGGCCTTGTCGTGGCAGCCCTGCGCCAGGGCAAGGGTCGGGGTCAAGGCAAGGGCAAGCGCCGAGAGGGTCAGTGCGATCTTCATGGTCGTCCTCCTTGGATCAGTGGGGAAGGGATCAGTAGGTATAGGTGACGCCGGTCGCGATGGCGTCCGCAAGGGCGCGGTCCGCCCAGGTGCCGGCACCGCCGCGGGCGCGAATTTCGTCCAGTTGCAGCGCCGCAAGCTGGCGTTCGTCCATCTGCACCAAAAGCTGACCGTAATAGCTGCGCGCCAGGATATTGCCGGGGTCCAGCGCAATGGCGCGTTCATAGGCGGCGATGCCGGCCTCGACCGCGCCGGTCTGGCGCAACAGGAAGCCGCGATAGGTCAGGACGCGGGCGGTCTCGCCCTCGGTCATCAGGTCAAGGATCGCCATCGCCTCGTCCGGGCGGTTGGCATAGGCCAGTTCGCGCACCGCGCCAAAGCGCTGGTCGTCGTTCAGGCTGCTTTCTTCCGCCGTCACGCATTTTTCGGTCTTTTCATCCCAGACCTCGCCCTTGGCGCATTCGGTCGTGGTTTCGGTCGGAGTCGGCGGTTCGCTGTCATCCGAGCCCGCCGCAAGCGCAAGCTGCGGTGTCAGGGCAAGGGCGGCGGCAAGGATCATGCGCATCGGGTTGCCTTTCGGACATTTCCGGAAAGGTAGCACGAAGCGCGCGCAATCAAGCGCGGAAATGCGCAGCCGCGGGCCGCCGCCGGATCACGCTTTCGTCAGGTGCCGAAGACCCGGGCAAAGATGGTGTCGACATGGCGCGTATGGTAGCCTAGCTCGAACTTCTCCTCGATCTCGGCGGGCGACAGGGCCGCCGTGACCTCGGGGTCGGCCAGAAGCTCGGTCTTGAAGTCCGCGCCCTTTTCCCAGACCTTCATCGCGTTGCGCTGGACCAGCCGATAGCTGTCCTCGCGGTTGACGCCGGCCTGGGTCAACGCCAGCAGGACGCGCTGCGACATGACCAGACCTTTGAACTTGTTCATGTTCTTCAGCATGTTGTCGGGATAGACCACCAGCTTTTCGACCAGCCCCGCAAGGCGATGCAGCGCGAAATCCAGCGTGATCGTCGCATCCGGACCAATCGCGCGTTCGACCGAGGAATGGCTGATGTCGCGCTCATGCCACAGGGCCACGTTCTCCAGCGCCGGGACGACGGCCATCCGCACCAGCCGCGCCAGGCCCGTCAGGTTCTCCGACAGGACCGGGTTGCGCTTGTGCGGCATCGCCGAACTGCCCTTCTGGCCGGGGGAAAAGAACTCCTCTGCCTCCAGCACTTCGGTCCGCTGCATGTGGCGGATCTCGATCGCGATATTCTCGATGCCGCTGGCGATGACGCCCAAGGTCGCAAAGAACATCGCGTGCCGGTCGCGCGGGATCACTTGCGTGCTGATCGGCTCGGGCGTCAGGCCCAGCATCTTGCAGACGTGATCCTCGACCGCCGGGTCGATGTTGGCAAAGGTGCCGACCGCGCCCGAGATCGCCCCAGTGGCAACCTCGGCCCGCGCATTGACCAGCCGGGCGCGGTTGCGCGTCATTTCGGCATAGAACCGTGCGAAGGTCAGGCCCATCGTCGTCGGTTCCGCGTGGATGCCGTGGCTGCGGCCGATCCGGACCGTGTCCTTGTGTTCATAGGCGCGGGCCTTCAGCGCGGCCAGCACCCGGTCCAGCGCCACCAGAAGCAGGTCCGACGCGCGCACAAGCTGGATGTTCAGCGTGGTGTCCAGCACATCGGACGAGGTCATGCCCTGATGCACGAACCGCGCATCCTCGGCGCCGATATGTTCGGCCAGATGGGTCAGGAAGGCGATGACGTCGTGCTTGGTCACTGCCTCGATCTCGTCGATCCGCGCCACGTCGAACGTCACGTCCTTTGCCCGCCAGACGGCCTCGGCATTGGCCTTGGGGATCACGCCAAGGGCGGCCTGCGCGTCGCAGGCATGGGCCTCGATCTCGAACCAGATCTTGAAGCGGGATTCGGGCGACCAGATCGCCACCATGTCGGGACGGGAATAGCGCGGGATCATCGGGGAAACCTTCGGCGGCTGGGGTCGCCGCCCCTTACGCCGCCCCCGGGCGGCGCGCAAGCCCATGGGGGACGCACTCGGCTGGGGCCGCCTGGGGCAGGGGCGTCGAACTTGCGTTGAAATCACACCCCATTTATGCCGCTTTCCTAACGTCTTACCAAGCCAGGCTGCAGGACTGCAGCACCCGGTCCAGCAAGGGCCGGGGTGATTGCTGCGTGCGAAGGCCGATGCCGATGGAAGACGACGAACACCCGATCTGGACGGCGCTGTTGAAGACATTGCTGATGCTGGCGATCCTGTCGCTGGCCTCGGGCTATCTGGGGTGGCTGCATCCGGTTGGCGATTCCCTTGCGATCGGGCGGCCCTATGCGGCGGCGGCGGTTGCATTTCTGGCGCTGCTGTCGATCCGGGCGGGACTGTTGATGGCCGCCTTCGGATCGCTGCTTCTGGCGTTGATCGTCGGCATCCAGGTCGCGCTGGCGTTCTACTGGCCGGGCCCTCCGGGCAGCATCGCGCTGTATCAGAAGAACATGCTGTACAAGAACGACGATCTTGCCGGGCTAGAGGCGGATATCCGTCAGGTCGCGCCGCTGGCCCTGACCCTGCAAGAGGTGTCTGACCAGAATACCGCCCTTCTGACCGCGCTGGCCGATGTGCTGCCGCACCAGCTGCATTGCACGCTTGGGCGGCGGGGGGGGACAGCGGTGGCGACCAGCCTGCCGCCGGTTCCCGGCACAGAGGTCTGCCTGCCGGGGATGGCCGCGCTGCAGGTCACCTGGCGCGACCGGCAGATCTGGCTGGTGTCGATCCATCTGAACTGGCCCTGGCCCTATGACCAGGCCGAACAGGTGGCCGAGCTGCGCGCCGCTTTGGAAAAGCTGGACGGCCCGGTGCTGATGGCGGGCGATTTCAACATGGTGCGCTGGGCGCATTCGGTGACCGCGATGGCCCGGTCGGCGCGGACACTGGCGGCAGGACCCAGCCGCGGCACCTATATCGGGCTTGGTCCCGCGCTGACGCTGCCGATCGACCACGCCTTTGCCCCGAACGGTGGCCGCATCCGGATGCGCGCTGCGCTGGGGTCGGACCACCTGGGGTTCCTTGCCGAGCTGGAGCCTTAGGCCAAGGCGAAACGATCGCCTTGGCCGGGTCAAGACGGGTGCCGCAACCATGCCCAATCTGTTGCGGCTGACCCTGATCCGAATTCAATGGCGGTCGGGGCCGCGATTGTCGATGATGTTGACCTGAATCGGCGCGCTGGGCGTGCTCAAGACCGTGATCAGGCCCCAGATCCAGGCCCCCAGCATCAGCGGAAAGCCGATGATTGCCCCGAACCCCAGGGTGATCAGGTTGATCACGAAACCGATGCCAAAGATCAGGATCTGCGCGATACCCTGCCCGGCTTTCCCGACGACGAAGGATCCGACGCCGGGGATGAAGATATTCAGAATTACTGCAAGCGCCTTCATGTGGTTACCCTTTACCTGAGTTTGAGTTACGCAACGTCAGACGTCGCGTCATTTCAGATAAATGCGCAGTTCCGGTGCAATTCTGTGGCACCAATTGGGTCAAATGGCGATACAGTCCCGGACAGATCCTGTGCTGCAGGCCGCCAGTCCGGCGCAATCCTAGGCCATAAGCCTTGGGTCAAACGGATAGGTCGTCAGCGTTTCGCAGCCGGTTTCGGTGATCAGCACCTGATCTTCCAGCTTGATCGAGAAGTCGCCGCCTTCGGGTGACACCAGCGCCTCGACACACAGAAGTTATCCGTCTTGGTCAAGGAGCCGCGTCGGCCCATTTTCGGTCATCTCGGATCAGTGCGTTGGCAAGGATTAGGAGC
>Ga0116157_10006781_pt1 | contig 10293 bp, 9 predicted proteins | sample AD_UKC048_MetaG_FD_89882 | JGI IMG/M metagenome (GOLD analysis project Ga0116157, IMG submission 89882) | Active sludge microbial communities of municipal wastewater-treating anaerobic digesters from USA - AD_UKC048_MetaG | ecosystem: Engineered > Bioreactor > Anaerobic > Digestate | place: USA... | reverse complement strand
CTTGTTATGCTTTCCCCGTTTTTATGGGCGCTGGCCTTCCGCCGAACCCAAAGGCAGGCCTATGCCAACGTGTGGATGAAATCTTCACAACGCGGCCCGCTGGTGTTGTTATTATTAACCCGTGTATTGCTCGCGGTTTTTTATATTGGCTTTTTGTTCTACCGCATATTTTCTTCCACCATTGCCTGGGAAGGTGCACTGGTGTCCTGTTTTATCCTGGCTCTTTTTTCAGGAAAAATAAAATCATTCTATGGTAAAATAGAGCTCAGATTTCTTTCCAACCTCAACGAGCGTGAAACAGGCAACGCGCCACCGGAAACGCTGGCCCCATGGGATACCCATTTCACCAAATTTGAACTCAACGCGCAATCGCCTTATATCGGCAAAACCCTGCTCGAATCAAGGATCCGTGAACAATTTGGCGTTAACATCGCCAAGATCGAACGCGGAGATCTCACCGTCAATATTCCCGGCAGACAGGAGCGCCTCTACCCCAACGACATCCTTTCTGTAATAGGAACAGACGAACAACTCGATGCTTTTAAGGCTCATCTCGAATCAAAGCCAGCCAAAATGGAATACATCAGGTCAAAACACAATGTTTCTCTTCAGCAGATGACCATCGGACCGCATTCTTCTTTATTAGGCAAGTCTATTCGCCGGTCTGGAATACGGGAGCTTACAAAAGGCCTGGTTGTTGGTGTTGAAAGAAATGGCGAACGCATCATCAATCCCGAATCAGATCTGATCTTTGAACGCAACGACATCATCTGGATAGTGGGAGATGAAAAACGGATCAGGGTACTCACCAAAGAGGTGTTTACGAAGTAGCGGGGTTACTTATCGAGCCACATTTTGAAGTCACCAACACGCTCTCGGCTCACAATGCATTCTTCGTCCTTGAGACTATCCGAGTTTAGTTTTAACCTGCTGTTGAAATAAGGACTTACTTTTTTTATGCTGCTGATGTGGATAATGACCTTGCGGTTGATCCTGAAAAAATCGTCAGGCGACAGCATTTCTTCAAGCTGGTCGAGCGTGTAGTCGATCGCATACCTTTTCCCTGCATTGATCACAATGATCACCAGCCCGTCTTCAGAAATAAAGTGAGATACATCCTCGGTTTTTACCGACGAAATGGTGTCGCCGGTTTTAACCATAAAACGGTTTTTGTATTGTTTGTTGATATTTTGATAGGCGTTTGCGAGGTTTTCGAGCACCTCTGAATTATTTTTTTCGTTCAGGCGTTTATACTTACTGAGGGCGTTCTGAAGATCGGCTATACTGATGGGCTTTAACAGGTAATCAACACTATTGATTTTAAATGCTTTGATCGCGTATTCGTTGTAAGCGGTTGTAAATATCACAGGCGTGTCCACCTGCACTTCCGAGAAAATATCAAAGCTCAAACCATCAGCCAGGTGCACATCCACAAAAAGTATATCGGCCCTGAGGCCTTTTTTAAATTCGGCTATGCTTTTTTTCACCGAATCAAAGGTAGCTACAATGTCAACCGTGTTGTCGGCTTTTTTGAGCAGCGTTGCCAAATGTTCAGCCGATAATTTTTCATCTTCTATGATTATCGCTTTCATTTGATCTTTAATAAAGGAATGCTTACCGAAAATTCGTTGTTCAGATCCGAAATTTTCACTTCCTGGTCTGTAAAATAAGAGTACCGGTGTTTGATATTTTTTAAACCTTTGCCCGTACTGGGTTCCTCGTTGCTCCTGAGTTGCAGGTTATTTTTAACCACCAGGTAACCATCCCTGATCTTTATGCTGATGGTGAGCGGGTAATCAGAGGAAATTTCGTTGTGTTTGATGGCATTTTCAACAAGCATCTGAACTGCCATGGCCGGGATCATGAGACCATCATTGCCCGGCGGGATCTCCATGACGAAAACAAGGTTTTTGTCGAAGCGGATCTGCAGCAAATAGGTATAGGATTTAAGCACATTCAACTCATCGGCCAGGCTTACCAGTTCTTTGTTTCCGGTATCCAGCAAATAACGGTAAACCTTACTGAGCTGGTTGATAAAATCCACCGCTTTATCCTGGTCCTTATATACCAGCGACGACAAAACACTTAAATTATTGAATAAAAAATGGGGATTCAACTGGTCCTTTAAATTCTGCAATTGCGCCTGGAGACTTTCCGCTTTATATTTCTCTACCTCCACAAGGGTTTTTTTCCAGTTCCCGAAAAACTGCGCGCCTATTTCAACCGACAGTAAAATAATTGAAAAAAGAGTGCCAATAATAATAGCAGTGACCATAAACCCGTCTTTCATGTGCTGGGGCATTTCACAAACATATTTGTTAAAGGCCTGCATCGAAAGGTAAATGATAAAAGCGCTGAAAATAATACCTATTGGCAGGTGTACAAGAATTCTTTTACCCGGTTCTTTTTCCCATGGAAAATAACTGTTCAGCAGGGTATCTATCCTCAGGTTGCCTTCCCAAACAATAATGGTGATGACAATGGCTGTAAAAAAATCCATGAAACGGTTGTGCTCAACCTGAACACCCAGGTTCATGGCATTTAAAAGAAACGAAATAATAACGCCCACAACTACCATCAACACAAACCTTATTTTTCTTTTACGCATCGCCGTAAATTTAAACATTTTTACATGATCATTCTTTCAAGCCCGCTCCCCTGTGTGTTTAAAACTGGATTTTATAAACAAAATTGGGGAAAAAACCTATCTGGTAAGCCGTGTTTACAGTGTTGGTAACGGGATTGTACCTTTGCGCAAACACATTTTTATTGTTGGTCACGTTTTGTATGTCAAAAAATACAGACTGCGAGAGTTTTGAACGTTTGCTGTTCATTGTAAATCCGGTCTTTACATCTAACCTGAAAAAATCGGGATTACGTTCACTGTAAGCATAGTCATCATTTTTTAAAACCTGTTGCTGCGCTGCCTGCGAAGCTTCAAGATCTACAGGGGTATAATACCTGCCTCCGGCCTGTGTCATTTTTACACCTATCGAAATAATATTTCTTTTATCCTTGCCCACTTTAAATTCTTTACCGGCCAGGATGTTGTAAACATACTTTCCATTAAATGCAGTATTGCGTTCAACGTTGTCGCTGCCCTTGTACTTCGATTCATACACAGTACCGGTGAGCAAAACATAATACCCTTTTGTAAAAAATTTTTCCACGGTCAGTTCGGCGCCATAATTGGTACCGGTTCCATTGTTCTTTAAATTCACCTGGTCGTTAGGCAAAAAACTGGCCCCCGCGTTAAGCATAGAATAACTACCCGAATTGCTGGTAACCGGTATGTTCGACAGCAGCTGGTAATACACTTCGGTTTTGATGCGCCAGTCTGTAAAAGGAAAAATATCATAGCCCAGAACAAAATGCTGGCTTCTTGTAAAATCAAGTTTTTTGTTGGTTTGCACGTAGGCACCGTTTGCATCGAAGCTCCTGTAAAAATAAGCGTCAACCGGTTGCATCTGGCTGTGCATGCCATAACCCGCGCTCAGTGCCTGCTTTTCCGACAATTGGTATTTTAAACCCACCCGCGGTTCTATGGAAGTTGAATTGTTCAGTGTGAGCAATTGTCCGTGAACACCAATATTCAAAGTGAGATCATCATTAAATTTATATTTTGCCTGCGCATAGGCCTGGTGCAGGGTGGTTTTATCGTTAAAGTCCCAGTACTGCCGCCAGTTAAGCGACGAATCGCGCTGCCTGGCATTCAACACCAGGGCTATCACCTCAGATATGATACCGGTTTTGACAAAGAGCCTGGAGTTTATTTTTGAATTGTAAGAGGTATTTACCGAATAATGTATTTGGTTTGTTTTGTTCTCAACATAACGCTGCAGGGGCTGGGTGTCGGTTGCTACATTGTCTTCAAGATAATTACTGCCATTATAGGTAACGCCAATTACCGTATTTACGAATGAACGCTGGTTTATTTTTATAAAGTGTTTGATGCCGGCCAAACCAATGTCGCTTGTAAAATAACTGTCTTTGGTAGGATTGGCGAACAGGTCAGTGCTGTCGATCTTGGTGTGCAAAAAGTCTATTTTACTTTTGGCACCAAGTCCGAATAATGTGAATTTTCCGGCTTTAGAAGTGCCGCTGTTGATCTTAAAAGAAACATCCTGGTAAAAAGGTGTGGCCGCCGTGCCGATCGGAATACCAATGGCCTGTGCCACACCTGTAAAAGAATAACGGTAGGCCACCAGGTAGGATGAACCTTTGGCTTTGCTGATTGGTCCTTCGGTCATGGCTTCTAAACCGGTTAAAGCGCCGAGTTGCAGGGTGTGTTCATACTTTTCTGAATTGCCATTCCTGAATCCAAGGTCAAATACACCGGCGTTGGCATTGCCATATTCGGCGGGAAAAGCCGAGGTAAAAAAATCGGAATTCCTGATCACGTTGGTGTTGATGGCGCTCACAGGCCCGCCAGTGGTGCCCACTGTGCTGAAGTGATTGGGATTGGGCACGTTGAGCCCTTCAATTCTCCAAAGCACACCCGTTGGCGAATTACCTCTGATTACAATATCGTTGCGTGAATCGTCGGGCGAACTCACACCTGCAAAGTTAGCTGCCAACCGCGAAGGATCTGAACGTCCTCCCGCGTAACGGTTCACCTCCTCCATCGAAAAAGACCTCCCGCTCACCGAAACCATGTCGTTCTGGGTTTCATTTTTTTTCGCAGCACTCACCTCTACTTCGTTCAGGGTGTTAATGCTTTCTTCCATACCTATCTCGAGTACCACTTCTTTTCCGGTGGTAACCACTATATTCGGGAGATTAACTTCCTTATAACCGGTAAAGGTAATTTTAAGATCGTAACGCCCCGGCGGAAGACCCGGCAGGCGGAATTTACCCTCGGCATCGGAAATGGTACCGGTAAAAGGCTCTCTGCCCACCAATACGATGCTTGCCCCTGGAATTTGTGACTCCGACTGTTTGTCAATGATCACCCCGCGGATATCCTGCGTTGGGTTCTGCGCCATGATTTTTCCCGAAAGTGTTATGATGGCTAAAATGAGTATTTGTAGAATTTTTTTCATGAGATTTTTTTGATGGGTCAAAAGTAAACTGAATGCGCGGGCAGCCACAGCGAAATCCACTGAACTGTCGAATCAGGGGGTTGAATTGTTGTTTCGCGTCATTCATGCCGGGCAGATTTCATTTAAATTTGCATTTGTATAGCAAAATCATCAACAATATGTGGTAAATTCAAATAAAATATTCCTGACTATAAACTACAACAACATGAAAACAATGTTATTTAAATCAGCCGCGCTCTTGATCTTTTTGACAAGCAGCACTTTTTTATTTTCTCAGAAAAAAATGGAAAGTCCCCGCGACAGTGTGAGCGGAAAAATTGGCAAGGCAAACATTGCGATAAACTACGGAAGCCCATCGGTACGTGGCCGCAAGATCTGGGGCGAACTGGTACCTTACGGAAAGGTGTGGCGGGCAGGCGCCAATGAAGCTACTACCTTTAGCACCGACCAGGCAATAACAGTGGAGGGCAAAAAACTAGCCCCGGGCAGATACAGTTTTTTTGTGATCCCCGGTGAAAAAGAATGGACCGTGATTTTTAATAAGACCGCCAATCAATGGGGTGCGTACGAATACAAAGCAAGCGATGACGCGTTGCGGGTCAGCGTAAAAACCAAAAAATCAGCTGCCATGCACGAGCGCCTGAACTATAAAATAAACAAAAACAACATATCGCTTTTATGGGAAAACCTCGAAGTGCCTATATCGGTTGAATAAATATCGAAAGCGTTTTATTGAGCCCTTTTTTTAAGGCCGATGCTGGCATCCTTATTGAGGGAGATTTTTACCGACATGGGACTGCTGAAATATAAAACCAAAAGAAATTTTAAAGAAAGCCCTGAGCCCACAGGGGGGAATGTGCTGGGCGAAAAACTCCGCTTTGTGATTCAAAAGCACGATGCAACGCACCTGCATTATGACTTCCGCCTCGAAATGGCAGGTGTGCTGAAAAGCTGGGCGGTGCCCAAAGGGCCATCACTCAACCCATCGGTAAAGCGCCTCGCCATGATGGTGGAAGATCATCCCTACGATTACAGAACTTTTGAGGGAATTATTCCTAGCGGTTATGGTGCGGGTACCGTGATTGTTTGGGATGAAGGATTTTATGAACCTATAGGCGGGCGAGGCAAAGACAAGAAAACGATGACCAGGGAATTAACGGCCGGGCTCAAAAAAGGAAAACTCCACATCCTTATCAAAGGTAAAAAACTAAAGGGGGAATTTGGCCTGATCAAAGCCTTCGGCAAAGGTGAAAACGCCTGGTTACTCTTTAAAGTAAAAGATCAACATGCGAGTCCTGAAGACATTTTACTCAAAGATCAATCAGTGATCTCAAAAAAAACGCTTGCGCAAATTGAAAAATCAGGCGCGAAGATTTATAGCCAGAACAATACAAAAAAAAGACTCAAAAAAAAGACAGCTGCGCCCCCAAAAAAAGCATCCGGTGAAACACAGCGTTTAGAAAAAAAGTCCACTCTCCGAAAACCGGCAACGCCGGTAACCAGCATTAAAGGCGCCATTAAAAGTAAATTTCAAAATAAATTATCGCCTATACTGGCAACCCTGGTTGACCAGGCTTTTGACGCAGAAGGCTGGTTGTATGAAATTAAATGGGACGGATACAGGGCGATGGCTTTTATGAATAAAGGAGTTGTAGCGCTGAAGTCAAGGAACGGCGAATCATTTAATGAGAAATTTTATCCAATTTACAGGGCGCTTAGCGATTGGCAGGTCAATGCCATCGTTGACGGCGAAATTGTGGTATTGAATAAAAATGGCATATCAAATTTCGGCGCACTGCAGAACTGGAGAAGCGAGGCTGACGGTGATCTTTTGTATTATGTTTTTGACCTGCTGTGGCTGGATGGAAAAAACTTGATGTTTTTGCCCCTGACAAAAAGAAAAGAAATACTAAAAAGCATAGTGCCTGGCCAGGGGCTCATCAGGATCAGTGATACCTTTTCAGGCTCTGGAAAAAAATTCTTTGAAGCTGCAAGATCAATGGGCCTTGAAGGCATCATTGCAAAAAAAGCCGATAGCATTTATACACCCGGCTTGCGCAGCGACAATTGGTTAAAAATAAAGTCCAAGAAACGTCAGGAAATGGTGATTGGCGGCTATACAAAGAACGATGACAGCAGCAAGCCTTTCAGCTCACTGCTGGTTGGTGTATTTAAAAAAGGTGAGCTGGTTTACACGGGCAGGATAGGAACAGGTTTTAGCATCCAGACGCAGAAAGATATGATAAAACAGTTCAAAGCCCTGATCACAAAAAAATCGCCTTTTATAGTAGCGCCCCACATCAATAAACCTTCGCGGTTCAGGCCCGATCCTCCCCATGCCAGCCTTGTATTTTTAAAACCCAAACTGGTTTGCGAGGTCAGTTTTGCCGAAATGACCAGAGATGGTGTGATGCGCCATCCCTCTTTTGAAGGAATGAGAATGGATAAAACTGCCGAAACTGTAATAGCTGAACGTGAAATACCGGCAGAAAAAATTGTTCATCAGACAAAAAAGGCGCCCCTCAAAAAATTAATTCAGTCATCGGAAAAAAAAGAAAGAAAAACCCTTTTAAACCCCTACGATGAAACCCAGGTACGACAGGTGAATGGCCATGAAATGAAATTCACCAACCTCAATAAAATATACTGGCCCGATGTAAATGTTACCAAACGAGACATGCTCAACTATTATTACCAGGTAGCACCTTATATATTGCCTTATCTTAAAAACCGTCCCCAATCCATGAACCGGCATCCTGATGGCATTAAGGGCAAAAGTTTTTTTTACAAGGATGTAACGGGCAAAGCCCCCGGCTGGATAGAGACATTTTTATACAAAAGCAGCGCCGATCAGCGCGAGCGGCATTACCTGGTTGCCAAAGACGATGCCAGTCTTTTATACATGGCTTCGCTGGGCTGCATCGAGATGAATCCCTGGAGCAGCCGAGTGGAAACCGATGGCTATCCCGATTGGTGCGTGATCGATCTTGACCCAGGCAAAACAACTTTTGAGCAGGTGATTAAAGCTGCCCAGGTAACAAAAAATGTTTTAGATGAACTGGGAGTACCGTGCTATCCAAAAACCAGCGGCTCAAAGGGAATCCACATCTTTGTTCCTCTCGGCGCCAGATACACTTACGAACAGTCAAAAGAATTTGCACGCGCTGTTGTCACCATTGTCCGCGACAGGCTTTCAGATTTTACCAGCATTACACGAACAGTAAAAGACCGCAAAGGAAAAATGTATCTTGACTTTTTGCAAAACCGCGCGCAAGCCACTATTTCAGCCCCCTACTCCCTGCGGCCAAAACCCGGCGCCACTGTTTCTATGCCTTTGCATTGGGACGAAGTTAAAAAAGGACTAAAGCTCACCGATTTTACAATTTTTAATACACTTAAAAGAATCAAAAGCGAAGGCGATCTTTTTAAACCGGTATTGGGAAAAGGAATTGATCTTGAAAAAACCATGAAAAAATTCAAACAATAAATTTTCCTGTAAAAAACCAAAGCCGCATGATAGCAAAAGATTTAGAAAATACTGACACAAAAACCGGCGCAATTGTCTGCGTAAAAACAATTCCGGGAACCGGTGACTTCGAATACAAAGCCCTGATGTTCATCACCGACATTCCAGTTCATACCAGCGACCAGGAACTGGAACAATTATTGGGTGGGAAATTAAAGGCCTTGTCAGACGATTGCCATTACCTGCTTGTGAGGTCAGATATTAACGCCACTTCAAATGAAGTGGCGGAACAGTTCAGTTTCCACGATGACAATGCCCAAAGGGTTCCCTTCACAACATTTTTATAAATGAAAACTATGAAAAAATAGTTTTTACATCGCCGGCTACAGCTTTAACGTCTTCAATACCTTCCCTGGTATTTTCGATTTTTTCTTTTATCTGTTCACCGGCATGATTGATGCTGGTTTTTAGATTATCAGTGATGTTCTGAATTTTTGTTTTGACCTCAACCAATTCACCACCCAGTTCGTCAATAGAATCAAGAATGGACCGCCTGAGATCTTCACCTTTTTTTGGTGCCAGCAAAAAGCCAATGCCAACACCCACAAGGCCGGCTGCTACTATCAATTTTGAATTGCTCATGGTATACTTTTTTTTAATAAAACGTTTGTATCCACTTAGTAAAATTTTAATACCTTCAAATGGCAATAAAAATCACCCCGGGCTGTGGAATAAATTCAGCATCTGAAAATGGATTGTGCCTGCAAGCGGTTCAATTTTTAAAGTTTGTTGAGAGTTTCTATTGTATGCAGACAAATGTTTTTTATGATGTCTTTTAACTCGGGCAGGCGCGTAGGCTTAGTAAAAAAATCGTTGGCGCCCAGTTGCTTTGATTTTTTATGGTCGTATTCAAAACCGCTGGTCGACAGTACATAAATTGGAAGGTCCTTAAACATCAGGTTGGAGCGGATCTGCGTCAGCGCGCCGTAACCGTCGAGCAGCGGCATGTTGAGATCCAGGAAAATCAAATCGGGCTGGCCTTGGTCCGTTTCCGAAAATTCGCCCCTTTTCATAAGCAGGTCCATTAACTGCAGACCGTTGGATAAAATGTAATCTGATGCTGGATGCCGGTTTCCAAAACTGCCTGTTTGATCAAATACTGATCATCGAGATCGTCGTCGGCCACAACAATGTAAAAATTATCTTTCATTTTTAGCTGATTCAAAATTAAAGGTAATTTTCCAAATACAAAATCCGGGCTAGAGACAAAGCAGAATTGTAATTTTTTTAAGAGGCAGGGGATTGAACGTTATTTCTGCCGTTGACATATTCTTTTAACTTTGCGGCATGCCTGGCAGCCAGATTATTAAACGATTGAGGATCCTCAAAGTAATTGTGGAAACCGAGAACGCAAGAACATTATTACTCAAGCCCCTCGACAACTGGAAACCGGCTTATAAGGCCGGTCAATTCATTACACTGGTATTTTATACCCCTTTTGGAGAGAAAAGAAGGTCCTATTCCCTCACTTCCTCAGCCGATAAAGATGAACCCCTATCCATCACAGTTAAAAAAATTGAGAATGGTGAATTTTCGAGGCCCCTGGTTTACGGTGCAAAACCAGGTGACATTTTATTTACTTCGGGTATTGGAGGTCTTTTTGTGTTGCCCGAAAATCCGGGTGATCATGATTACTGTTTTCTCGCGGCCGGCAGCGGCATTACTCCCTGCTTTTCGCTGATCAGGGCCCTGCTCGAAAATTCACATGCTACCATGACCTTGTTG
>Ga0116157_10006777_pt1 | contig 10299 bp, 6 predicted proteins | sample AD_UKC048_MetaG_FD_89882 | JGI IMG/M metagenome (GOLD analysis project Ga0116157, IMG submission 89882) | Active sludge microbial communities of municipal wastewater-treating anaerobic digesters from USA - AD_UKC048_MetaG | ecosystem: Engineered > Bioreactor > Anaerobic > Digestate | place: USA... | reverse complement strand
GTTATCGACCCGAAAAAGCGTTGCTGGGGAATCACAGAATTAATTAAAGCGAGCCTTGTACAAATTCGCGCGGGCAACCCAAATGCCGAAGCGATTGCGATTTAAGGCGTGGATGATTTGTTCACCTATTACCTTTGCGCGAGCACACCAGGTTCTTATGTAGACCAACGTGGTGCTAATGATGACGTGGTGGTAGATGTTGCGCCAGCAAGCACGCTTTATCATTTAATTGTTGCGGCGGTGGAATTGATTGACCACTGCAATGGCGTTTATCAGAAGTAATTCTCATGGAGCCTGTGTAATAGGTGATAGTATTCTCTGTTACACAGGCCCTTTTTGTTTGGGCCAAAGGGTGTAACGGTGTTTTGAAAATAATTATTAAAAAAGGACGGCAAAGGAAAAACTATGAAAAAAATATTTATGGTGTGCTTATCTTTACCTATTTTTATCTTGTGTTCATGTGGCGGTGGAGGAGGTGCATCTTCGGCACCAACCACCACAGTTTCATCAAATAGCTCAAGCGTATCCACATCCAGTGCCGCATCCTCTAGCGAAGCATCGTCATCGGCTTTTTCATGGAGCTCAGTGCCTGCCTTAAAAGATTTAGCAACATTTCCCATAGGCATGGAGGTGAGTGCTGCAGATCAAGAAAGAAGTATTTTTACTTTTCCTAGCCAATTGCCAACCATTGAAAAGCATTTTAATAGTTTGGTGGCGGGCGTCATTATGAAAATGAGTTTCTTGCATCCTAACGAGAATGAATTTTTTTACGCGGATGCAGACAAGCTACATGCATATGCAGTAGATCATAATATGCTGTTGCATGGGCATACCCTAATTTGGCATTGGGATTCTCAGATTCCTCCATGGATGAAAAACTATACCGGCGATTGGGCTGCAATGTTAGACAACCACGTTGCTCAGATTTGCACTCATTTTGCGGGCAAGGTAAGTAGTTGGGATGTCGTAAACGAAGCCTTAGATGAATACCACCCTTCAGGGTTTCGGCAGTCAATTTTTTATCAGCGTATCGGGAAAAAATATATTGAAAATGCGTTTCTAGCTGCTCGAAAAGCTGATCCAAATGCGGCCTTGTATTACAACGAATACAACATTGAATCGTCTCAAACCAAGTTAGATTTTATGTTGGCTATGCTGGATGATTTTAAAAGTAGAAATATTCCCGTTGATGGCGTTGGGTTTCAAATGCATTTGGATTTAATTAATCCATCGATTGATCAAATAAAGAGATCCTTCAAAGCAGTTGCTGATCGCGGTTATAAAATCAGAATTTCAGAGTTAGATATACCCGTAAATTACAACAGTACGTTGGTTTTATCGGATGCTGTTGCACAGCAACAAAAGGAGAGATACAAAAGCATAGTGCAAGCTTATTTAGAAACCGTGCCAGCGAACCAGCGTACGGGTATTACATTTTGGGGGTTGGTTGACGGTGAAAGTTGGTATAACTACATAGGCCTACCCGCAAAAGAATGGCCGCTTTTATTTAATAATGATTATTCACCAAAGCCAGCATTTTATGGGGTGGCAGAAGCCTTGGCTGGAAAGTAAAACCATTTTGGGGGCCACTTGTTTCTGCCAGATCTCACCGTTCATCTTGAGTGCGAAGCAATCGAACTATTTGGCGTGTCCTTCGATTGCTTCGCTATCATGGCGGGTAGCTAGGTGTGAGAAGTAAATTAAATGTGAAGTTAATTAAGAAACTTTAACTGGCGCCGTACTCTTACGAATAATAAACTCTGTTGGCAGCACACACTCAGTTTGGCTCAGGGGTTCGCCTTCAATAATCCGCAGCAACATATCCATCGCCATCTTGCCCATTTCTTCCGCAGGTTGTGAAATCGTGGTCAGGCTTGGGTCGCAGTATTTCGCGTAAGCAATATCGTCAAAGCCCGTTACCGACATATCTTCTGGGATGCGAATGCCCTGCGCTTTCAAGGTTTGCATAGCGCCAATTGCCATTTCATCATTCATGGAAAAAACTGCAGTGGGGCGATTCTTCATATTGCAAAATTGGAATGCCGCATTCAGGCCAGACCACATAGTAAAGTCGCCTTCGGCGAGAAGGTCGCGATCAAACTCGATGCCAGCTTGGCGCAGGGCGTCTTTGTAGCCTTCCAAGCGATCCACTGTGTGCGGGTTGTCCTTTAGGCCAGAAATCACGCCTATGCGTCTATGCCCCAGAGAAATTAAATAATCCACCATGGTTTTGGCGGCGGCACGGTTGTCGATACGAATCGCGGGGCCGGTGGTGTATTCGCAACCACAGGCGTTTACGCAGGGGATATCGGCGGGAATATTGTTTTGGCTTTTTTCCGAGCTGGGGCGCAATTGAATAATGCCATCGGCCAAGCGGGTTTCTACGCGGCGAATGTATTCCAATTCGCGCTCGTGGGTGCCGCGGGTATCGCCCAAGAGTACGGCATAACCTTTTTGCTGGGCGCGGTCTTCTAGGGCGCGAATAAATAAAGAGTAAAAGGGGTTGGCGATATCGGGTACCAAAACCACCACCGCATAAGAGCGCGCCGAACGGAAATTGCGCGCCAACATATTGGGTTTGTAGCCAGCCTGAGCGACAGCGGCATGCACTTTTTCTAGACTTTCGGCGGAAACTTTCTCCGGCATGCTGAGCGCGCGGGATACGGTGGCTACTGAAACGCCTGCTATACGGGCGACATCGCGAATGCTGGACATAGGCTGTCTCTTCTTGAAGTAATGGGGTGTTAGGTCTATTGGGAATAAATTATGTTTTAGGTGTTTTGTAACACTAGGCGATTATAGCCATGTAATTGCAGTGAGTGTGGTAAGAATATTTACACTAGCGCATTGAATTTAGCTGGTAAATTTACCTGTAACCGATTACATTATGTGGCTAGAGATTTTGCTGCTAAACCTTCTAGATCGGCAACTATACCTGCCTTGAAAGATATCTATTTTTGTAAAGATGTAACCGATTTAGTTGAAGTAAACTAGTGTACTAGGCATGATCTTGTGTCTTTGGGCGACGTTTCGTCCATCAATGGGTTGATAGATAAAATCCCTCTGGGGATAACATAATAAGTGGAACATAGAATGACTCTTCCCTTGCTCGACATCGCTATTATTGTTGTGTTTATTCTGGCCACTATTGGCTTAGGTTTTTGGGCATCATCCCAAGCGTCTAAAGATATTAAGAGTTACTTTCTGGGTGGCAATAAGCTGTCTTGGTGGCAATTAGGGCTGTCTAATGCATCGGGGATGTTCGATATATCCGGCACCATGTGGCTGGTTTACTTGCTGTTTGTGTACGGCTTAACCAGCGTTTTTATTCCCTGGCTGTGGCCGGTATTTAACCAAATATTTTTGATGGTATTTCTGTCAGCTTGGTTGCGTCGTTCCGGCGTAATGACGGGCGCCGAGTGGATTACCTTTCGTTTCGGCGAAGGTAGGGGCGCACGCCTTTCGCATTTGATTGTGGTGCTGTTCGCGCTGGTGAATGTGATTGGCTTTATCGCTTATGGCTTTATCGGCATCGGCAAGTTTGCTGCCGTCTTTATGCCTTGGCAGTTAGCGGCAGACCCGCATTTAAACGATGTTTGCTACGGTTTGATTATCACTGCCATCACCACTTTGTATGTGGTCAAGGGCGGCATGTTCAGTGTGGTTTTTACCGAGATCATGCAGTTTTTTATTATGACAATTGCCTGTATTGCGGTGGGTGTTATCGCCATGCAGCGCGTATCGCCCGAGATGCTCAATGCCGCTGTGCCTGATGGTTGGACAAACATTGTATTTGGCTGGGAATTGAATCTGGATTGTTCAGAAAAGTTGGCGGCGGCAAACGCAAAAATCACCGCCGATGGCTACTCCCTGTTTACCATCTTCTTCATGCTACTGCTGTTTAAAGGTGCCTTGCAAAGCATGGCCGGCCCACAACCTACTTATGATATGCAGCGTGTACTCTCTGCAAAATCGCCCAAAGAAGCGGCAAAAATGAGTGGCTTTGTGACGGTGGTATTGATGTTCCCGCGTTACATGTTAATTGCTGGCTTAACGGTATTGGCGCTTGGCCTATTTATGGGCGACTTAAATGCTATGGGCAAAGATGTGGATTTTGAACAAATTCTGCCAATGGTGTTAGCGGGCGATATTCTCCCCAGTGGTTTATTAGGCTTATTGATTGCAGGTTTGCTTGCGGCATTTATGTCTACCTTTGCGGCTACTGTAAACGCAGCGCCTGCTTATGTGGTGAATGACTTGTACAAGCGTTACATCAACGCCGATGCTGAGCCAAAAACCTACGTCAAAATGAGCTACCTCGTTTCAGTTTTGTTTGTGCTGTTTGGAGTGGCGATTGGCTTTTTTATTCCAACTCTAAATCAAGTGATTCAATGGTTGGTGAGTGCGCTCTACGGCGGTTATACCGCTTCCAACGTACTTAAATGGTATTGGTGGCGCTTTAATGGTTATGGATATTTCTGGGGTATGGTCACCGGCTTTGCCATAGCATTCCCGCTGATATTTACGGATATATCACCCATTAATGCATTCCCCTTTATGTTCGTTGCGTGTATCGCCGCGTGTGTTGTGGGTTCGTTACTCACCAAGCCAGATGATATGGAAGTGCTTAAAAAGTTTTATACCAAAGTTCGGCCTTGGGGCTTCTGGGCGCCGGTACTCGCAGAAGTGCAAAAAGACTATCCACAAGTGGGCGCAAACAAAAACTTTACGCGCGATGCAGTCAATGTCGTTGTGGGAATTGTGTGGCAAACCTCATTGGTAGCAGCGCCGATTTACATGGTCATCAAACACTGGCCGGAATTTTTTGTCGCAATGGCAATTGCTGCAGCAACGAGTATTTTTCTTTGGTTCAATTGGTACAAAAAATTGGAAGATTATCCTGCGGACATTCCTGCCGCTGCATTGCAGGGCACTAGTGATGAGCATTTGCTTGTTAAGTAATATTTTGCTTGTAAAGCTACAGTGATAGTTAATTTATAAATCGCTAAGTTATAAATCTGTAAGTTATAAATTGTAAAGTGCGCTGTGGTTGAGCTGCAGCGCAAATTTTTTAGCGGTTGGTGTAATCGATTACCGCGACAGTAAACGGCAATTAGGTGAGTCCTACAGTGAGCTCTCGCCGTATTTTAAAAAGTGAAGGCTTAACTAAAGTAATAAAATTTTAGTGAGTTATTTCACAGTGAACTTGAATATTAAAGTACTACAAAAGGTACAACAAAAGGTACGGCACCATGACGCAATTTAAAAAATCGGCACAAGCTTTATTAGCGCAACATGAAGCGCTCATCACAAAAAAAAATTCGCCTAAGGCGCAAGGCAATGGAGTTTATACCTGCTATGAGAACCCCATACTCACTGCCGAACACGCTCCGATTTTTTGGCGTTACGATTTAAACGAATCCACCAATCCCTTTTTAATGGAGCGCCAAGGCGTGAATGCCGCCTTCAATTCTGGCGCGCTTTATTGGAATGGAAAATATTTATTGGCCGTGCGCGTTGAAGGCGTAGATCGCAAATCTTTTTTTGCGATTGCAGAAAGCCCAAACGGTATCGACAATTTCCGTTTTTGGGATTATCCCATCACCCTGCCCGAAACAGATCGCCCCGACACCAATGTCTACGATATGCGTTTAACCGCACACGAAGATGGTTGGATTTATGGCTTGTTCTGTACCGAACGTAAAGATTTAACGCGCCCAGAAGATACTTCAGCAGCAGAGGCGCAATGCGGCATCGCGCGCACTAAAGATTTAATTACTTGGGAGCGTTTGCCCGATTTAATTACCTATTCTGGCCAACAGCGCAACGTGGTTTTGCACCCGGAATTCATCGACGGTAAATACGGTTTGTTCACGCGCCCGCAAGATGGTTTTATCAGCGTGGGCGGTGGCGGCGGCATCGGTTGGGGTTTGGTAGAAGATATGACCCGCGCCGAAGTGAAATCTGAAGTGATTGTAGACGGCAAGGTGTATCACACCATTAAAGAAGTAAAAAATGGCCAAGGCCCAGCACCCATTAAAACCGGGCAAGGTTGGCTGAACCTCGCACACGGCGTGCGCAATACTGCTGCTGGTTTGCGCTACACACTCTATATGTTTATGACTGAACTGGAGCGCCCCTGGGTGGTAACTCACAGCCCAGCTGGCCATTTTATTGCGCCGCACGGTGCTGAGCGTGTGGGCGATGTTTCTAACGTTGCCTTCGCCAATGGTTGGATTGTGAATGAAAAAAATGAAGTCTTTATTTATTACGCTTCATCGGATACTCGCATGCATGTAGCGACATCGACTATAGAAAAATTAATTGATTACTGCAAAAACACACCAGAAGATGGTTTGCGTTCAGCTGCTTCAGTTGCGGTGCGCAACGAATTAATCAGCGCAAATTTAAAATTACTAAAAGACTTGGTGTAATTGGAATGAATGTAGCGAGTTTGCCAAGTCATTTTGCAGGGTTGCAGTTAGAGTTTCGTCAAGAATTAATTGTAATTGCCGATTGGTGGTTAGAAAACACTATCGACCATGAGCAAGGTGGTTTTTATGGCGAAGTCGCTGCTGACAATGTGCCGGTAAAAAATGCCAGCAAAGGTATTATTTTAAATTCGCGCGTTCTGTGGTTTTTTAGTGAAGCGGCGCGTGAGCTGCAGGCTGATAAATATCGGCAAGCAGCGCAGCGCGCTTATGATTACATCGTCAATTATTTTTTTGATAAAGAGCACGGTGGTGTCTATTGGGAGTTGGATGCACAGGGCAATCCCATCAATACTAAGAAACAAGTCTATGCGCAAGCTTTCACGATTTATGCGTTAACGGCTTATTATCAACTCACGCAAGATGCTCGGGTTTTGGCGCAAGCATTAGCCTGCTTTGAGTTGTTGGAAAAAAATACTATCGACTGTGAACACGAAGGTTATCTTGAGGCTTTTACACGTGAATGGGGTGTTATTGAAGATGTGCGTTTAAGCGATAAAGATTTGAATTTCCCCAAATCGCAAAATACCCATTTGCATGTATTAGAAGCTTACACCACGCTCAATAAAGTTCACCCGACGCCCGAAATCGCTGCAGCCTTGAGATACAACATAGAGTTGTTTGATAAGTACATGATCGATAAAGACACTTATCACTTGCGCATGTTTTTAGATAACGACTGGAAAGATCATTCTCCCGGTTTTACCTACGGTCACGATATTGAAGCGAGTTGGTTAATTGCAAAAGCATTGGAATCTTTGAGTGATGTTGCTTATACAAAAGCACTTATGCCAACGCTGATAAAAATAACAGAAGTCACTTTAACAGAAGGTGTTGGTGCTCACGGACATGTTATGGATGCCTATGATTTTGCCACTCAACAGCACTTGCGGGATATTGTGTGGTGGGTGCAAGCAGAAGCCTTGGTCGGGTTTTTGTTTGCCTACAGTGAAACAAAAGAAATTAAATATTTAACTGCAGCAGAAGCGATTTGGGCGTTTATTAAAAAATTCCAAATTGATAAAAAAAATGGCGAATGGTTTTGGTTGGCGAACATGGGTGATGTGCAAACCAATGCTTACTATAAAGTAGGTTTTTGGAAATGCCCCTACCACAACGGCCGCGCCATGATGGAAGCCGCGCATTATTTAGCGAAGTAAGATTAATCGTTTAGAAAATAAAATAATCCGCAATTTGTTGCGCGAGGAGATGTTATGAAAAAATTAATAAGTTGGTGCACAGCAGTATTACTGTTAAGTGTTGCAAGTGTGAGCTTTGCTGCAGATAAAAAAACAAACGATATAGTAAATAAAGCCGATTTTTTTACCACCAATGGCGCGCATCTTTCATTGAAGGGTAAAAACTATTACGTGGTCGGTACCAACATGTGGTACGGCGGTTATTTGGGTTCATCGGGTAAGGTGGGCGATAGGGCGCGGCTGATTAAAGAGCTCGATAATTTAAAAGCGCTAGGCATCAATAATATTCGTGTCTTGGCGGTTTCTGAAAAAGCCGAACATAACAGCGCCGTTCGCCCCGCCACCACAAATGGCTTTGGCGATCACAATGAAGAGCTCTTGGCTGGTTTGGATTTTTTCATGGCCGAAATTGCCAAGCGCGACATCTCTGCGGTTATTTATCTCAATAACTTCTGGCAGTGGTCGGGCGGCATGACGCAGTACATGAGTTGGATTGAAGGCAAGCCCGCACTCGACCCTAACGCCACCAAAGAATGGGAAGCCTTTATGGCGAAATCTGCCAGCTTTTACCAAAGTAAAAAAGCTCAAGCTGAGTGGCGCAAAACCATTAAGAAAATTGTGACCCGTGTAAATACTGTTACGGGTAAATCTTATATCGATGACCCTGCAATTCTCTCGTGGCAATTGGCCAATGAACCGCGCGCAGGTAATTCAAAAGCCTCAGCAAAAGAAAAAGAAATTTACATCAAGTGGATCAATGAAACCGCCAAGTATATTCACTCGCTAGACCCTAACCACATGGTGAGCACGGGCAGCGAAGGTTTAATGGGCTCTAACAATGATGAAAAATTGTATAGCGATGCCCACGCTTCGCCTTACATTAATTACATGACCTATCACATGTGGATTAGAAACTGGGGCTGGTTTGATAAGACTAAGCCCGCCGAAACTTGGGATGCGGGTATCGCCAAAGCAAATGAATATTTAAATGTTCATATCGATATCGCCAAAAAAGTAAATAAGCCGCTGGTGTTAGAAGAGTTTGGTTTGGATCGCGATTTTGGTTCCTACGATATCAAAGCAACCACTCATTACCGCGACAAATTCTATCGCTTGGTATTTGATACTGTTTATAAGCGCGCTAATACTGGTGAGGCGATTGCAGGTTACAACTTTTGGGCGTGGAACGGTTCTGCGCGCACCACTCGTGCAAATTATTGGTGGCAAGAGGGTGATGATTTTATGGGCGACCCACCACAAGAAGAGCAAGGCATGTACGGTGTTTTTGATTCAGACATTTCAACGATTCTCTTGATAAAAGAGTACTCCGACAAAATGCATTCCATACCAAAATAAAAAATTTGGTGCACGTAAAAAACTGCAATGTTCATTGCAGTTTTTTTTCGCTTCACACAAATTTATATGATTATTCTTACATTCAATATCAACATAAATATCCATAAAAAATTTAAGAGGTTCCAGTTATGAAAAAGCTTTCGTTATTAATGACACTGTGTGTCGGTGTGTTATTGGGCGCGCAAGCCCACGCACAAAAATTTGAAGAGCTAGGTAAAACTCCGCAAATGGGTTGGAACTCGTGGAATACCTTTGGCTGTGACATTAATGAAAAAATGATTCGCGATATGGCCGATGTAATGGCATCAAACGGCATGAAAGAAGCCGGTTATGAATACATTAATATCGACGATTGCTGGCACGGCGAACGCGATGCAATGGGCTTTATTCAAGCCGATAAAGCCCATTTCCCTTCGGGTATTAAAGCGCTTGCAGATTATGTTCATAGCAAGGGCTTGAAGCTGGGAATCTATTCCGATGCTGGCGGTAAAACCTGCGGCGGCCGCCCCGGTAGCCGTGGTCACGAATATCAAGACGCAGTCACCTACGCGAGCTGGGGCATCGATTATGTGAAATACGATTGGTGCGATACCAAAGGTATTAATGCCGAGCAAGCCTATACCACCATGCGTGATGCGATTAAAAAAGCAGGTCGCCCAATGTTGTTCAGCATTTGCGAATGGGGCGATAACAAGCCGTGGGATTGGGCTAAAGATATAGGCCATTCATGGCGCACCACGGGCGATATTTACCCCTGCTGGAACTGCGAACACAACCACGGCTCTTGGTCGTCATGGGGTGTGTTGCCCATTCTGGATAAACAAGCCGGTTTGCGAAAATTCGCGGGCCCAGGCCACTGGAACGACATGGATATGATGGAAGTGGGCAACGGCATGAGCGAGGGCGAAGACCGCGCGCATTTCTCTTTATGGGCGATAATGGCATCACCCTTAATTGCGGGTAATGATTTGCGCAGCATGTCTGAAACCACACGCAAACTTATGACCAACAAAGACATGATTGCCATCAACCAAGATAAATTGGGCATTCAAGCCATGAAGTGGATTGACGAAGGCGACTTGGAAATCTATGTGAAGCCGCTAGAGAATGGCGAATTTGCAGTCCTGTTTTTAAACCGCGCCGATAACGCCAAACAAGTAAAACACGATTGGGCATTCCACTACTTGAAAGACGATATTTTCAAACAAGAAGTGTATTTTGATAAACAATTGTTCAATTGGAAAAATGTATGG
>Ga0116157_10006776_pt1 | contig 10300 bp, 11 predicted proteins | sample AD_UKC048_MetaG_FD_89882 | JGI IMG/M metagenome (GOLD analysis project Ga0116157, IMG submission 89882) | Active sludge microbial communities of municipal wastewater-treating anaerobic digesters from USA - AD_UKC048_MetaG | ecosystem: Engineered > Bioreactor > Anaerobic > Digestate | place: USA... | reverse complement strand
GATAGTCCAAGTGATACCATCAGATGATGTCATCACTCTGTTACCAGTTCCACTATTAGCTACAGCAACAAATAAACCGTCTCCATAACATACTGAAGTCCAACTATTATTTGCTGCTGAAACTCTAGCTGACCAATTATTACCATCAGGAGAAGTCATTACTCTATTGTTTGAACCAGTCCCGCTAGCTACAGCAACAAACAATCCATTCCCATAACAAACAGAAGTCCAGTTGTTATTATTTGCAGCATTTTTTACATACCATGTCACGCCGTCACTTGAAGTTATCACTCTATTTGTTGCACCTGTGTTAGCTAAAGCAACATAAATTCCTTCGCCATAACAAACTGTAACATAATTATTATCTAGAACATTGTCTCTTGTTGTCCACAAAGAACCATCATGAGAAGTCATTATTCTGTTTTCTGTTCCAGAAGTTGCAACCGCTACAAACAAATTCTTGCCATAACAAACTGAAGACCAACTATTATTTGCAGCACTAGTTTTAGTTTCCCAATTAATTCCAGGAATCACATCAACACCTACAACTTCAAGATTCCCAAGCATTTTGACATCATTATTAACAAGTTTATGCGTATGATTTTCTTGTTCATACATCTCTGTTATTCTACCTGACGTCATTATTCTGCCCATATACTCGACAGCAACAAATATTCCGTTACCATAACATACTGATGTCCAGTATCCTTGTAAAAGCTGTGTTTTTAATGTCCAAGAAACACCATCGTTTGAAGTCATTACAACATAATCTTCATCAGAAAATGCTACAGCAACAAACATACCATTACCGTAACAAACAGTCTGCCAACCTGCAATAAAAGATGATGTAAGTGGTGTAATAGCAGTCCATGTAATACCATCAGAAGAATACATAAATGAATCATCATAAGTATTGTTTGCAACAGCAACAAACTTACCGTTACCATAACACACGTAAGACCAGTTATTGTCATTAGGACTTGTTCTAATAGTCCAAGTAATACCATCAGGTGATGTCATCACACGATTACCAGTTCCTGATCTTGCTACTGCAACAAACAAACCATTCCCATAACACACAGATTGCCAATCATTATCAGCTGCACTAGCTCTAATTGTCCAGTTTATGCCATCAGGAGATGTCATCACACGATTACCTGAACCACTCCATGCAACAGCTACAAACAAACCATTACCATAACAAACTCCAAGCCAATTATTATTTGCTGGTGCTATTCTAGTAGACCAATTGATACCATCAGGTGATGTCATTATTCTGTCACCTGTTCCACTCCATGCTACAGCAACAAATAATCCATTACCATAACATACACAAGTCCAAGATTGATCCGAAGATGTATTTCTATATGTCCAATTGACGCCATCAGACGATGTCATCACAGAAGTACTTGTTTCACCAGCAGATAATGCTACAAAAGTACCATTTCCATAACATACACTCATGAACATTCCACTATAAGCACTCGATATTGTCCAAGTATCACCTGCTGCAGGTTGAACTATACCTGATTTTCCTGTAGAGCCTATATAACGATATCCAGTTATTTTGAAAGGCTTTGAGAAAGCTGATGTAGATCCGTTAAAAGTTAATATACCTGTTTGATAATCAAAAAACCAAGATGATGCGTCTGTAGGAAATATCTCTGTATTATTATTTTGAAAAAGTCTTATTTTATATGCTGTACCATATTTATCGCTTATCCAGTTTTTAAGACGAACACCACCGCTATAAGCATAATAACATTGTTGATTTGCAACAGAAGTGTCTTCAGTTAAAGTAAAAAGCGTATAATCTTGAGCTACATTCATTTTTGTAGCTTCAAAGGGAGTAGGGTCAATATTATCTGTCCACACTTCATTAATGTTAATGTTTACAGTATTATCACCAATCTCTTCATAAAACCCTTTAGTGCTACTTGTTGTTCTTTTATTAATCAACGTCTTAAAAGATCGATCTTCTTTTGACCAAGCCACTTTATATCTCCTTAAAAATTATGTTCCAGACACTTGCATTCTTGAAGCTTTACCCGTAGATGTATTTCTCAATGTAACTCTCATAAAAACAACGCCACTAGAATTAGTAGATGTCATAGTTCCAAAAGACATATTCAAAGTGCTTCCAGAAGATGAACCTAATCTACATCCATTACCATCACCAAAAGCTCTACCTGCATCTAACCAATTACTTTCACCTGGCAATCTTACTTCAAAATTAAGACTACCAGAACCAACTGCTGATATTGCTGTATAAAGTATACCAGTAAAAACGATACTCATACTTGAGTGTGCTACTCCAATATTAACAGCCCAAACAGCTACTTGATCGCCACTGAAAGTACTGTAATTGTTTCCTGATTGAGCAGGCAAATATCCTGAGGTGAAGTTAATATTTGGATAATCCCATACTGAATTATAAAGCATAAGATTTCCGTTCGAAAGTGCCAATGAACTGTTCCAATTACCTGTAGGATTACTATAATTCACTGGAATAACTGAAAAATCTGTAGAAAGTAACCATCTGTAATTTTCATCAAACATATAGATATTTCCATTAGTACTATATGTAGACGAATAAGTGTTAATCAATCTATTTTCTGTACTTGACGTTGATGTTGCAGTTTTTGTTGATGGCTTTCTAGCAGTCACACTAAGTGTTGCATTTATACTATAAACATTACTTACTGATATTGCAACACCAGATACGCTCAAATTAAAAGCTGAATTATACGCAAATGAACTACCATCTATAGGTACATCTACAGAAGATATTCCAGACATAACATAAGAAACTGGATTTGTAGGTCTTATAGCTTTATTAGCTAAATTTGTTATAGTACATGAAACGTTAAAAGTATCACCATTTGAATAATATCTTATTCCTGATAAATATCTTGTACTTGATAAAGTGTTTTGAACTACAGTAGCACCTGTAGAAAAAACTGGTGTAGGATCTTGGTCGTCATACCATACTTTTGTTATTGATGTTACTTGATTGACACTCGTTGAAAGATATCTCATTGTATGATATTTGTAACCTTCTGTTACTTGATTGTAATTTATTCGAGCATTTGCTTTTCGCCAAATTGTATTGTAAGTAGCAACAGATAAAATTTCAATTGTATTTGTGACTCCAACACCAAGTGTAACATCTCTACTTGATAATAACACGCCATCTTCAAAATGTTGTACTGCTCCTTCATCACCACTAAATGTAGAACCAACTTTAAAGTCAGTAGATGTGTTAGGACTAGATAAATTATATGTTCCATCAATAACATAGTCAGTTATAGAATCACCTGCAACTTTTCCATCTTGATACCATGAAGATGCTAATCCTGTAGGTAATATTGCATTGAATTTTGTTGTGTTAGATAATACAAGTGAGCCAGATAAAGCATTAGGTGATGCAGGAGATATAGCTAACAACAATTTGTTTGTATCATCAAGAGCATTTGCTGTTATTGTTTCTGATTCCCATGCAAAGATACCACCTGTATAACCTACACCTAAAGGCAAATCATTAGCAGAACTTACACCAGCAGCTCCTGTTACACCTTGTATTCCTGTATATCCAAAACCAGCTTGGCCTGTTATGCCTTGCAATCCTGTTGTACCCTGTAACCCAGTTTCGCCTTGGATACCTGTACTACCTTGATTACCTATAAAGCCCTGCAACCCAGTGGCTCCTGAGGCACCCGTCTGTCCCGAGAGACCTGTTATGCCTTGAAGACCGTTTAAACCTGTAGCTCCTTGAATGCCTTCTAAGCCTGTTATACCCTGTAGACCAGTTGCACCATTACCAGAGCCACCAAAATTTGTTCTTAAAAAACGTGACATTATTCAGCCTCAAGGTTAAAATGGCCAATAATTCTTACATCAGTTGAAGTCTCACTACTTATAAGAGAGATGCCTATATCTTGTTTTATTTTTCTATCAGCAGCATAGTATTGTTTAGGATATATCGGAATTCCAGTAGAAAGTGTTGCAGTACCACCTGATATATTTAAAAAAACTGTTGCTGTTTCTGAGTTATTTGCAATTTCAATTCCCATAACATCTTGTGAAAATTTAATAGTACTACTAGACATATTTATTGAACTTGACATATCTTCTGAGTCTGTGGGTTCATCTTGTCTAACAGGCATTGAACGATTGAATTCTGACATATCTTCTCCTTAAACTCTAGTACCTTTGTCTTCAAAATGTTTTTTCATCATGTACATAATAGCAAGAATTGCTGCATCATTTTTATTTTTTAAAGAATTCCAGATTCTATCAACAGTTATTCCCGGTACCATTATATCTGACATTTGTTTTGAGTCTTTTATTTGTTCAGACAAAAGTTCAATTAATGCTTCTAAACGAACACTAACATTTTCAATCGATTGATTTGTTTCTTTATTTTTCTTGTTTAAGATTGCAATACTACTTCTAAATGTATTCTGTGTTTCAACATCTTGCAACTCTTTTTTCTCATTTTCTGTTTCAAAATCTTTATGAAAGTCAACAATCTGATTTACGATTTTTTGAAGTTCTTGCTTTTCTTTTTTTAATGTTTCGACTTTTTCAACTAGTGACTCAATTGTTTTTTGATTTTGTTTTTGTACTACACCAAGTTCGTCGCAAGTAGTTTTTATTTTTGATATTACGTCGCCAGAAAGATAAGCTTCAGAAATTAATTTTTTGTCAACACCAAGTTTCTCTAAAGTCAACAAGTCATTCGAAAATATTATGCCTTGAACTTGATCATAACAAAAATTCAAAGAACGTTTAAAGTAATTAACTTTAAATTTTGTTCCAACGTTACACGAAAACATTTTAATCTCCTTTAATTAATCTTAATATGTAAAACCAAACATACTAGTTTCATACGATTGGTTTACTTTTTCATTATGTTTTACTGTAACTGTAACAGTAGATGCTGCTGAACATTGAATTGATTTATCGCTAAAATCAAAAACAACATTTCTATTGTTCCAACTATTTCTTAAAGCGCTTATTGTTGTACCATTTATTTTCAATTTAAACAATGCATCAGCTGTTCCTGTACATAAAATTTTCTCGATATAAAACGAACCAGCATTAGTATATGTATAAACAATAGTTTCTGTTGTTGAAACATCAGAAGCTTCTTCATAACTTCTAAAACGACTAATTGCAGTTGGATCTTGTTTTACAATAAGTCTTCTTTCAGAATCTACAAGCAAATATTGTAATGTAGTGTTGTCAGCTAAAGCAGCTATTTTTACATTTTCAAGCGTTATGTCACCGATTTCAACATTTGCATCAACAGAAAGTTTACCATCAGGAGTTAAAAGAAACTTTTCCCAACGTTGATTTTGTTCAACCCAACCATAATTGTGAGTGTTTGCTTCTTCAGCTTCACCTTCATGATGTGGATCAACCGTAGGAGGATAGACTGTAGCAAAAGGAGAAAGATTAATATTGCTTTCGACATTTGATGGATCTACAGCAGTGAGTTTAAAATAATATCTTGAATTAAGAGGAATTGGAACATCAATGTCTTTTACAAGAGCACAAACTTTACCCTTATAAGTTTTATCTACAACATTTTGAATGCCTGATTTAAAGAGAGAATAAACACCTGCAGGAGTAGCTGAACTATAAAGATTGTATGTCTTTGCTTCAGACTTGCTTAGAGGTATCCAACCAAAAAATACGTCACCATTACGACGATACAACACTTGTAACTGTGGTGCTGCCATTTACTTCTCCTTCGGTAAACAAAAGCGTAAAGTTCGCTATCTTTGTTAGTCCGAAGTTCTGAAAAAAAGGGTCAGATCACGTCCAACCCTTTTTTGTCAAAGAACTTTTTCAAACAAATTTACGGGCTGGTTATGATATTACCCATATCATCAACAGCAATTGGAATAAATTTTTGTAATTCTTTACTAAATCCATACATAACTGAGTATTCTTTGGGCACAATCATTTCAGAACGTGGTAGAATTACTAAAGGACCCTCTTGTGCACCTTCAATATCATTAACAACTGGAGCGAGTTTGACGTAATTTCTAGTTTCATTATCCCAATTTGTTAAACCATCTGTTATAAATTCAAAAACAACTTTACCTCTAGAAGCAGGAGCTGTAGAAGGATTGTTTAGTGTTGAACCTATAAGAGTGTAACTTCCACCTTCAGTATTTGAATAATACAAGTTGAAAGAATCGACACCTGCACGGTAATCTATAAACAGACGAACAACCTGTTTTAAACGATAAATTATTTGAACACCTTGAATTGCCATTTATTTTTCCTGTGAAGTTGTTTCAACTTTCTTACGTCTTTTTACTCTTTTTTCAATTTCTTGACTTATCTGAGCTTTAGCTTCTTGCTTCTTTTCATCAAAATTAGGAGTAGATAGTTGTGAGTTATCAGCTCCTAAATCTTTTGCAAGATCAGCTACAATATCTTTTTTTTCAGCAACTACAACTACAGTTTCTTTCTCTTTAACTTGCACTGGACTTTTTAAAATTTCGTCAGAACCTTTAGTTGTAATATCAGCCTGCCTTTCCCTCATTCGCCTCTCAGCTTGATTAAAATTAGGAATTGCAGGTTTTTCTTCTTCTTTCTGTTTTTGCATTGGAGATTTCCTAAAGTTTCTTGCAGTCTGTCTAGACTCTAAACTTTTGTTCATCTCCTTTGCATCAACACATGCTTTACTCGGGAGAACTTTTTTCATTGCAATAGAAACGATTTTTTCATCTTCACTATGTGTTTGAGGTACTGAAATATTTTGTGATGCTTCTTCCTCAGTTACTTCTAACATCCATTTTGCTTTTAAACCAGCTTTAATAGATCTAGAAGTATCACACACATGTACATCATAATAAAAATACTCATCAGTTTGAATTTTTCTATTTTGATCAGTTAATCTAAAGCCACCAAGTCTATTGCACTTGAAAAAACGATACATTTTAATCTCCCTTTAATCTTAATTTAATTTTTTATGCTTTAAACGAGCAATTAACTCTTAGCAGCTCTTCCAATTTCATCTCTAGTATCATTAAAGCTACCAGGACCAATTGAAATCCATTCATCATCACCCATTGATGACGGTGCAAAAGCTGCAGGATCATCTTTGTTAGGATCATGTTCAATAGGATGTGATGCTTCTTTACCATCAGGATCTAACCACTGCTCAGTTCCCATTTCCATTGCCATAGGATCGCCACTTGTATCATCAGTGTCATCATCAAGCATTTCATCAACATTTTCTTGATACTCTTCTTCCATTTTTCCAAGAGCTTCAAGTTCTCTAGAAATTCTCATTAGCTTTTTTGCAATTCTTTTCTTTCTATTTGCAATTGTTGCAGCTCTTCCAACTGAATCTCTCTGATCGCTTCCCCAGTTATTTGCAGGAGCAACTTCTTGTTCATGAGCTAAACCTTCTTGTGGACCATCGTAACCAATTGCTTCGCGGCATGAGCCAATTTCATCAAGATACGAAGCTGTTTTTTTAGTGTTCATCATATTCCTCCTTAAGGGATTTTAACTTGTAAAATGTATATATAAAAACTTAACCAAATCTATGATAATGTCTTAATCCTCTTCTTCTCTTCAATTGCATTCTATGCAAAGAACGATATCTTTTCATTCTTATTCTCAAATGCTGACGATGTGTCTTGTAATAAAATTTTCTTCTAGTTTTTGTTGTTCCACGACTTTTTCTTGGTCTTTTGATTCTAATTCTGTAACGAGCAACAACATAAGAAGCAACTTTATCGAGAATATCTGCTAAATCAGAACGGCCATGTTCGTCTTCTAACTTGTCTGCATAATCATGTAATTTTGATATAATAGAAAACATTAATCGTCCTCCATAATTTTCAACTTTGAATAATAATCAGAAATCTCGCACAAATGATCGAGAGCAATACGTTTTGCAATATCATCATCTGGAGTATGTTCTTGTTCAACTTCAATACCTGTTTTTAATTGTTCAGCATCAACATCTTCTTCTGTAATACCAAGTTCATTAGCTCTACCACTTGTCAAAAAATTAACAAATTTAGTAGCAAGTTTATAAATTTCAGTTTCTGCTTCATCTATATCATAACCCATGGACTCAGCCCATGAGTGCAAATTAGCATCTAATGGATTCGGATTTGTTTTTAAAAAAAACATTACATCTTCTCTTAACACAGTCACCTCTTGCTAAAAGACTACTATCGTAGTACTAATAAAAACAGTAGAATATTTAGATTAAATTGCTTTATGACAACACATATCTAGAATAATGTCTAGCATAACGAATAAACTGATAATATATACATTTAAAATAAAAATAGTAAAAAACCAGACATGGTTGTAGATTAACAAAAAGCCCCATCTTGTTTCCAAGACAGGGCTTAAAGTATCAAACAAAATCAGAAATTATGGACGAGTAACTTCAATGAGACTTACGCCTCTTGGGTTCCATACACCGATACCGATTTGTTCGAAGATGCTCCAACCAATTAAACGATTATCAGGATCATCAGCTGGAAGAACTGTAACATCAATTCTCTGAGGCATAACAGCAAGGAATTTTTCCTCTGTACAAACAAAGATTGTTCCGATTGGTACAACTCTGCTTACGATGATGTCTGCTCCCCAAATCTGAGCCATCAAACCAGTGTTTAACAAACTCTTCTGTGTTACTGGATCCAACTGATCACGACCAAATTTACGAATGTCAGAGTAATCTCTAGCATTCATAAACATGCGAGCAACGCGAAGGTCATGTTTTTCAACTTCTGCAAAAGCATCAGCAAGTGCATCTCTGTCAAGAGAGCCTGAAGCAGGTGTAATTGCGTTGAAAGGAAGACCTGTGTTAGGATTAATCTGTGCTGCAGCAACCTGGAGAGCGCTGAAACCAAGATCATCTTCACTTGCCTGAATATCCTGTTTTGCTTTGTCCTGAGCACGGTCGATCAGGTTATATCTGCGTTCTTTGATCTGTGTGAACGGAATCTTCGGGTTAGAAGCAAGTTCAAACAGAGGAACGAGAATTCTTTTACCTTTTACGATTGTCTCAGGTGTCTGGCCTTCTTCACCAATAACGATTGCCGGAACATCGACGTCTCTGTCATAGTAAGGAAGAGCACCCTGTGGCAGGGGATCTACAACTGCTGCACGACGGAACACACCTTCGTAATCAAGACGTTCACGAAGAGGGTTCTGCATTGAAGCAGCAAGCTTCATCTTACCTTCAGGGGTAAGCAAGAGCTTCTCAATGGCTCTTTCTTTATCAGCTGCTGTCGTAATTTTCATGGAAAACTCCTTAATTAACTGTTGCTTTGTTTTTGTTTTTTGTTTTAATCAATAGTTCTATTAAATCTCACTGATGATCTTAGATATAAAGATCAAAACCAAGCCAAGGATCAGTAGGTGACGGAGCCTTTGAGACTCTACCAACAACTGGACATGTGGCAGAAAGATCTTCAGATGTGAGAAGACCGAAATCACTAGCATAAAGAAGATCACCTGCAGTGTAAGTGACATCAAGTGTGTCAGCTTCATTGCGTGTCTCATAAATGTCAGTTTCAAACGATCCCATAGAACGCATGACTGTGATTTTTCCCGAAGCAACAGCCGGGGTGTTTTCGAACGGTGAGCCTGCAGCATCGTTGAGGAAGATTCCAACAGGTGCATGAGTCGTACAAATGTCGACTTCATAATTGTCGGAATACATCGCAACCATACCTGCCAGGACTCCGTCCGGTGAGTCAGCTGTAATTCGGTCTGACGTACAACCAGCAGCGCCAAAATTCTGACGAGTAAAGGCGCCAGGAGCCAATGTTGACAGAGAATTTCTGTCACCTGGGAACAGGATACGAAGTGCCATGGAGTAACTCCTTAAGTTAAATTGGTACTTGTTATTAACAAAACTAGCAAATCTTTAAACATTAATTCTGTGTTTATAAAAGGATTAGAAAAAACAAGGAGATTAAGTTCTCCTTGTTAATATCTAATTTATTCGTCCTGAGGTGCGCCTCTCCACATTTTTGAAAGAACTTCAACTTCAGGATCGCCAGAGAAATCATTCTGTTCAACCAAAGATGCATTTTTGTCAATACCAAAACTGCTATCTTCGATAGTCTCATTATCTCTCTTAAGTGGTTGATGTTTTGATGATGTAACAGTTTTTCCAGGTTCTCTTGAAGATTCTTTTGCAGGAGCTTCAGTAGATTCTTCTTCTGGAGTCTCTGCAGCTTCTTCAGCTGGTGTTTCTGCATCAGCTTTTTCTTCTTCAACAACAGGAGCAGCTGAACAT
>Ga0116157_10006775_pt1 | contig 10300 bp, 8 predicted proteins | sample AD_UKC048_MetaG_FD_89882 | JGI IMG/M metagenome (GOLD analysis project Ga0116157, IMG submission 89882) | Active sludge microbial communities of municipal wastewater-treating anaerobic digesters from USA - AD_UKC048_MetaG | ecosystem: Engineered > Bioreactor > Anaerobic > Digestate | place: USA... | reverse complement strand
GACCAGGACGAGGACGACGACCCCGACACCGACGAACACGACATCTCCGCGACCCTGCAGGGAGATTTGTTCGGGGCGCTGTGCAACTACATCCAGGAGGCGCAGGAGCCGTTCTTGAAGGAGGTTCCGGGCGGGACGTATACGGCGAAGAAAGCGGAAAGCCTCACGGATATCGCCGATCGCCTGGGCATCCGGAATTGGCGGATCCTGCTGGAAATGAACGACGACAAGTTCGGTGCCACCCACGACATCGTCCCCGAGGGCGCGGAACTGAAATTGCCGGATTCCACCAAGCTGGAAATCAAGGATTGGCTGGCCAAGCACAAGTGGGACGATCAGTACCTGGCCCAGAAGGGGTACCAATATCCCGGCAAGTACATGAGCCTCACGGTGATGAAAGACGAAAAGGACGTGGCCGTCTTCGATGCGCCGGGACGGAGATTCCAGATCTACCTGACCCATCCTCGGTTGGAGTTGGTCTTGGAAGTGATGGTGAAGAAAGGCGACGAACTCGACTTCGTGATGCCGGACACTCCCTACCTCTGTGTTTGGCTGGAAGGGTACGAGTTCAACCTCCAGGGGAAGGCGCCAGCGAGCTTCGAGCAGTATTCGCAGGCGGTGGAGCATGCGATGGAGGCGGCCCAGCAGGCCCAGCAAGTGAGCCCGGGAGACCCTCATGGGTTGACTTGGGGGGAGCCGGACGAAGAGGAAGAGGACGACGACTGGTTCAAGCTTCCGGACTTCGATCTCCCGGATTTACCCGATTTTGGAGGCATGATCGATGACCTCAAGTCAGGATTGAGCTCGATCGATATGCCTTCGATGCCGGATCTCCCGAAAGTTCCGGACTTGCCCAAGATTCCAGACCTTCCGCCAGCGCCGAAGCTGCCGGATCCAAGTTCTTTCAAGCCCAAGGGGTTGTTCTGATGGCTGATGGCATTTCGCAAGCAATTACGGATTTCAAGGGCTCTTGGAATGGAATGGGCATTTATTGGGGGAATAACACGGGCAAAGACGACATTCGCAGCCACGTGCCCATGCCGTTTGTTGAATTTGATGGACAAACCTTCGTTCCGAGCCGGCGACTAACAGATTACAATGTATTTGATAACCATGGCGCTGATGTTTGGGTTAAATCAAATATTGGTGATGAAGCAGAGGTGATTGCAAAGGGTAAATTGGCCAACGGAGGTAAAGCAAATGGGCTAAAAATGAAGACTCTGAAAGAAACGGTTGAGTTTCATTCTGCTTTGGTCAAAGTTCATGAAGATTATCAGGAGTTTCTCTATTCCACAGAGGCAAGCCAAACTAAAAAGCAACCCAGAGGTGGGCTTGGAACGGAACTCTCGCAGTGGGTTATTGTAAAGGTACTGCCCAACCCAAACGACAAGGGGCCAATCAAAGCAAAGATTTGGGCGTTTTTACAGCCGCGAGGGTTCGATGGGGAAACGCCTGTTCGTACGACGGATAACGACTCCACGGAGCAGATCAAAGAATCCAGGCGGCTTGCCATTCATGTGCAGGATTTCCCAAGATCTGGCTGGGCAGAGTACAATATCAATTTCACAGCTGTAACCGTAGAAAGAGTTCGATTCAGCGATGGCAAAAAGACGGTAAGCCCTGCTGAGAAAGTGGATTACCAGTTTTTTGAGATCAAGCGCGGCAATGTGCTTCTTGAATATGTCCTTAAGCTAAGGATCAGACTGACAAATGATGTCACACCAGGAGACTTGGGGAGAAAAGCTAAAAAATTAAAAAGAGCAAAAGAAGCGCATGCCGCAATAACAAAAAGCGCGCCATTCGACCAGAAAAAATTTGAGGCGGAGAATGTAAATATTGAAGCCGGGTGCTGGTTGAAAGTCTGGATGAGAAATGAGGCCTCGAATTGGGGGAATGATCCAAGTGACGATGAATCGAATCTTTGTGCTTTCAGCATGGATCGGAAAGATCCAAGCGTTATGGAGCCAGGGAAGAGGGAAATCAGTTTTTTAAATCAATTTCCGTTTCGAAATCACGGCTTTCTAAGGGGGCGATTGGCAGATGGCCGTGGGATTCAGAAGGGGAAAATCCCAGAATCAGGAAAAATCATTCCTTTCTATTTTGCGCTTGTTAGTTCCAGCAATGCTGGTGATTTGAAAAAACTAGTCATGCTATTCGAGGACACCCAAAAGAAGTCCGACACTCCATTCATCAAACAAATTGCCTCGACAGGTGTTGCGGTCACAGCGGAAGTGGCGCTGTTTATCATTGTTCGCAAGTATATGGAAAAAGTTGAAAAGGATGCAAGCGCGCTTCAAAGGAATAATGGCGAGGCGGAAGATAAATTTGCGAAGAGGAAGGAGAAATATGTTCTTGATCGGGCAGAAAAAATAACCAAAGCGGTTACCTTCTTCCAAATCCATGAGCATCTGGGAGCCTATGCGATCGATGGATTTCAAAATTTCCCGGCCTCTGGGCTGGAGGAAATCAGAAAAAACAAAGCCAACGCGCTAAAGACATTCTCCAAAATATTCTCGGCGGCTGGCGACATCGCCCTGAGCACATCTCCAACAGTGATGAAAAATGTGGTCCTGAAGCATTTGGAAGAACGCAAAAAGGCCATGGATGATTTTCTGGCGGGAGGGGCCAAGCCAGAGCGAAAACATGTAAAATTGAGTGAGATCGCAAAAGGAAAAGGAATCAACAGGGTCAAGTCCGACGATCCTGATGTCATCGATGTGGAAATCCCATTGGGGTCCATCAAGCAAGACAAAACGATGCCCGCACCTTTTGGGTATCCCATTGTCACGCCTGTGGGGCTGCTTGGTTTCTTTGCGATCACCTTCGATTTCCAGGCGGCTTTGACGCTTGCTTTCGAATTGATCGAAAGCGAAGATCATTTGTCGTTGTGCTTGGGTCTGAAAATACCCGTTGGAACGAGCATTCACATTGGAATGAGATTGGATGCGCCCTGGGCGATTCTCACTCGCCCGGAATTCATGGCAGCTGATGGAGAGGGGCGACTGGCCCGGGATGCTGCCGAGCAGGAGCGCAATAACATGAGCGCGGAAATCCAAAGAGGCGTTCAACCCGGGGATCACAGTGGGGTTCCATTCTTGAATGCATTGAAGTCCATTCAAGAGTTGATCAATGTCAATGCCTATGCCAAAGTGGGGTACAGCGGGGAGGGATTTATTGGGGTTAAAAACTTTTATAGCGAGAAGGCAAAGAAGCGAGTGACGGAGCTTGCAGGCCTGAAGAAGCAGGAATTGGGCTTAAGGATCAAAGGTGAATGCATCGTTGGATTCAATATTTCCTTGTTCAACTGGGAGCGCAAGCCGTTTGAGATGGATATGCTGAATTTGACCGATGAAGCCATATCTATACCGCTTACCGGGAAGGTTTTTGGGAAGGAAATCCCCAAGCTTCCTCCCATAAAGAAGCAATTTGCAAATAAAGTTGGTCAAAATCTCCTTTTGGATGGCGAATTCGACGAGGTCTTCGAGCCAGATCAAAAAACGACGCGAGTTGCAAAGCCCCAACAAACAGTCTATTGGGGAGCTTCGAGAACGATCAAGATGAGATTGGCGTTTTCTTCGACAGCTAATGAAGCCCCAGTGGCCAAGTTGATATGTTTGGCGAGCTCCGGGGCGGAGGATTTCGTTTCCAATTGGGGGTTCAATGCGGACCCACTGATGGAATTGGACATGGAAGCGAATCAAGTAACGGAGAATAGCCGCTGGCTGAAGGTGGATTTCTGCTTGGATCCAAAGGTATTAGGCGGAAAGATGAATTCTGCTCGGGAAACCTTCGCGAAAGAAAACTTGACGCACCAATTGGTTGCCTTGAATATCTATGCCAAATGCAAAGGGGTGGAGCGGCCGCTGAAGAACCCGAAATCATTTTTTGTTTTCAAACCCCAACTCAAGGAATACTCGGCGGAATACTATCAGGTCTCCGGTCGGAGGAGAATCAAACTCAGGCTGGACTTCAGCCATTATTTTGGCGGTGGGGTGTGGGTGCGGATCTACAAAAAGGGACTGATCAACCGAACCGCCAAGCTGGGGGATTTGGAGTGGACTTACTTTGACTGGTCGAATTCCTTTTCGGAATTTCCCAAGTTGACTGCAGTCTTGGATTTTTCGCTCGAAAGAGTTGATCTGAAAAAAGGAGACCAATTTTGGGTGGATGTCGCCGTATTGCCTTGCGATGAGGGGATGTTTAACGAAAAAATGTGCAGAGCTGATGCCGTAACCTATTTGTGATGGAGAGGGTAAAACAACATCACAAATAGGTGAGTGAGAATGCCTGAGTAGCTTTGGGTTTAATTTGCAAGTCCTGTTGCAATTAAATACCATGCCTGGAATTGGCCCGCGGAATCTCCACCTGATGATACTACTCTTCCAGAGATGAACAAGTTTTCTGGACTAAATGGACATTCTATGCCGGTGGAGTCAAGTCTGGTTTGGCAATAATAGAGGCCCTCGTTTTTAAGGAAACATGGCGACAGTTCGTTGGTGTATACATTCTTAGCTGAGAATAATGAGGTGTCCTCAGATCGCTGGAAAAAGTTTTCCTCTTGTGATCGAATATCACTAGGATCTGAAACAAATATCATCGAAACCTCCTTCCATCTAATGCGGCCAGAATCGGAAAACCCAGAAAATGAAAATTCACAGGTTACATGTCCTGGTGTAGTATCCTTCATCCAAATTTGTGACGGACGTAATCCGGAAATGGTGATTTCTTTGCCAATGAATTTTTTGGCTGATTCGTAGTCAATTTTGAAGAGGTCATTTGCGGTGATCGCATTCGACTTGTCGATGGCGCCAATCGTTTTCCCCTTGAAGGGATAGGAGCTTTTGAAAAGCTCACAACCGGAAGCAAATAGGCTGGCGGTGAGGCCGCAAAGGATCCATTTCCAGGGGGAGGGGCGCATCTAGGTGTCTCCTGTTGTTGGTTTCCAGCTGTGGGTGCCATGAAAATAACTACGGTGGGATGGACTCGGTTCCCATATTTGTCCGCAACTCAGCGAATTTCCAAGAAATATAGGTGCGGATCTACAAAAAGGGACTGATCAACCGAACCGCCAAGCTGGGGGATTTGGAGTGGACTTACTTTGACTGGTCGAATTCCCTTCCGGATTTTCCCATGTTGACTGCAGTGTTGGATTTTCCGCTCGAAAGAGTTGATTTGAAGAAAGGAGATCAATTTTGGGTGGATGTCGCCGTATTGCCTTGCGATGACGGAATGTTTAACGAGCAAATGTGCAGAGCTGATGCCATCACCTTCTAGCGGCACTGTTTGGCCAAGTCGTTTTTGGGTTGCTGAAAATGTCTTGGCCATCATGAAATTTAGTTTGCAATACCTGTTGCTATGAAATACCAGGAAAATATCCTGTCAGCAGAATCTCCGCCAGAAAATAGCACCTTGCCTGAAACAAACAATTCAGCCGGGTCAAAAGGGCAATCCACTCCCGTTGAATCAATCGTTGATTTGCACCAAAAGTTTCCTTCGCGTTTCAAGAAGCAAGGCGATAGTTTTGGGTCGAACAAGTTAGTTGGAGTCACCAAATTCAAGTCGATGTTTTCCTCATCAGGGATTAGATCTTTAATGTCCTCGGGTGAGGAAATGAAATTAAAATAAAGCTCTCTTGATCTGACGAGATTGGAATCGGAGAATTTTGAGAATGAATAGCTGCAGTTAACGTGGCCTTTGGATGTATCCTTCATCCAGATTCCTGATGGCCGCAAACCCGTAATTGTGAGGTCCTTGCCAACGTATTTTTTCGCGGCTTGGTAGTCCATTTGGAAGAGTTCCTCAGCGGTGATCGCATTCGACTTGTCGATGGCGCCAATCGTTTTCCCCTTGAAGGGATAGGAGCTTTTGAAAAGCTCACAGCCGGAAGCAAATAGGCTGGCGGTGAGGCCGCAAAGGATCCATTTCCAGTGGGTGGGGCGCATCTTTAAATCTCCTTGAGCGGATGGCTTTTGCGGCATTTCAGTTCGCCATTCCCTCGGCCACCAAATACACGTAGTAATCGCCATAAAAATCCAGCACCTTGGTGACCCGGCCGGTGATCGCCAGCTTTTTGATGTCCAGTGGGCAGGCGCCGGGGCCGTCCCAAGGATTGAACGGTGCGTAGCAGCCCTTGATCTCGGGCACGTCGCACACGAACAAGGGAAGCTTGAACGTATTCATGGTGTCTTGGCTCCAATGAGGCAGGGAGCTCATGGAGCTGTCCCAAAGGCCGGTCATCCGGTCGCTGAAGAACCATGAAGTCACCTTGATCCTGCTCGTGGCCTTGAATTGCAGTTGGCCCAAGCCAGTCAGGAATTCGCAGTCGTTTCGCCCATCACGGATCGGTGCGTACAGGCCCTTGATCGTGACATGCTTGCCCACGAGTTCCTTCAGGGCCGGAAGAGGGTCTTCCTTGGCTTCGTAGGCCTCCAGATCGACAACCGAGTTGGCGTCGACCTCGCCAATTTTGCCAAACACTTTCCACCGCATCTCGCCGCGCTTCTGGTCGGAGCAGCCGTTCAGGACCAGCCCCAGAAAGCAGGCGGCGATCGCACAAGCGCGGGGGAGAGGTATAAAAGGCAGTGGATGCGGCGCGATCAGCATGTGGGAAAGTTAACCTCGAAGGAATCAGTAGAGAGAAGTTGGGAGATATCCCTTTTCAAGGGATTATTATGCCGTTGAGAGAAAGCTTTCCATCATTTGCTCACAATCAGCCTAATTTGAAAACCCAGTTGCAATGATCTGGATGAACCATGTCGTGCCACTTTCTCTGCTCAGCTTGCGAATTCCCTGGATTTTTCCTGCGAGATAAACGTTCTCCGGGCTGATATTGCAGATTTGCTTGGAAGCGGGAGCGTCTTTGTCAAATCCTGCTAATTTCATGGATTGATCAAAGCATGCGGATTTTTGGACGTCAGAGCAGAGATCGACATCGACCTCGAACACCTTGCCGTAATCCGCATCTGACCTGGGAAGAATACGAGTGGTCGCGTTGGAATCAAAGCGATTGTAAAGCGGCGTATTGAACCATGCCGTCAGAATGACTTTGTCGTCGGGAGAATCGAATACAAAGCCACATTTGTTCCGGGTGCTGTAATCATGGTTTACGGGATCTGTCCCGGAAGGCCAAAGGTCCTTGAAGGTAAATTCTTTCCCGAGGTATTTCTTTTCCGCGCTGTCAATGTTGGTCTCGGTGGCAATGACTGCCAGCGAAATCGCTTCCGTCTTGTTGACGTGTCCAAACGTCTTGCCTTTGGCTTTAGGGCCATCCCCGCACGAGACCAGTGGGGTCGAAAGTGTAAAGGCAGCGAGAAAGAACAGTGAGGTGCGGAGCGATTTCTTGTGAAGTGGGAGTCGAGCAGCAAGAGGGAGCACTGGATTCTCCTGATTGTTTGGGTTGTGATGGAAAATTAGTCAATCAAGATTCTGCATGGCTTTTTGATGGGTGGTGATGTCTGCCTGTCACCGGACACTTGAAAGTGATTCACTTGGCGATTGGGGAGAAAGTTAACCACCGTCTGTTTCGGGCTTTCGTTTTCGGCCCGTCCGGTAGGACTTTCCTTCGATGGGGATGATCTCGGCTTGGTCGAGGAAGCGGTCCGGATGGCAGAGGTTGCGGCATTGTCGCCCAGGATCCTGCCCCAGTCCTCGACCGGCCTGCTGGTGGCGATGATGGTCGTGCCACGCCCGTGTCGTCGGTGAATGATTTCGAGGAAATCCTCGGCGGCGTTGGTCGGCAAGGACCTCATCCCGAATTCGTTGGCGATCGTGAGCGGGGCTTTGGGTGCTGAATCTGGAGGGAGCAAGCGAAAGGCCTCGAAGATCATTCGATTGATTCTATTTGTTCGGACCTAACAGGGCGACAGTGGCACTATGATTTGAGTGGATTCTCTAGTTCGAAAACCCGGTTGGAATGATCTTTAGGAACCAACCTATGCGGCTATTAAATTTCGACATGCTAATTCCCGCTATTTTTCCTGCGAGATAAACATTCTCTGGGTTGATATTGCAAATCTTTTTGGATTCGGGCGAATATTCTTGGGATCCTGATAATTTCAGGTATTGCTCAAAACATGCGGAACTTTGGGCGTCTGAACAGAGATCGACATCGACTTCAAATACGTTTCCGTAATCTGCATCTGAGCTGGGGAGCATGCGGTCCGTCGTACTGGAGTCAAAGCGATTGCGGACTGGCGTGTTGATCCATGTCTCCAGAGCAATCATCTTGTCAGACGATTCGAAATAGAAGCCACACTTGTTCCTAGAACTAGAATCATCGTTGATGGGATCGGGATTAGCGGGACGCAAATCCTTGAACGTGAATACCTTCCCAAGGTATTTCTTTTCGGCAGAGTCGAGGTTGGTCTCGCTCGCAATGACTGCCAGCGAAATCGCTTCCTTCTTGTTGACATGCCCAAACGTCTTCCCTTTGGCTTTAGGGTCATCCCCGCACGAGACAAGTGGAGTAGATAGCGTGAAGGCTGCGAGAAATAACAAAAGCGTGTGGAGTGACTTCCTGTGAAGCGGGAGTCGAGCTGCAGGATTGAGCACTTGGTCCTCCGAGTTGTTTGGGTTGTGATAGAAAAATAGTTAATCAGGTTCTGAATGGATATTTGATGCATGAGGCGTGCTTCTCTTTGAGGCCTGGTTTGTGGGCTGTCGCCCGAATACAGTAGAGCCGGACCAGCAGGCAAGATCGGGGGGATATTGGAGGGTGCTTCGATGCTTTTGATTGCAGAGATCGAGAGTTGTAAGATCAAGTCAAGTGTTCAGTCAGATAGCCCGGTCGGGACAAGATGTACTTCGACAAGCTCCTTTCCTGGATAAATCGCAGTGACCATGCCTGAAATGGTCAGCTTCTTGAAGTCGAATGGGCACGTCCAACCCTTGGACATCGGATAATTGGGGTAACCACAGACCGTGACCACCTCAGGGGAGCATACATCAAAGGGGAGGGTCAGAATTCCAGCCGCTGCAACGGAATCTGAGGGAGCAAAAAACGTATCGTTCTTCAGCAAAAGGCTATACGTTGGCTCCGTATTGAACCAAACGGTTAGTCCGAAGTGAACGGTGTCGTTTGGTTTATAGAAGTTTCCACACCTTTCGTTTTTTGAGTCATTTCCTAGGACCTCTCCACCTCCAGTCGGTTTCAGTTGCGTGAGGGTGATGCGCTTTCCTAGGTATTTTTCCACAAAGTTTGGCCTCTTGGACTCCTCGGCCAGTCTGGCCAAGGTCATGGAGGAGTCAGGGAGGAAGATCCCTTTCTTGAAGCCTAACGAAATCGCCTCCTTCTTGTTTGTGTGTCCAAACCTCTTTCCTTGGGCTTTAGGCCCATCGCCGCATGTCACCAAGGGAATAGAAAGGGTAAGGGTCGCCGTGAAAGAAGCAAACCGTTTTGTAGAGGATTTTCGAAGTGGGTGCTGGGCTGAATCGTTGGGCACTGTGGTCTCGTCGTTTTTGGGAGCGTGAAGGAATGGTGTTTCTATTCAGGGTACAGAAAAGCGGCCGGGCTCCAATGAATTTAGTTTGCTATCCCTGTTGCGATAAGGCTCCAAGAGAAGATCCTATTTGCAGAGTCTCCTCCAGAAAATAACACCTTTCCCGAAACAAACAAATCCGCCGGATCAAGCGGACAGTCGACGCCGTCAGGATCAAGTGTCGATTTGCACAATAATTCCCTTCGTTTTCCAGGAAGCAAACTTTTCTTTGGTCGGCTAAAAAGTTCGCAGGAGTCACTAGGTTTAAATCAACTTTTGCGTCATTTTGTATCAAATCTTGGGCGTCTTCAGGCTTGGAAATAAAATGAAAGAAAACCTCTCTTGATCTTGTGCGTCCGGAATAAGCAAATCTGGAGAAGGAAAATCTATAGGTGGCGTGGCCTGTAGTCGTATCTTCCATTAGAATTTGATATGGCCGTAATCCAGTAATTGTGAGGTCCTTGCCGATGTATTTCTTGGCGGTTTGGTAGTCGATTTGGAAAAGTTCCTCAGCGGTGATCGCGTTCGACTTGTCGATGGCGCCAATCGTTTTCCCCTTGAATGGATAGGAGCTTTTGAAAAGCTCGCAACCGGAAAACAGTAGGCTGGCGGTGAGGCCGCAAAGGATCCATTTCCAGTGGGAAGGCTGCATCTCAGTGTCTCTGGTTGTTGGTTTCCAGCTGTGGGTGCCATGAAAATAACTCCGGCGGTACGGAATCGGTTCCCATATTTGTCCGCGAATCAGCGAATTTTCAAGAAAAATAGGTGCGGATCTACAAAAAGGGACTGATCAACCGAACCGCCAAGCTGGGGGATTTGGAGTG
>Ga0116157_10006773_pt1 | contig 10303 bp, 9 predicted proteins | sample AD_UKC048_MetaG_FD_89882 | JGI IMG/M metagenome (GOLD analysis project Ga0116157, IMG submission 89882) | Active sludge microbial communities of municipal wastewater-treating anaerobic digesters from USA - AD_UKC048_MetaG | ecosystem: Engineered > Bioreactor > Anaerobic > Digestate | place: USA... | reverse complement strand
GGCCAATATTGCGCAAGTAAAAACTGATGCAGGGGAGGTTTCAGATCCTTCTTTAGCACTGGGTAGTTATCAAAATTTATTTGGTGTATTGTTTTATATGGGACTTGCTTTTGGCATTTTGCTATTATTGTTGAGTCCTATACTCAAGAAGTTATCTCATGGCATAAAATAACCATTTCATATTTTAAAATCCAGAAATTAAAATAATAAAATGAATTCAAACGCAAGTACAGAGCAATTTTTCGAAAACAAGGTGATCGGTCACCCGGCAGGACTTTTTGTGCTCTTTTTCACAGAAATGTGGGAAAGGTTTTCTTATTATGGTATGAGGGCCATCTTGGTTTTATTTCTCACGAGTTCCCTCATGGAAGGTGGCTGGGCGTGGCCAAGAGAAAGTGCTCTAGCTTTGTATGGTACCTACACATCAATGGTTTACCTGACACCCATACTTGGAGGAATGGTTGCTGACAAAATTATGGGTTATCGCAATGCGGTGGTTCTTGGAGCCGGATTGATGGCTTTGGGGCATGCTTGTATGGCTTTTGAAACACCTATGTTTCTGTATATCGGACTAAGTTTTCTTATTTTTGGAAATGGTTTTTTCAAACCAAATATGACATCAATTTTGTCTCACATGTATAAGAATCACCCGGAGAAAAAAGATGGTGCATACACTATTTTTTACATGGGAGTAAATGCTGGAGCCTTCTTGGGTATCATGTTGTGTGGATACCTGGGTGAAAAGGTAGGTTGGAGTTGGGGCTTTGGCTTGGCCGGAATTTTTATGTTTTTGGGAATGATACAATTCTATTTAGCTCAAAATATATTTGGTGAAATTGGTAAAAAGCCTGTAGCATCTGATTCTAGTGCTGCCAATATCGCGGAGTCTGCTACTGAAGAAAATGGCGGTAAGCTCAATCCATTTACTACGGTAGATAAAATATTAATCGGAATTGCCGGCACGATTGCATTGGTTTGGGTCATCAACGATCCAATGTCCAAAGTTTATGGTTATAATATTTTTGGCGGAGAAACTATGGCCGGTTATGCTATCCTTTTTGCCTTTTTTATCTTTTTAGTGATTCTCTTTACTAGAATTGTCAGGTATATACCAAAAACCCGAGACAGGATGATTGCTGTTTTCATTTTGGCGATATTTTACATGTTTTTTTGGGCTTGTTTCGAACAAGCAGGTGGGTCAATGACCATTTTCGCGGACGACTACACACAAAGGGCATTGGTTGGAAATAGTGCTTTGATGTTCAAAATATCAAACACTCTACTCACGGTGATTCCAATGGGTATTTTGACTTATGTTTTGTATAGTTTATTTGTACAGACTTTCAAAAATTATGCTGCCTCTAATATTGTACTCGGTTCAAGTTTCCTCATCATCTGGTGCATTGTTATCTGGATGTTGTACAAGGAATTCCAAAAACCAGAAACAGAAATTGCTGCCTCTTGGTTTAGCATCCTCAATTCATTTTTCATCATTTCCTTTGGCCCCATATTTTCTAAAATTTGGGAAAGTAAATACAATCCTTCCGGAACATTGAAATATGCCATTGGTTTGATTTTGCTTGGTACGGGCTTTTTGGCCTTGGCTTATGGATCGACAGGAATTCCAATGGGTGCTAAGACAGCAAGTGTCAGCATCGTTTGGTTGATTTTAGCTTATTTATTCCACACTCTAGGAGAATTGTGTATCTCGCCGGTGGGTTTATCATATGTAAGTAAATTGGTTCCAGGACGGATGATAGGTATCATGTTTGGTATTTGGTATCTGGCTGTGGCAGTGGGTAATAAACTGGCGGGAACAATGGGTGGTAAAATTGATCAAATTTCCAATGATTATGGATTGACCACTTTCTTTTTACTGTTTACTTTTATACCATTTGTGGGTGCAGTTGTAATCTTTTTATTGGGACCTTTGATGCGTAAATTGATGCATGGGTATACATAACAGCCGCGAGTGACGAGCCACGAGCTTTGAGTCATGAGCGAGCTATGAGCATTGAGCTTTCAGTGATCAGTTTTCATCTTTGCTTTGATGTGAAATAGATATACCATTGTAATTATTGTGCAGCAAGTATTTCATTTCTGTCAGAAAAATATAGTGACCCGACGGATGAAATTGCGTGCCCAGCACATTGGCACACGTTTAGATTATTGAATCTGAATTGTCTGATTTATCTGCGAGAAATGGCTTGGTAGGAATCAATTTAAATGATGTTATATGTTTTAAGGGAATTAATTTATAAGTTTAGGAGTTGACTTTAGAAAGAAATCATCAATGGGGAGGATTTGATACTGGCAAAAAGAAATTTTATTGGTCAGGATGAAATAAAGCGAGCGTATGTACATAAATATGTTAGTTGACTCAAGTGCTTGCAACCTTTGCATCAATGAAGTAATTCAAGAACAGTTGCAATTGCCAGTTCTCGAAAAAAAGAAAGCACAACTAGCTAATGGGTCGATTGAAGAGTTTGAGGTGGTAGGGCCAATAGAAATAAGGTTTAAGAATAGAAGATGCAATATCGATGCATTTGTTTTGCCCGGTGACACAGAACCTTTACTTGGAGCCATACCAATGGAAGAAATGGACTTAATTATCCACCCTTTAAGACAAGAGTTACAAGTGAATCCAGAACATCCCTATTTTGCACAAATGACGTTGAAGGGTTTGAGAAAGTGACTTTTGCAGAATAATTTGGGTTCTTTACATTTTCCAACATTTTACAAATCGATATCATCCTAGAAGTTCAATATTAACTTGTTATATTTAGCAATGTTTCAAAATGGTCCATGCAGAAAACCTTTTCTAAGTTGTTCTGTTGAGCTTTGGAAATTGATTAAATAATTATCCTTTATGAGTAATATTGCCATCATCGGTTCTGGTTTTTCAAGTCTTACAGCAGCATGTTTTCTGGCAAAGGCTGGGCATGCTGTAACAGTTTTCGAGAAAAATGATCAACTTGGCGGAAGGGCTAGGCAATTTACTTCAGAAGGCTTTGTCTTTGACATGGGGCCCAGTTGGTATTGGATGCCAGAGGTCTTTGAGCAATTTTTCAATAAGTTTGGTAAAAAGGTTTCTGATTACTATCAATTGGAGCATCTCGACCCTTCTTATAGTGTAATATTTGATCATAAGGAAGTAATTGATATGCCTGCTGATTATCAAGCTTTAAAAAAATTATTTGATAGCTTGGAACCGGGTGCTGGTGATAAATTGGATGAGTTTTTGGCTGAAGCTGAGTATAAATACAAGGTGGGAATGGAAGAATTTGTATGGAAACCAGGGACTTCCATCATGGAGTTTGCAGACATCCGGGTTTTTACCAGCATGTTTAAATTGGATATGTTGACTTCGGTTTCTAGTCAAGTGAGAAAACTTTTCAAAAATGAAAAAATCAGGAAAATTCTGGAATTTCCAGTCCTCTTTTTAGGAGCAACGCCTCAAAAAACTCCTGCTTTATATACCTTGATGAACTATGCTGATTTAAAATTGGGCACTTGGTATCCACAAGGCGGCATGTATAAAATTGTGGAAGGGATGGTCGCTTTGGGTAAAGAATTGGGGGTGAAATACATGACTTCTGCACCCGTTGAAAAGCTCCATGTAGAGCATGGAAGAGTTGTAAAACTACAAGTTGATACAAATCGATTTTTTGAAGTAGATTATTGCATTGCAGGTGCTGACTATCACCACATTGAGCAAGAAGTTTTGGATAAAGAATGGCGGATGTATGATGAAAAATATTGGGAAAACCGCACCATGGCACCATCTAGCTTACTATTCTACATCGGTCTCAATAAGAAAATAACCGGCATCAGGCACCACAATCTTTTCTTCGACAGAGATTTTGATGCTCATGCCCAAGAAATTTATGAATCTCCCAAATGGCCAAGTGATCCTTTGTTTTATCTTTGCTGCCCATCTGTAACTGACCAAACAGTGGCACCAGAGGGCTTTGAAAATATCTTTTTGCTGATGCCACTTGCACCGGGTTTGGAAGACAATGAAAAAATGAGGGAAAAATATTTTGATTTGATGTGTAAACGCATTCAGCATCAATTTAATATAGATATCAAATCTCATATAGTATATTGCAGATCCTTCTGTGTAAATGACTTTAAGAAAGATTATCATGCTTACAAGGGAAATGCTTATGGTTTGGCAAATACTTTGAAGCAAACGGCCTTTCTAAAACCTAAAATGGTCAGTCAAAAAGTAAAGAACTTATTTTTTACAGGACAGTTGACAACACCAGGTCCTGGAATGCCCCCTGCAATTGTTTCTGGAGAAGTAGTTGCACATTTGGTAAACAAAGCATGTCAAAAATAGTACTACCAAATTTTGTGGCATAACTGAAACAAAATCTGGTATAGCATGTTGAGTTTATAATTTAAAACGAACTTAAAACCTTTTTCGAAGTATGGACGCAATTTATGATAGCGTATGTAGAAAATGCAGTGAATTGATCACTAAAAGTTACAGCACTTCTTTTTCGCTTGGGATCAAGGTTTTTGATTACAAGTTTAGAGCGCCTATATATGCTGTATATGGTTTTGTGAGATTTGCTGATGAAATTGTGGATACCTACAAGGGTGAAGATGCGGGAGCATTGTTGCAAAACTTTAGAGAGGCAACGTTTTGTGCAATTAAGGATGGCATCAGTCTCAATCCAATATTGCATTCTTTTCAAGAAGTTGTAAATCGGTATCAGATAGAGCATGAATTGATACATGCTTTTCTGGACAGCATGGAAATGGATCTTTACAAATTTGATCATGATGAGGATTCTTACAAAAAATACATTTACGGATCTGCTGAGGTTGTAGGACTTATGTGCCTTCATGTTTTCATTGATAAGGACAAAGAATATTACAATAGACTAGTCACTCCTGCATGTGCTTTGGGAAGTGCGTTTCAAAAAGTGAACTTTCTGAGAGACATCAAAAGTGATTTTGAAGAACGAGGTAGGGTTTATTTTCCCGATGTAGATTTTTCAAAATTTTGTGAAGCGGACAAACAAAAAATTGAAGCAGACATTCAGTCTGAATTTGATTTAGCTCATCAGGGCATTATACAATTGCCAAAAGGTGTAAGATTTGGAGTTTATTCTGCTTACAGGTATTATCTCAGCTTGTTTAATAAAATCAAAAACAGTCCGCCACGTGCGATTCTCAACGACAGGGTGCGTATTCCAAATAGATACAAGCTCTACTTGCTCACGGAATCTGCATTTAAGAATAGCCTAAATATGCTTTAAAGAAGGTATCAGAGAATTGCTTTCAACTTTTCAGTATAGTCAAACTGTAAGTCTTCGTGCAAAGCATTAATTCCTTTTTCAATCATTTTAGTTTGTCTTTCAAAAATACCACTGATGACGCTATTTCTGTGTAGATGAGGTACGTGTTCAATCAGTACTTTACAGAAATAAAGTAGAAGCTCCACTTCTGATTCTTTCTTTTTGGAATAACGAATATACTTTTTGACTCTGGCAAGAATTTTTCTGATACCCTTTTTTGCAAAGTGCACCGATACATTGCCAAGATCATCAAACATCTGATCGATTTCTATTTTTACACCTTTAATAAAATTTTCTTCATCTTGGGATTCAAAAATGAGATAAGTGAGGTATTCTTTGTTCTCTTTGCTAAATTTGGCCAATTGCAAACACAAATTTTCCAATTCTTTTTTGCTCTTTTGGCTTATTTCTTCTTTGATATATTTTAAGGCAGCAGTCTGCATTTAACACTTTGATTTATACGCAAGGAAAATAGACAATTCAGTATTAAAATCCACTGGTAAGAATCAGGTCAAAATCAGTGTACTTTATGTCAAAACGTTTGGCAAGATATTCATTAGTGAGGTGACCTTTGTAAGTATAACAACCATTGCGTAAACCAGTGCTTTGAAACAACAGTTGTTCCAAATTATGACTTTCACCTATATTTACAATAATAGGTGTGATGATGTTACTTACAGCAGTGGAGGATGTACGACTTACTTGAGAAGCGATATTGGGCACACAATAGTGAACAACTCCATGTTTGACGAAAGTTGGCTGTTCGAGATTGGTAATTTCAGAAGTTTCAAAACAACCGCCTTGATCAATGCTTACATCGATGATGACAGAGCCTTCCTTCATGCGGCTGACCATTTCTTCCGTCACCAAAATAGGCGTACGACCAGACTTGGAGTGCATTGCCCCGATCACCACATCGGCACTCATCAATTGATAAGCCAAATACACAGGATTGATGGAAGATGTGTGAAGTTGTCTGCCAACAGCACTCTGCAGACGCATTATTTTATTGATGTCATTGTCAAAAATCCGTAAAGAAGCTCCAAATCCTAGCGCAGTTTTAGTTGCGTATTCACCAACAACGCCAGCACCTAAAACAACAATTTTTGCAGGGGGAACACCAGATACACCGCCCAATAAGATACCTCTTCCGGTCTTGGGATTAGAAAGCAATTCCCCTGCTTTGATGATGGCAAACATACCCGCAATTTCACTCAATATTCTCACTATGGGAAAGCTGCCTTTATCAGTTTGCATATACTCCATTGCCATGGCAGTAATTTTCTTCTTACACAAGCCCTCTATGTATTCTTTCGATACTTTTGGTATGTGTAAAGGGGAAATCAAAATTTGACTTCCAGGCATATCAGCAAGGTCGTCCATAGTGGCAGGAGAAGCTTTGATGACCATTGTTGCTCCTAAAACCTCCTTACGTGAATAGGATATTTTTGCTCCAGCGTCTGCATAATCCTTGTCCGCAAAATTTGCCTCTTTTCCGGCCCCAGACTCGACCACAATTTCATAACCATATCCAATCAAAGATCTGATGGAATTGGGTACCAAGGCCACTCTTTTTTCAGTATTACATATTTCATTTGGAATACCGATTGTCAGAGCTGACTTGTTGGTTTGCACAGCAAGCCTCTCTTCCAAAATTTCATATTGTCCTTTTGTAAAAAAGTCTGAGAAAGCTATCTTACCTTGATCATTACCCATAAGTTGAAAAATGGAGTTTTTTAAAAAAAGTATACAAAGTTACTGCTTTTTACGGAAGAATAGAAGAAGTCAAAGAGACTGAATGACCAAAGCAGGAATATGGATGTAAATTTCAAACATTTATACAACAAAAAAGGGAGTCTGCGCGAACAAACTCCCTTTAAATCTTTTGAGAAGACTCAAGATTATTTCTTTGGTAAATACTGAGCTATCAAGTTTTTGTAATTTACAAAACTATTGGTAACTCCCTCTTTTACATTTTTCAAAGTTTCAGTCAATGTACCTAATTTGCCTTCTGACTCAGTAACATAGTTTGTCAATTCTGCAATTTTAGCAGCAACGTCACCTTCCAATTTACCTGCAGCAAGACCATCTTTAAGTGCAGTAACTTCAGCACCTTTAGCAGCCCATTCTGTAGTAAAACCACTGATGTCAGTAAGTAAACTTGCATATCCTGCACCAGCATTTGTGAATGCAGCTTTAGCTTCGTTGAATTTTGTTTGTGCATCTGGAGCTAATTTAGCGAAAGCCATAGAGTCAACCATCAAACTATCATTCATTGAAGCAAAAGCTTTGTTTTCAGTTTCAACTGTAGATGCAAAGCTAGTGAATGAAGCAGTTGTAGCCTCCCATTTTGAACCCAATTCTTCGATACCTGCTTTGTATTGCTCAACATTTTTACAAGCAACCAAAGAAACAAACAATAAGAAAATTCCTAATTTTTTCATTTCTAATATTTTTTAATTTTGAAGCTGCAAAGTTACTCCTTAGGAAGTGACATATGGTTTTTGTAACGCAATATCATATAAAAATTCAGCATTTATTCAGAAAGGTAAATGGCAAAATCATAGGACTGTAATTTATTGATTTTCAGAATATTGTACGCCTTTGTCTTTGTTAGAATTTAAATAAGTTTTGAAGGTGTTTTTATGAAAAACGTATCGTCCTTCCAAAGTGAATATTTTTAAATTTGAATGTAGCAATATAAAATATTACAAAAAGGCTACTGTATTAAAACAGTGTATTGAAAACTTGCGTTTAAATTTGTGATTTCGGTTTGGAACCGATCAGTTTGTGACAAAAATTTTTTAAAATGATTAAATTATTCATATTGTGCTTCATTATAGCTTGCACACCATCCAAAAATATACCTATGTCAGAGTCAACTTTTTACGATATCAAAATCAAAGACATTGACGGAGATCCGATGGATTTACGAAAATATAAGGAAAAAAAATTATTGATTGTCAATGTTGCTTCTCAATGCGGATTCACACCTCAGTACGATGACTTGCAAAAGTTGTATTTGACACATAAAGATAATCTGGTAGTTTTGGGGGTGCCATGCAATGACTTTGGTGGACAAGAACCGGGAACGGAAGCAGAAATTTTGAATTTCTGTACGATGAATTTTGGTGTCACTTTTCCAATTACACAAAAAGTTGGAATCAAATCAGATAGACATCCTTTGTATGATTGGTTGTGCCTCAAAGCCAATAATGGTGTTTCAGACAATGAAGTAGGATGGAATTTCCACAAATTTTTAATAGATGAGCGGGGAAATTTAGTAAATTCACTCCCCTCCAATATCGCACCCCTAGACGAAAAAATTGTCTCTTGGGTAGAAAACTAAGTTTATGAAATTCGCAGATATACCCTCAAAAAAAGGGATAAAAGAGTTTTTGACCAGACAGGTTGATGAAGCAAGGATACCGCATGCACAGTTGTTTTTGGGATTGGAGGGCAGTGGGTCATTGGCTGTTGCCTTAGCATACATTTCTTACATTTTTTGTGAGGACAAACAAAATGGCGATAGTTGTGGTGTTTGTAAATCTTGCAATCTTTCGCATCGTTTCATTCATCCCGACTTTCATTTGACTTTTCCAGTCATTAAAAAGGATGGTCTCAAAAGGGAAGAGACAACCAGTAATGCCTTTGTGGCGGATTGGCGTAAGCTAATTCTGGAAAATCCATATGTCAATATCTTTGATTGGACGGTTGCCATGGGCGGAGACAGTAAACCCAATATAAACACAAGAGAATGTAACGAAATCATTCAAAAACTGGGCATGCAGGCATTTTCTGATGGTCCCAAAGTAATGATGATTTGGTTGCCAGAATATCTGGGCAAGGAAGGTAATAGGCTACTCAAATTGATAGAAGAACCTACTGATGATACCTATTTGATATTAGTTTCTGAAGACCAAAACAGGATTTTACCTACGATTTTATCTAGATGCCAATTGGTAAAAGTTGAAATGTTTAGTGATGCGGATATTGCTGCAATGCTTCAAAAGAAAGGAGCTAGTGACCAGGAAAGCATCGCTGAAATTGTTCGTCTTTCTGATGGAAATATGTCAAAAGCTATCAGGTTGTACAATGGTACAGATCTTTTGTTTTCTGATTTGTTGTTTGCTTGGTTGCGCACAGCATACAAAGGTGATGCATCAGAAATGGGGCAAACAGTTGTGCAAATGAGCGCAATGGCGACAGATCAACAATTACAGTTTTTGGAATATGGTTTGCACTTTTTGAGAGAATTTGTTTTCTGGAAAACGACAGGTATGACACCTCGGATGAGCAATACAGAAATAGAAACCTCCTCAAAGCTGAGTGCAATTTTGGAATTGTCAAAAATAGAATCTATAGCAGAAATCCTCGAAGCAATGATCTATGCCATCTCTCGAAATGCAAATCCAAAAGTGTTATGGATGGCAGATACATTGGCCATTGGGGATATTTTAAAGAATAAGGTTAATAACTACGTTGAGAAGTTTAACTTTGCGTATCAAAACTAGAATTGTAGATGGGATGTACTAGTTGTAGTCCAGAGGGATGTGGAAATAAAGGCCATTGTGGCAGTGGTGGTTGTAATAAAATGAATACTTATGATTGGATCAGTACGCTCGAATTGAGTGATGCCACTGAATACAATTATGTTGAAGTTTCATTTAAAAATGGTGCTAGAAAAGATATTTTTAAAAATGAGCAAGGGCCTGGCCATTATAATACTGGAGATCATATTTTGGTAGAAGCTCAGACAGGATACGATGTAGGTCGTATTTCCCTCATGGGTGAGTTAGTGAGGCTCCAAATGAAAAAGAAGGCAGTCACTGAGGACAGAATTTTGTACAAAGTGATCAGACGAGCCAATGAAAGAGATTTGGAAAAACTCAATGAAGCTCGAAAAATGGAACAGGATTCACTGGTTCAAGCAAGGGCAATCGCAAGAACTTTAGGTTTGGAAATGAAACTTGGCGATGTTGAATATCAAG
>Ga0116157_10006770_pt1 | contig 10307 bp, 10 predicted proteins | sample AD_UKC048_MetaG_FD_89882 | JGI IMG/M metagenome (GOLD analysis project Ga0116157, IMG submission 89882) | Active sludge microbial communities of municipal wastewater-treating anaerobic digesters from USA - AD_UKC048_MetaG | ecosystem: Engineered > Bioreactor > Anaerobic > Digestate | place: USA... | reverse complement strand
GCCAATCTGGTAAACAATCAGCATGACAAGGTCAAGGTGGTGTACCATCCCGATTTTGTATCGGCTTCCAACCCTCTTTTCAAAATGGAGTACGCCCAGTTTGTCAGGGGATGCCATCTGGGAATTTTTCCCAGCTATTACGAACCGTGGGGATATACCCCCCTGGAAGCCCTTGCCAGCGGGATCCCTTCAGTCACCAGCGATCTATCGGGTTTCGGCGATTATGTCATGCACAACTTTCCCGACCATGATAAGGCCGGGATGTATATTGTCGAGAGAAGAAACCGCGATTTCAACCAGGCGGCCAGCCAGCTCGCCGACATCCTCTTCCGCTTTGTCCAGCAAAACCGCCGCGAAAGAGTCGCCCTCCGTAACAACTGCGAAGCCGCGTCTCCCCATTTCGACTGGATGAACCTCGGGAAATTTTATGATCAGGCCTACGAAAAGGCACTCCGTTTTTGAGGTTGAGGGTGAAGGTGAAGCTGAGGTTGGGTTGAGGCTGAGGCTGAAGTTGGGTTGAGGCTGAGGTTTATGGAGGAATCGCCGGAGCCAGGAGGGTTCATTTGCAGAGGATAAAAGAAAAAATAAAAATGTCACAGGGATCTAAAAAAAAGATCTCCCCAATCGGGGTGTTTGACTCGGGGTATGGGGGGTTGACGGTCTTGAAGGAAATACGCAGGCTCTTACCTGGCCATGACATGGTCTATCTCGGCGACAACGCACGCACGCCTTACGGTACCCGCTCCTTCCGGGTGGTCTTTGAGTACACCCTTGAAGCGGTAAAATTCCTCTTTGGCAGGAACTGTCCGCTGGTTATCCTGGCCTGCAACACCGCATCGGCGAAAGCCTTGCGGACCATCCAGCAAAAAGAACTCCCGCATTTGGCCCCTGACCGGCGTGTGCTGGGAGTGATCCGTCCCAGTGTGGAAAGCGTCGCCCGCATTACCCGGAACGGACATGTGGGAGTGCTGGGCACCCCGGGAACCGTCAGCAGCCTCTCCTACCCCATCGAACTGGAAAAATGGTCGGAGGGAAAAGTAGTCTCCACGGTCCAGGAAGCTTGCCCCATGTGGGTTCCCCTGGTCGAAAACAACGAACTCCACACCCCGGGGACCGACTATTTCGTCGAAAAGAACATCAGGTCCCTCCTTGCCAAAGATCCCCTGCTCGATACCGTCATTCTGGGATGCACCCATTATCCCCTCCTGATCGACACCATCCGGAAATTCCTTCCTGAATCCATCGCAGTGATCAATCAGGGGCCCGTACTTGCCGACAGGCTGGCAGATTACCTGTTACGCCATCCCGACATTGACGGCAGAATCTCCAGAAACGGATCAACGGATTTTCTAACCACCGAATCTGCTGAAATTTTCGGATCCAAAGCCTCTCTTTTCCTGGGTGAAACGGTTTCGGCGACTACCATCTCCATCAAGTGAAGATAGCTGGAGGAGCATCCTTATCACCAAATTGCCTTTGATTTTCTTTCCGGAAACGATCCTTCCGACGTTTTTACTTCCCGCCTGTTTTTCATTCCTTCATTTTTCATTAAATTAGGGATATGAATTCTATGGATAGTTTCTTATATCAGCCCCGCGATTACCGGGAAATCATAATTTGGAGCGACATAACCCCGGAGAAGTGGAACAGCGGGGAATGACTGCTAAAAAAATGCTATCCGGTCGGTCGACCAGCTCAAAAAGGTGATTGACTTGACACCCTGAATACCGGAAACGGCATCGAGGACAAGATTTCGGAGAGTTATGCCACCGTCGGCACTTGGGATCACCGAAAGATTTTTCATTACGAAGCCCTGGGCAGGGCCACGCGGCAAGAATTCATGGAAGCGGTCCGGATCATGGATGCGTTTATCGGCCGGCCGGGGGTATTCCTTCCGCGGGTGATTCTTGTGGATTCAAAGGGCAATCATCTCGGGACCACCAACCGGACCTGGCTGCCCACCTTTGAAAAGAGCCGCAAGGCAGAGCTTCTGGATTATGAACTGACAGGGACTGACATGCCGCTCACCAATCCCCCAGAGCAGGAGGAAGAACTGGAAAATGCGTACCGGGGATCACGATTGTTCAGGTTCTCCCCTGATGATCCGCAAGGCTGAAGGAAGCAGCGAAAACCGGAAGGGGGTGTGCCCCAGGGATTCTCCGTCGGCTTCCGCATACAGGTCAGGGACCGATTCGATCTGAATGTTGGCGGTTTTGAAACTGCTGACTTCGGGGAGCTTGGTGAAGGAGCCGTCCATCAGGTTCATCACATTCCTGATAACTTTGAATTTGCTGATGGGCCTGATGATGGTCAGGTCAAAGAGCCCGTCATCGGCAACGGCTTCCGGAGCCTGTTTCAACCCTCCCCCGTTAAATTTCCCGATGGCAGCGGTCATACTGAAAACTTCCGGGGAAAAATCGTCTCCATCGATCTTGATTTTCGTCCGGGTGGTGCGGAAGGAAAACAGGGACGTAAAAATATTGATCATATACATCAACGGGCTTCCCTTGCCCTTTTCCTTGTCTTTGTTGGTTTTTTCGAGCACGAGGGCATCAAAGCCCATGCCCGCGATATTTACGAAATATCGCAATTCCTTGTTTCCACTTCCGTTGGCATATTCCAGGAGTCCCACATCCTGAATAAAAATTTTTTCCCGCTTGATCATCGCGATGGCCTTGTGATAATCACCGGGAATGGAGAACATCCTGCACCAGTCGTTGCCTGTCCCTACCGGGATCATTCCGAGAATGATCTCAGCAGGAGCAACCGCCGACTGGGTGAATATCCCGTTGACCACTTCATTGAGTGTTCCGTCCCCGCCAACCACGATAATCTTCCTGTAACCCGCACTGATATACTCCCGTGCCAGCACGATGGCATGGCCCCGATGTTCCGTAAAATGACTCTGATATTCAATTCCGGCGGAATAAAGCAGCCCTGAAATCCGTTTCCAGTCATGTTTTCCCTTCTGCTTTCCTGCATTGGGATTTACAATAACAAACCACTTCCCCTTCATCCTTGCTTTCTCTTAACTGGCAAAAAGCATAATACTATGCCGCATCACCGTGTCACCGATTCCATAAAATCCAGATTTCCTTCCATCACCTCCAGGTATTTCAGCTGAGCCATGGTGCGCACCCGGTTGTGTTCCGGATAGGCGATTTTGTAATAAGTATCTCCGTTGAGGTAATCGGTCAGAAACCTGATGGTCTGTTCCCATACCATGTAGCGGCATGCAAACGCCAGGTTTTTTCGCTCGGAGGGGGTCAGAAAACCACTGCTTTCGGAGAGGTACCCTTCGGCAAACGCCTGATAATACTCCCTGTTGAAACCAATCTTTGCCAGGTCAGGTTCATCTTCCGCCGCGGTATTTCCCAGGGTGCGTATGGCATCGCCGAAATCAAAAAGGGCCGATCCCGGCATCACGGTGTCCAGGTCAATAATACAGAGTATGTTATCGTTATCATCAAAGAGCACATTGTTGATCTTGGTATCGTTGTGGGTAATCCTCAGCGGCACCTCACCCCTGTCCAGCATATCCTGGAGCCGGGTCATTTCCGGGGCCAGTGAAAGCAGCCTGTCAATCACGGGCTGCATGGAAGCCACCCTGTCCGCACGGTTTTCCTTCACCGAGGTGATAAACTGCTCCAGCCGGAATTTCCCGTTGTGAAAATTGGGGATGGTCTCGATGAGCAGGCTCCCGGGAAGATCAGAACATTGCATCTGAAAGTGGCCGAAGGCCTTTCCTGCACTGAAAGCCTGTGCCGTGGAGGTTACCTCTTCAATGCTATTGCTGTCCCTGACAAACAGAAAGAGCGTCCAGAAATTGCCCTCTGCATCGTTGACGAAATAGCGGCCGTCGGGCGCGGGGATGTAATGCATCACCTTGCGGTCGGGTTCAGCTTCCCCCTCAACCATCAGCTTCTTCCTGATGTGGTTGGTGGTGAGCACGATGTTGCTCATCATTCCCGCTATATCCTTGAAAATAAGGTGATTTTTCCGCTGAAGGATAAGGTCGGGCTTGTTTCCCGGCGTGGTCACCAGGAAGGTATCGTTGATGTGACCGTGACCAAAAGGTTTCCACCCGGCCACAGAAATTTTCAATCCGAATTTTTCGAGAAGTAAATTGATTCTTTCTTCGTTCATGCGATGACCTCTGTTAAACCATAAAAAATCAGAATGCTACGGGATGAACTTCCGCTTCTATTTCCACAACTCGGCAGGATATTCGCCCCGGCCAACCAGTTCCAGGATTTTCTGCTGCGCCATGGGTTTGTCTTCACGGTAAGTGACGCCAAACCAAGGGGAATTACAGGCCAGCACTTTTGTAGAAATCCTTTTTCTCAGAATATTGTCATTGATGAGCAAAGGTATGAAATATTCCGATTTCAGTTCATTCCCCTTTTCCCTGAGGAAGTGAGAAAAACCTTCTTCGAGGTATTGGAAGACGTTGGGTTTCAGGCCCCAGAAATTCATGGATACCAGCGTGTTTTCCTCCAGGGGGAAACGGCCTTCGGGCTCATAAAAGAATATTCCGTCAGGGTCTTCCTGGATTTTTGTCCGCTCGACGACGCTGGTCAGGTAACCGTTTTCATCGGTAATGCAGACTCCCCGGGATACGGAACCATGTTCCGAAAGGGTATTGTCGACCCGGTAACCCACCATGGCGTATTCGGAGTCGTCGTCTGAGGAAGTCAGGAAGTCGGCCATGATCTGATATGCCTTACGGCCATAGAAGTCGTCGGCATTGATGACGGCCATGGGTTCCCTGACCAGTCCGGCAGCCATCATGACTGCGTGTGCGGTACCCCAGGGTTTTTCCCTTTCCGGGTTAAGGGTGAAGGCGGAAGGAATTTTGTCGAGTGACTGGTAAGCATATTCAAAGGCGATCCTTCCCCTGAGCTTGGGTTCGAAGCGTTCCCTGAACTGGTCGGAGAAGTCGGTCCGAATGATGAATACCACCTTTCCGAAACCCGTTCTGATGGCATCGAAGAGAGAATAGTCGATGATGGCCTCTCCGTTTGGGCCTACTTCGTCGAGTTGTTTCAGTCCGCCATAACGGCTTCCCATTCCCGCCGCGAGGATGATGAGTGTCGGTTTCATTTATCTGCTATTGTCGGGCTGTTCTGATTTTGTGACCGCTCAGGGCGTAATACAAGATGAAGAGGAAACAGGGAAGGCAGATCCAGTAGGCATTCTGTGCACCCACGCCATCTTTGAGAAATCCGAATATAGTCGGTATCACGGCGCCCCCGACGATGGCGACGACGAGGAGGGAGGAGCCGGCCTTAGTGAAACGGCCCAGTTCAGCAATTGCCAGCGGCCACAAGGCAGGCCACATCAGGGAACATCCCAGAGCCATCAGGAAGATGAACCATATCGACAAGGTAGCGGGGGTGAGCACCACGAGCAGGGATCCTGCGATAGCGATGTAGGCACATATCTTCAGGGCGGCAGCCTGGCTCAAGTATTTGGGGATGAAGAGTACGCCGCAGATATACCCGACGACCATGCCCACCGAGGCGATCCAGGCATATTGATCGGGATTTGGCAGTCCCAGGCTGTTGGCATAATCTACCAGGGTGCTGAGGGAAACTGTCTCTACACCCACATAGAGGAAGAGGGTCAACGCCCCGAGCAGAAGGTGGGGAAACTGCCAGATAGAAGTTTTGGTGGCGGCATAAGGGCAATCTTCGACACTGTCGGGATCTTCTCCGGCTGCTTTTACTTCGGGCAGCGGAGAAAAATAGGCCAATACCCCCAATATCAGGAAAACTCCGATGATGATATAAAAGGGAAGGTTGATATCGGTCAGGACCACATCATCCACACTTTTCCCGATCACCAGCGCCAGGAACAACGGTGCCACCGGCCAGGCCAGCTTGTTGCATATCCCCATGATACTCATCCGCTTGGCAGCGCTCTCGATGGGTCCCAGAATGGTGATGTAGGGATTCACCGAAGCCTGAAGAAAGGCATTCCCCATTCCGCTGATGAACGATGCCAGCAGGAAAAGCCCCAGGCTTTCCAGTTTCGCCGAAGGGATGAACAGGTAAAACCCAACGGCAAACATGAGAAACGACAAAGCCATGGTCTTTTTATACCCTATCTTCCCGATGACCAGAGATGCCGGATAACCAAAAATCAGAAAAGCGGAAAAGGTAGCCGCAATAACCAGATAAGACTGACCTGAAGATATTTGGAGGGCTTTGTTGAGCAACGGGACCAGGTAACTGTTGATGCCAAGGGCAAAGCCGATGGCAAAAAACATGACCCCTACAATTACCAATGGGAGCGCATAGCGATTCCCGCCGTTGTTATTTTTCATTTTCATTTCCATTCCGTTTGATTTGTAAGTTTACGTTAATGGGGGCGAAGATACTCTTTTTTTAAACGTAAGGAACGGATGAAAATCTTAAAAGAGGTTAATCCTTTCCTTCGGTGTACCACGATGCATAGGTTCCGTAAGCATTGGCAATCCGCATGACTTCCCCCTGGAGCAATTCCTGACTGATGTCCTTTACTTTCCGGGCGGGGATTCCTGCCCATACCGTTCCGGAGGGGATAAGGGTACCTTTGGTGACCACAGCGCCGGCGGCAATGATGCTGTTGCTTTCCACGACAACATCATCAAGGACCACGGCCCCGATCCCGACCATGACGTTATCACGGAGGGTACAACCATGGACGACGGCCTGGTGGGCAATGGTCACATTGTTGCCGATGGTGGTGGGTGATTTCCGATAGGTGGCATGAATGACCGCATTGTCCTGCACATTGGTATTGTTTCCGATCCTGATGGAATGAACATCCCCGCGGATGACCGCACCATACCAGATGCTGCAGTTATCCCCAATCACAACATCGCCGATGATCACGGCGGTTTCGGCAAGAAAACAGGATTTGCCGGTTTGCGGCGTCTTCCCCTGAAGGGTTTTTAACAATGCCATAAAGATTACGTATTATATAACCGCAAAGATAGGAAATCCCCAAAGTATAATATATGTCTGCAATGACATATCAAATATTGGTTATTTTTACACCGTTTTTAAATGAAGATTCATGAAGGAAGCAAAAGTAATTGAAATGGACGAAGTTGCCATCCGTTTTTCGGGGGATTCCGGTGACGGGATGCAATTGACGGGCACCTTGTTTTCTGATGCTTCGGCCCTGCTGGGGAATGACATCTCCACCTTTCCCGATTATCCGGCGGAGATCAGGGCACCTCAGGGGACGGTAGGGGGAGTATCAGGTTTTCAGGTACAGTTCGGGCAAAAAGAGGTCAACACACCGGGTGATTATGCGCATGTGCTGGTAGCCATGAATCCTGCGGCGGTCAAGGCCAACGCAAAATTCATGAAGCCAGGGGGCACCATCATTTATGATAAAGATGCCTTCAACGAAAAGAATTTTCGGAAGGCCAATTTCACCACTGACGATCCATTCACCGAACTCAACCTGATCGACTACGTCAAGATAGGGGTTCCGATCACGGAGCTCACCCAGGAAAGCCTGAAGGATCTCGGGTTGGACAACAAGAGCATCCTGCGGAGCAAGAACATGTTCGCCCTGGGTTTGGTATGTTGGATGTTCAACAGGCCGCTGGATTACATTGAAGAATTCATTACGTCGAAATTCAGCAGCAAGCCGACGGTAGTGCAAGCCAACATGCGGGTACTTCATGCAGGCTACAACTACGGGATGAACTTACAGCATATGACGCCCCGGTATATGATCAATCCTGCACCGATAGAACCCGGCCTGTACCGGAATATCAACGGGAACCAGGCCACTGCCTGGGGGTTGCTGGCTGCATCGGAAAAGTCGGGAAGGCCATTGTTCATAGGTTCCTACCCCATCACTCCGGCCACAGAGATCCTGCAGACGCTGGCAGAGCGGAAAGATCTGGGAGTCAAATCCTTTCAGGCCGAAGATGAAATCGCAGGAATCACCACCGCTTTGGGTGCTTCCTTTGCCGGTCATCTGGCAGTAACCTCCACCTCGGGTCCCGGGTTTGCCCTGAAGTCGGAAGCCATCGGGCTGGGCGTCATGGCGGAACTTCCCCTGGTAGTGGTAAACGTACAGCGGGGGGGACCATCGACCGGACTGCCCACGAAAACCGAACAGTCGGACCTTTTGCAGGCCCTCTATGGCCGCAACGGAGAAAGTCCCGTGGCTGTGATTGCCGCCAGCACCCCTTCCGACTGTTTCTGGTATGCCTTCACGGCTGCCCGTATCGCCATGGAAAGAATGGTTCCCGTGGTGCTCCTCACCGACGGATTTCTGGGCAACGGAAGCGAGCCTTGGAAAATTCCCTCCATGGCTGACCTGCCTGACATTCACCCGCGTATCGCAAAAAATCCGGGAAATTACAAACCTTACGAACGCGACGGGAATACCCTCTCCAGGAGCTGGGCTTTCCCGGGATCTGAAGGATTTGCACACCGCATCGGGGGACTTGAAAAAAATATCACCGGAAATGTAAGCCACGATCCCGACAACCACCAGAAAAACTGTGAAATCAGGGAAGCCAAGGTGCAACGCATCGTTGACATGATCCCTGACCTTGACGTTTACGGTGATCCTGAAGGTGACGTGCTGCTCGTAGGCTGGGGTGGCACGTTCGGCCACATGATCAGTACCGTGCGTGAACTGAGAAGAAAGGGGAAGAATGTTAGCCTTGCCCATTTCAACTATATCAAACCCTTACCTGCCAATACCGGGGAAGTATTCAGGCGGTTTAAAAAAATCCTGGTTTGTGAAATCAACCTGGGTCAGTTTGTCGCCTATCTGCGTGACAAACTCCCCGGTTTTACCTACTACCAGTACAACAAAGTAAAAGGCCTGCCATTTACGGTGCAGGAATTGGAAGATGCAGTCACGAAACTTCTGGAGGCTTAAAAAATGAACGAATTCAATTATACGGTTAAAGATTTCAAGAGCGAGAACGAAGTCCGCTGGTGTCCCGGATGCGGTGATTACGCCATTATGAATGCCATTCAGCGGGTGATGGCCGAAATGGGAATTGCCCATAAGGACTTTGCTGTCATCTCCGGGATCGGCTGTTCCTCCCGGTTCCCCTATTACATGAGCACGTATGGTTTCCACACCATCCACGGCCGCGCCACCGCTGTCGCATCGGGTGTCAGGTGCGCCAATCCCGACCTGAATGTGTGGGTGATCACCGGGGACGGCGATTCCATGGCAATCGGGGGGAACCATTTCATTCATCTTGTCAGGAGGAATATCAATCTGAATGTGATTATCTTCAACAACAAGATTTACGGTCTTACCAAAGGACAGTACTCTCCCACCACTGAAAAGGGATTCAAGAGCAAAACCTCTCCTTTCGGCACCATTGAGGAGCCCTTTAACCCCGGGCAGCTGGTCATTGGCGCAGGAGGCACTTTTTTTGCCCGTTCCATCGACGGTAACATAAAGCTCAGCCAGGAAGTCTTTGGCGAAGCGGCGCTCCACGAAGGGACATCGATCGTGGAAGTGCTCCAGAATTGCATGATTTACAACCACGGGGTCCATGACCTGATCACCGATCCGGCGTACCGGGCCGAACGGCAGCTGATGCTGAAACAGGGTGAACCGATGCGCTTTGGCGAAGACAACAGGAAGGGTATTGTCTTGGAGAAAGGGAAACTCAAAGTGGTGACTGTCGGTGAAAACGGAATCACTCCCGAAGATATCCTGGTGCATGATGCCACCGATCCCGATCCTTCGATACACCTTGCGCTGATCAGGATGCACCTTCCCGAATTCCCCGTCGCCCTGGGGGTAATCCGGAAAGTTGCCGCCCCCACATATGACCGGGAGATGAAAGAGCAGATCCTCAGAATTCAGGAAAACCGAAAAATCAAAAATATGGATGACCTTCTCAGGTCAGGAAACACCTGGGAAGTCAAGGACAACGGCTTCAGCAACGGCAGGGAGAAATAACCGGGCTGCAACAATATCGTATAACCATCCATGGAAGCAAAACCGGCCATTGACTGCCATAGTTGACGGAAGGAGAGGCCAGGCATTAATGCCTACCTGGCAAAAAGAACGGATTTAGTCAATGTGCTCACCGGAATTCAGTGAGGGGTGGTTTCATTCCAGATTTCATAGGCTTTTTCAGCCTGGAGCACCAGCATTTCATATCCGTTTTTGACGGTTGCCCCCTGTTTTCGTCCCAATGCCAGAAACCGGGTTTCTTCCGGATTATAGACCAGGTCATACAGAAGGTGGCAGGGTGAGATCCATTGATACGGAAACGGAGGACAGGTTTCTTCCCGGGGAAAGGTTCCCAGGGGGGT
>Ga0116157_10006763_pt1 | contig 10312 bp, 10 predicted proteins | sample AD_UKC048_MetaG_FD_89882 | JGI IMG/M metagenome (GOLD analysis project Ga0116157, IMG submission 89882) | Active sludge microbial communities of municipal wastewater-treating anaerobic digesters from USA - AD_UKC048_MetaG | ecosystem: Engineered > Bioreactor > Anaerobic > Digestate | place: USA... | reverse complement strand
TTGTTAGCATTGCTGCAAAAAGGTTTACACATTTGAATAACAAATTATATACTAAATAATATAATTATTAAGTATATAGCTCTATGAATTCATATGATGTAAGATATATGCAATTACAACAAGAAAAATTAAATAACATTATTAATAAAAGACAAACAGTAGTGGCAGTGGCTAAAGAATTGGCCGTATCCAGACAAGTTGTTCACAAATGGTTGTGTCGCTACAAAAGATTTGGTTTAAATGGCATTGTTCGAAAGAGGGGCAGGAGTAGTGGTTCTTTGGCTCATAATCGAACCTCTGAGCCCATAGAAAGATGTATTATCGAGTTAGCTAGAAGTCATCGTTTCGATGGAGTAGAGACTCTTTCAGATAGAGTTAAATTTGAACATAATACTGATATTCATCCCACTACTATTTATCGTATTTTAAAAAGAAATAATATCCGCTATACTAAATATTATATAGACACTAAAAAACAGTGGAAGAAACAATTATATTCTCACCAAATACCAGGACAAGAATTACAAATGGATACTAAATATCCCCATGGATACAAACAAGGTAAAGCAATATATGCTATTATTGATGATGCTTCTAGATGGGCTTTCGTTTGGAGCTATGAAACAGCTAATGCTAACAATACTATAGATTTTGTTAAGAAAGTAATAGAAAGAGCTCCATTTGCTATTCTAAAAATACGGACAGATCAAGGAAAAGAATTTGCTAATTTAAAATTAAAAGAATTATTAAAAAAATATAATATAGTTCACCGTTTGAACACTCCTTATTGTCCGGAAGAAAATGGTAAGATAGAAAGGTTTAATGGCACCTTGAATCAGAAGGCTTTAAGATATGGTTTTCCGCCCAGACAGTCTCTAGAAGAAATGCAATATAAGCTTAATCTCTTTATGCATTATTATAATTATCAGAAAAAACATCGAGGATTAGGAATGGATGGAAAAACACCAATGGAAAAACTAAATGAGTTAGCAAGTGTAAACGTTTCGCTGCAATGCCACATATATTGACAAAAATTATTAATTATGATATAATACTGTTGTTTGAGTGAAGTACCTTAAAAATGTCAAAAGATAGTTTTATGGTTATTACTTATGTAATTTTAATAAGGATTATATAGGTAATAACCATAAATCTAAAAAAATGAAAAGAAAAAATTTTATTATCTCGGCAATTTTTTTTGTAATAATAAATTTAATTGCCCAGGCATTGGGTGTTTTAAATATTGAAAAAATGATACCTTGGGTGCTGGAGAAAGCTCCAATGGAGGGGACAATATTTGAAGTTCATTATTCTTACGGGGCGCAAATTGTTTTTAAAGGATTTTTGTCCTTGTTTGCCCTTATAATTGTACCAACGTTGATATGGGTTTTTCTGGTTATTTTAGAAGCATTATCAGCTCTTTCACAGGGGTGTGCCAGGAGAGACTTTCAGGTCTTTCTGACCTTTCTAGAAGAAGAGAGGTTGGAAAAAAATATTTTTTTGATTATTCTGGAAAAAATATTTTTTCTTCTTTTATTTCCAATAATATTGACATTTGTGATCCTAAAAAGGATTAGACGAATTTTAAAATTTGTCGATCCTTTAGTTGTTTAACAACAAGGGTCAAAAAATAATAAACTTATCGTAAAGATAAGTTTTTTTATTGAATTTAAGTTTTTTTATGTTATAATTATATAAAATTATAAATATTTTATTAAAATTTGTGAAAGAAAAATTATTTACCCTAAAATCAGCCTTTTATCCAGCTGGTGATCAGCCGGAGGCCATTTCTAAGCTTCAAAACGGCCTTCAGAAGGGTTTTGATTACCAAACCCTGCTTGGTGTTACTGGATCAGGAAAAACCTTTACAATCGCTAATATTATTAAAGATTTTAATAAACCAGTTTTAGTAATGGCTCCCAATAAATCTTTAGCAGCTCAATTGTATAGGGAATATAAAAACTTTTTTCCTGATAATGCAGTTCATTATTTTGTGTCTTATTATGATTATTATCAGCCGGAAGCTTATTTACCAAATTCTGGAACCTATATAGAGAAAGAGGCCATGATTAATGAAGAAATAGATCGTCTTCGTCACGGAGCTACTTCGGCCCTCCTTTCTCGTCGTGATGTTATTATTGTAGCTTCGGTTTCTTGTATCTACAATTTAGGTGTTCCAGTCAGCTACATGGAAGCCTCCCTTCATTTAGAAAAAGATAAAACAATGACTAGGGCTGATTTAATTTCTCAGCTGATAAAAATGCAATTTGAAAGATCTTTGAGTGATGTTAAGCGGGGACAGTTTCGAGTTCGAGGTGATGTTTTTGAAATTCGTCCAATGTCGGAAAATATTATTTATCGATTAGAATTAAAAGATCAGGCTATTTCCGATTTAACTATTATTGATGAATTAACCAAAAATATTTTGGAACATTTACCAGAAATTGTTATTTTTCCTCCCAAGCATTTTATTTCTACTAAACCCCAAATTGAGCAGGCTATTAAGAGCATTCAAGAAGAATTAAAAGATCGTCTTAAATATTTTAAGAAAAATAAACTATATTTAGAAGCGGAAAGATTAGAACGTCGAGTTCGTTATGATATGGAGATGCTTAGAAGTTTGGGATATTGTCATGGAATTGAAAATTATTCTCGTCATTTAACTGGAAAATTAGCCGGCGAAGCCCCAGATTCGTTATTAGAATATTTTCCAAAAGATGAAAATGGCAAACCAGATTTTTTGTTAATTGTTGATGAAAGTCATATAGGTATCCCTCAAATTGGTGGAATGTATGCCGGAGATCATAGTAGAAAAGAGACTTTAATAAAATATGGTTGGAGATTACCTTCGGCTCTAGATAATCGTCCTTTAAAATTTACCGAGTTTGAAAAAAGAATTGGACAAGCTATCTTTACTACGGCTACTCCTGGAAAATTTGAATTAGAAAAATCAAAACAAATTGTTGAGCAGGTCATTAGGCCAACGGGATTGATTGACCCTGAGATTGAGATTAGACCAGTTTTTGATAAAAAAACTAATTATAGTCAAATTAATGATATTATAGCTGAATCAGAGAAAATTATTAAAAAGGGGGAGCGAGTTATAATTAATACTTTAACAAAGAAACAAGCTGAAGATTTGGATGCTCATTTAAGCCAAAATAATATTAAATCAAATTATATTCATTCTGATACTAAAACTTTAGCTAGGACTGAAATTTTAAAAGATTTTCGATTAGGTAAATTTGATATTTTAATAGGAGTTAATTTACTAAGAGAGGGCTTGGACTTACCGGAGGTTTCTTTAGTGGCTATCCTGGATGCTGATCGAGAAGGATTTTTGCGTAGCCAAACTTCTCTTATTCAAACCATGGGTCGAGCCGCTCGAAATGTTTCTGGAAAAATTATATTATATGCTGATAATATAACAGGATCTATTAAGAATGCCATTAAAGAGGTGGAGAGAAGGCGAACTAAACAATTAGCTTATAATAAAAAACATAAAATTGATCCTAAGACGGTTATTAAAAAGATTGAGGATTTTTTAGACATACCGGAAAAAGAGGTCAAATAGCTTGTAATTTTATCTAATTTATGGTATTATGATTTAATTAGTTTTAATAATTATTAATTTAAAAATTATGTTCAAAGAATTTAGTTTCTTCGGGAATAAAAAAGGGAAATCAGGAGAACAAAAAGAAACCTCCGAAAAAACAGGTGATAATTCGGAGCTGATAAATAGCGTGGAAGAGGTTAGAAAAAAACAATTTTCTGAGAAAGCAGGTGATAATTCGGAGCTGAGAAATAAGTTTGAAGATTTAGCAAATGAAATTTTGGACGAAAAAACACCAGCAATATCTGAAAAAAAAGAATTAGAAGAGGGAACAAACGTAAGAGAATCCGGCTCAGACACTTTAAACCTAGAGGGCTTGAGTTTGGTAGAAAAATTAAAGGCTCTAGAGATGGAAAAAAATAAGATAGTTCAATTTTTAGAAGAAAAAAAGAAGAATATATCTCAATTAGAAGAGGAAAGATTAGAATATTATTATAAGGCTAAAGATCTTGAAGATAGAATGGTTTCTTTAGGGTTGAGTGAAGAGGGAATAAGAAAAATTAAACAACAGATTCTTGAAGAAGGCAAGGAAATTTCTCAAAAAATTATTGATATCAGAAATGAATATGGTATCGAGCCTACTCCGGTAGAGATTTTATCAAACAGAATGTTAATGATGATGGCCGAAAAAGATAGGGTTTCTAAAAAAATGCAACTTGAGAAAAAGGATATTTTGAATTTTGTTAATTATCACCTAGAAGGAATGAAAAAAGAGGGGTATCCAAATCTAAATAATTGGCTTAAACATGTTTTGGATAATATTGAAATAAAATTAAAAAATTTAGATAATGATGAAAATGGTTTATATGAATTTTCTGAACAAATCAAGGAGGCGATGCAAACTGAACCAATAGATTCTGATTTGATTTCTAAAATCTTTACCAATTTTTCAGAGAAATTAAATAATGATATCAAGAATAATAATTCATATAAAACACCTTTGGAAGAGAAAAATGATAAAGATAGGCTTGATAAAATAAATAGAATAATGGACAATATCCATTCCGAATTAAAGATGGCTCGTAAGGGTGAGGGGCGTTATGCTAAAAAGAAATAAGAAGGTGAGATATATAAAAAAAGAGCTTCGTGATTGGAGCTCTTTTTTTGTTTGAGTTTATATATTTTTTTTATCTGAACCTATATAAAAATTCGATATAGATAAAAACTTCCCAAGAATAAGAATATTAAGGCCGCTAATAAATTAAAAATATTAATGAACCTAGGTGAAACTATTTTTATTCTCATAGTAAAAAAGGCGATCAAGAAGATAATAATTTCATCTAATAGATAGAACAATATAAATAAGGCCATGAAAGATATAGTCGAGGGCATTGATAGATTAGCTTCTACTAAAATACTAGCAAATAAAACTGGTAAAAAGGCTGAGCAAGGAAATTCAATTATAGTTACAGCGGCGGCAAATAATATTACTACTCCAGCTAAAATTGCTATATTTTTTTTGTTAGCAAATATTTTTTCAACCTTGGGTGACAATTTGGCAATGATTCCGCCAGAATTGCAGGTAGCTCCTTGTTTTCTGGATTTAATGTATTCTCTAATAAGATAGACACCTCCGATGATTGATAGTATTCCAATTAATAATTCCATGCTTTTTATGTAGGGAGAGATAATTGAGAAAAATTGATGCCACATAAATATTAATAATCCGTAAGTTATTCCAGTAACCAGTAAAAAAGCACCACCCAAGAATAATATTCTTTTTCTCGACCCTAGAACCATCACTAAGCCTAAAATAATAACTAATGCCCCTAGAGAGCAGACATTAAATCCATCAACTATACCCAAAACTATTGCTAATGCTGGTAGGGAAAATTGATAAATATCAAATTCTCCTATAAAAGGTATTTTAATAATTTTTTCATTTTTTTCGCTTTCTATTCCAGAGATTTTGCTTGATATGCTTTTGCCAATTGCCTCATTGAATCCTACAAAAAAATCCCCCTCAATAAAGGTAGCCGGGACTAATCCTTGTTGATTTTTAGGAACCTGATATTCTTGGTATAGTTCGTTAATTAAATCAATATTTTTGGAAAATTCGTATTCTTCTATTATTAGGTTGGGATATTCTTCTTTTAGTTCTTTTAAAAATTGTTTTTCAGCTAAACAATGAGGACAAGTAGGGCTACCGAAAAATAGTATTTTGGTAGAATCATCAATTTTTAATTCTTGGGCTTGAGAAATTTTTGAAAATGATAAAAATAACAGAATTATTATCAAGTAATTCATTATTTTTTTAAAATTATTTTTTTTCATATAGTTTATTTATATAAATTTATTTATTATAAAAATTATTAAAAAATAGGAATAATAAAGACCCGCTCCTAAAAATATAAAGGAGACAATCTGTCTGACAATCCTTTCTATTTTTTTAACAGCATTAAATGATTTGCTAAGCTTTTTAATACTAAAAGCAATTATAAAAGAAAAGATGATAACTGGCACCCCACTGCCAATAGCAAAAACTGGAGCTAATAATAATCCACTACTACTAGTTAAAATCATGGGTATTAAAATGGCAAAAAATAATATTCCGCTATAAGGACAAAAGGCCAGGGAAAACAGGATGCCCAAAAGTAAAGCCCCTAAATAACCTTTTTTTGAAAACTTTTCTTTAATGACGTCTAAAAAATTGTTCTTACCTAATTTTATATTTATTTTTATTACGCCTAGCATGGTTAGAGCAATTAGAATTAAGATTGGCCCCAATATTTTATTTCCCCAAGATTGAAAAAATTTCCCAATTTGAAAGCTAGATAATCCAAAGTATATTAGAGTTGCTATTGATGTGTAGGAGATTAGTCTTCCTAGGGTATAAAATAGACCATCTAATAAAACTATCTTTATTCTGTTGGTTCTTTTTGAAATATAGGCAATAGCTGTTATATTAGTTGCTAACGGACAGGGGCTGATAGACATCAAGACTCCCAGGAAGAAGGCAATTAATATGGGTAGATCACTAGAATCGATTATAAAATTAATAAAATCTATCATATTATTTTAAGTTGTCATTAATTTTTTTAACAATATAATTTTGAAAAGCTTGATCGTTTCCAACTAAGCGCCAGACATTTGTATCTTCTGAAATATTATCTTTCCCATCAATTATGATATTGAAAAACAAAGATGATCCTCGGGCTTGATATTTATCAACAATATCTTTATTTTCTGGCTTGTCGACATTTATTTTTTTGAAAATGATTTTACCAGACTGATAATCCTCCTTAAACTGATCTTCTATTATTTTGAACATGGTGTCTCCTATATATACACAAGAATAACATTGATAGGTGGAATGAAAATTGATTATCTCAATCTTTTCAGCTTTCTTTTCAATTTTTTCAGCACTATTATCGCTTTTACCAGTAGCGATGGAGCAGGCCGATAATGATAAAAGTATTATTAGTGTAATGGAAATTATAAAAAGTTTTTTCATTTTTTTAGTATTATTAGTATTAATTTAAATATCCAAAAATCAAGCCAGCCAAAGAAGAATAAAAGATAACCAAGACCACATAAACCAAGGTTTTTTTATTTCCTAAAACTTTTCTAATAACTAGCATATTAGGAAGACTTAGAGATGGCCCAGCTAACAATAAGGCTAGGGCTGGCCCGGAAGACATTCCTTTAGCAATTAATTCTTTTATAATAGGGACCTCAGTTAAAGTGGAAAAATACATGAAGGCTCCAAAAATTGAGGCTATTAAATTTGCGGAAACGGAATTAGATCCAACAATTTTCGTGATAAATTCTTGAGGTAATAGGGGGGAAACAAACCCAGCAATAAAGACCCCAATAAACAAAAGGGGCAAAATAATTTTAGAAAAATTCCAAGTTTCTTTTAGCCAATTTTTATTTGTTTCTTTAGTAAAATTAAATAATGATAAATAACTAATAATAATTACAAGTAGGGCCATTATCCAGTATTTTAACCCTAGAGCAATACTTAGTCCATTTATTATTAGAATTGATAAAAGAGAGCCAAAAAATAAAAAAATTGTTCCTTTATTTATTTTTTTATTAGCAGTTTCTTCAATAAATAAATTATTTTCATCAATTTTCTCTTTAAATATAAAACCCATAGTCAATCCTACTATTATGGCTAGTAGCAATGACGATATAATTCTGGCTATGCCAATATTAAAACCTAGGACTGATATTGTTAAGAATATGGCCGCTATATTTATAGCTGGTCCAGAAAATAAAAAGGTAATGGCTGGGCCTAATCCCGCCCCTCTTTTTCTTATACCAGCAAAAAGAGGTAAGATAGTACAAGAACAAATTGCTAAAAGAGCTCCAGAAACGGAGGCAATAGAATAAGAGATAATTGGCTTAACATTTTTACCTAAATATTTTAAGACAGCCTCTTTTTTTACCAGGGTAACAATTGCTCCAGCTATAAAAAGGGCTGGAACTAAACATGTTAAAATATGTTCTCTGGCGTATTCACGAAGAAGATCTAATCCCGACATTAGAGCTGGATAAAACCAAATTGTTTTTGAGGGAAGAAAATAAAAAAACAAAAAAATAATTATTATGTATATTAGTTTAATGTATTCTTTTTTATTCATATTTTTAATTTTCTTTGAATTAATCTATTAAGTGTTTATTTACCCAGTCTTTGATTTCTTTAATTTCAGGGATTCTTCCAGAAGATTTAACCTCACCATTAATGACTAGGGCTGGAGTTGATATAACCCCAAAACCAATTATTTTATCTATTTCTTCTATCTTCTCTACTTCAAAGTCATTGTTTTTTAGCTCTGAAATAGCCAATTCCACGTTTTTTTGTAGTTTTTGGCAATTAGGGCAACCGGTACCCAAAATTTTAATTTTCATATTTTTTTAAAAATATATTTAGTGAATATAGATATTTATTAATATTTTTTGAATCAATAGAATAAAATATTTTTAATCCTTGTTTTTTTGATTTTACTAATTTTAAATCTTTTAAGGTTTTCAAGTGATGTGAAACGAGATTTTGACTTAATTCTAAATTTTCCCAAATATCACAAACACATTTTGGTCCTGTTTTTAAAATACATAAAATACGCAAGCGATTCTCATCAGAAGCTATTTTTAAAAATTCAGTTAATTCAAATAATTTTTTATCGACTTCTTTTTTTTGGCAACATTTTAAATTCATGATATTGATTTTAAAAAATATTTAATCAATTGTCATTGATATAGTTTTTATTATAAGTTAAAAATAAAATAACGTCAAACTAGTTGATAACTTGATTTTATTGTTATCTGATGATAATATCAATTTAACTTAAAATTGTGTTAACCCCCCAGAAACAAATTCTGGCGTGTTTTTATATAATATGAATAAAATAAGCAATAACAAAAATAATAATATAATTATTAAAGGGGCTAGGATGCATAATTTAAAAGATATTAGCCTAGAAATACCCCATAATGAATTAACGGTAATAACTGGAGTTTCTGGCTCTGGCAAATCTTCTTTGGCTTTTGATACTATTTTTGCTGAAGGTCAACGTCGTTATGTAGAGTCTTTATCTCCATATATGCGACAATTTATTGGGCAGAAGAAACCAGCCGAAGTTGATGAAATAATTGGTTTGGCTCCAGCCATCTCTATTGATCAAAAAGCCTTATCTCATAATCCTCGCTCAACAGTTGGAACTTTAACGGATATTTATGATTATCTGAGAGTTTTATATGCTCGAATTGGGGAAGTATATTGTCCTAAGTGTGACCATAAAATTCAAAAATTAACCCTTGAAGAAATGGTTGATATTTCTATTTCTCGAGCTAAAGAATCGGAAGCAAAACATTTAACAATTATTTCCCCGGTTATTAGAGGAAGAAAAGGGGAGTATTATCAGTTATTATATGATTATTTATCTTTAGGCTATTCTGAGGCCAGAATTGATGGAAAGGTTTATTCATTGCGTGATCAAATTAAATTAAGCCCTAATAAAAAGCATAATATTGATATAATTATTGATAAGGTTGTGCCTAGTGATGATTCGCGTTTATTTGAGGCTATTGAGAATGCTATTGCCTATAGCAAAGGATTGGTTTTTGTAGCCCTAGACGATAAAAAAGAGTTTTTATTATCTTCTAATTGGACTTGCCCTAATGATAATTTTGCTTTTCCCGAGATGGAACCTCGATTATTTTCTTTTAATTCTCCTCACGGAGCTTGTCCGTCTTGTTCTGGTTTGGGAAAAATTGGTTTTTACGCTAATGAAGTTTGTCCTCAATGTCAAGGAAAAAGACTTCGAGAGGAGGCTTTGTCGGTTAAAATTGGTGGTAAAAACATTGCTGAAGTAACTGCTTTGTCTTTAGAGCGAGCTAGTTCTTTTTTTGAGTTAGTTTTGGGCAATTTAAGTGACAGAGATTTGAATATTGTTTCTAGTGTTATGCAACAAATTATTGATAGATTAGAATTTTTGAATAAAGTTGGTTTAGGTTATTTAACCTTAAACAGAGAAGCTGAGACTCTTTCCGGTGGTGAGGCTCAAAGAATTAGACTATCCTCTCAAATTGGATCTCAATTATCAAGAACTTTATATATTTTAGATGAGCCAACTATTGGCTTACATGAAAGAGATACCTTTAAATTAATAGATACCTTAAAATCACTAAGAGACAAGGGAAATACTGTTATTCTGGTAGAGCACGATGAGCAAACTATTATTAATTCAGATT
>Ga0116157_10006759_pt1 | contig 10315 bp, 6 predicted proteins | sample AD_UKC048_MetaG_FD_89882 | JGI IMG/M metagenome (GOLD analysis project Ga0116157, IMG submission 89882) | Active sludge microbial communities of municipal wastewater-treating anaerobic digesters from USA - AD_UKC048_MetaG | ecosystem: Engineered > Bioreactor > Anaerobic > Digestate | place: USA... | reverse complement strand
GGTCGGGGATAACCGAGATGTCGATGACTTCTGGAATGCAGGGCTTGGATTGCGTCTCGTTTCTGACAAACGAATATACAATCGGAATCGTTTTGTCATAGGCATAAACAATGCCGCCAGTCTGCCACCACTGGTCGGAAACTGCCACGTCTGTCAGTTCTTTGAGAAAACCGCTGCTGGGAATGTTTGCCAGCCCGAGCCATTCGTTGATCTTGTTGATGCCAAGAATATAAACCCAGTCTGTCGTAAGGTTTTTCGAGCTGACCCCGATTTTTACGGCGGTCAGATCAGCCGGATTGCCGATGGTTGAGCCGGTATAGGCGGCGTTATTGAGTTTAAGCGCATAGTTGGGTGTGCCGTAATCGCGTGTATACAGGTAGCTTCTGCCAGCTCCTGATACAAGGCATGACAAAATGGGCGTGTTGCCGGTAGGTATCGGAGTGCCGGGACCGGTGCCCGGTGCGCAGGGGTCGCCGCATTCGCAGAGAGTGTCTTTGGTGTTGGTCGAGCCAAGAACAACGCTGCCGGCCTGGCCACGGTCGAACGGGCCGGCTTTTTCATCGACAGTGTAGCTGAGAAGTTTCAGCTTTTCTTCGTTGATCTGAACTGTTTCTCTGACCAGCTTATGGCACCATCCCGATCTGAACGGGAACCCGGCGCCATCCATGCATTGCACAAAACCATACATGCTGTAGGGGCCAAGAATTGTGTTGGGCTGGGTGGTTCCATACCAGTCGGGTCTCAGATAGGTAAACGAGCTGTTTATCTTGTCAGCGTCATCACCTGAATGATACCAGCGACCATTGGTAATGAGATAGTAACCGGGCTGGCCCGGTGCCGGGTCAGGTTTCCAGGTGCAGGGATAACAGTTGCCAAGATAACCATAGGAAGAGGTATACTGCGACGGGTAGCTTTTATTGTCGTGAATACCTACGCCGCTGCCGGTGTTGCCCGGATAATTGTGGTGAATGTGAACTATCTTGTCATGCAGACCCGAATCGTAAGGGCCGTCAGGAGCCACATGTACGCTCGTCAGACACTTTCGCACCAGCGGGTAAGGCGAAAAATGCATGCCGGTAGTGCCGTCAGAAGAAAATGTCCAGAGTTCCTTCTTGATGACTTTTGTGGTCTCGTTGAAAAGCATCGACGCCGACAGATTGAAGGCTTTGCCACCGTCATACAGATAGCCGGGTGTGCTGCCGGCAACCAGATTGTTGAGCTTGTAGATTCCTCTGACCGGCCCGTCGCCTATCAACAGAAAGGCGTCGCCGTTCTGTTCGTAAAAGTCATCCAGTGCGGATGCGCTGTTCGGAAAGAGCAGAGCCAGTGCCAGAACTGCAAGAATGATAAGCTTTTTCATGAGACGGTCACCTTTCTCTGAACATCTTGATACCCTTCAACAGGGATTCAATAAGGTATGGATTGAACTTGTATTTCTCGAAGAGCGCCCGACAAACCTGTTCGGTAATGTCAAGATTGCCTGATATGAACAGCCTGGATGGCCTTACGGTCGCCACTATCGATCCAATATCTTTGCGGTGCGCCAGATGCTGAAACGAAAGGTTCTCTATCGACTTCATGAGTGAAGGTGCCCAGTGATTGGCAATCGTGAAGGTGTTGGGTTCGGGCAGCGGCGATTTAAGAATGATCTGGTAGGCTGTGTTTGCCCATAGCGGCGTGTTGTCGGGAATATTCTGCAGAATTTCTGGTGGAGCCTGGGGCGCAGTAAGGGTGTCGTCGATAACGCAGGAGACCTTAAGTTTGTCGGCGGTCTCTTTAATGAATTCGTCGAGCTCTTTTACTATTGATTCAAGCTTTTTGACTGTCTCAGCACGTGAAAGAAATACTTCATTCCAGATCGAATCCTGCAGCAGAACGATTTCTTTATCTATTTCTGCAAATTCTTCCTGCATTTTTTCAAGCCTGTTTTCGTCTCTGGTGCGGGCTTCAGTCAGGCGTTTGTCGATTTCGGCTTTCGATACTTTGAGCTGTGCCAGTTTGGCTGCTTCACCTGTCCAGTTCAATCTTGTCTTCGCAATATTTTCCTGGAGTTTACTCTGTTTTGTCAGAAGTTCGTCGACTTTTGGTGCCAGTTCCTTCTGCTTTGCAGCCATTCTTTCGTAAACAGCCTGCATCGTTGTCATGTCGTCCCTTTTGAGTTGCGGGCGCGTAAAGCGTTGAGTGACAAAATCGTAGTCTTTCATCTCGGGATGCAAAACAAGACAGGTGCGGTAATCGATGGTGGCGAACGGACTGTTTGCGTGAGAAGCGTTGCCACAGCTCAACAGCAGAAGGGTTATAAACAGCAGAATCTTAATTTTCACTTTTTTCCTCACTCGGTTCGGCGGTCTTGATCTCAAAAGAATTCTTAAGCATGGTACAGGCAGCCTGTGTGTGGTCAGTCGCTCCATGTTTGAAAGGGTTATTGAATACACCCGGCAGTTTGCGCTGCCAGTAATGTCGGCTGTTAGCCAGCCAGGACATGAATTCCTCAGAGCTGAGGTTCTCGGGATTTTCCATAAGTGTTTCTAGTTTTACCCGGCTCAAAACCGGCATCTGAGGCTCAGGGGGGTGCTGTGTCGGCGTTAATGCGGCAGCATCGAGCAGATAGTCGAGATTGTGCTTCTGCCTTACCAGATCATAAACATTGGTCAGATCGTTTTCGATTCCATGCAGAGTGCACCAGGTAGTTGCCGCTTCCGGTATGGTCTGGTCTTTTTCCTGGAGGTCTGCCAGGACTTCCCGGCGCTGTTTTATATATGTCAGCTCTTCGACGATCTTTCTGCGCTTTTGCCAGAGCATGTTATTCTTGTCGTCCTTGCCGGCAAAAGCCTTGCCGATATCCTTTTCGACTTTTTTTAAAGCTGCGTTGGCTTCGGTTTCAAGCTTTTTCAACTTCTCATACTCTTCGACAAAATTTCTGGCCGGTGCCGAAATTGTGTCAAAAAACCGCCTGGTTTGCCAGTCGAACTTCTGAAAAGCCGGATGCGACAACATGCAGATGCGTGAATCGACATAACCGATTTCTTCACCTGACGATTGAAACACCGTCGAACAAAGCAGAAGAAAAGCCAGAATAATCTTTTTGCTGATGATATGCTGTCTGGTCAAAAGAACACCTCTTTTCTATGCTCATTGCTTCCGAAGAAGCAGTATTCATCGTTTATCTGATTTTAGACCCGATCCTGTAGCCAGTCAAGAATCTTCATTCGATTCAGTGACCGTGCTGTTAAGTCTTTTCATTTCTGACTCACTTGTCGGTGCTGTCTGAATCAGCTTCCGTTTTCTGTTCTGTATTGTTGAACTCTCGTTCAAGCTCGCTGTCGGCTATGCCGGCATCGTTTACCAGACCTGGTGGCGCCGGAACTACCGCTTTCAGGTCGAGAGGAAGCAGGTCATAGATCTTCTGCAGATATATGCCTGGCGCGTGACTGCGTGCTTTGCCCGGACCAAGCATTTCGCCATCGGCGAGAACCATTTTGCCATCGGCGTAAATGTTGTTTGGCGGTGCGCAGTGCTGAAACTTCATGATCTTGAATGGCAGTTTGGTCACCAGATCGTTATCGAATACCCAGCGCTGCATGTCGGGAAACCTTTTTCTGAAGGCTTTAACGAATTCGTCGTTGCCGATACGCGGTCCGGCGAATGTGTAAATGCCCTGAACGCTGAGACCATCATCGACCAGCCGGCTGGCGGCCAGGGGCGCAATGCCGGCTCCGAGACTGTGCCCGGTGATCCACAGGCGCTTGGGAGTGCCGGCCATGTGACTGTCGACGTATTTTTTGAGGTCATCGTAGGCGACTTCCATGGCGCTATACAGGCCGCGATGCACTTTTACGCCCCAGCCCCACCAGAGAATGCGTTTCTTGAAAAAGTTGAAATCCGTCAGTATCCAGTCGTAGGCAAATTTGGTCGGGCTGAACTTTTTGTTCTTGCTGCTTTCAGAACCTCGAAAAGCGACTATAACCAGCTTATCATTCGACATGACAACAGCCTGAGTGTCGGCAGTCTTGTCGCGAACATCGATAAAATCAAAGCGATCGATGCCAAGCGGCTCAAAAATTTCCTTGAATCGCTTTTTGAACTCAAGAAAATTCGCGACATCGATACGATTCTCATAGACGTTGTGGGCGGCGTACATCAATAGATAGGTGTTCACCAGACTGTGTCCGACCGCTTTTTCTTCAAAAATCCGGCTGTAGCAGTCTGCACCCAATACCGGCTGTGCCATGGCAGGCGCACTTACAAACAGCCCCAAAGCGAGACTCAACAGCAAAAACTTTAACCAGACCTTGTTTGATTTATTCTGTGTACTCATCTTGTTCTCTTATATCTCCATTCATCAAGTATAATCCTTGTATTCGCCAGTCGCAAGTCAATATTAAAGCAGATTTGCGCAAAAGCATGTGCCTTTGTGGAGTGCAATTGTTTGCTCAGGCAGGCTGCATGGAGTAGGATAATCTTAGAAAAAAAGGTCGGGGGAGGCTGCATGATGAAAAAAATATCACTGCTGATTCTATTGTTAATGGCATTTGTTGCTACATCCGGTATTGCGGCTGACGAATACCAATGGGAAACTGTCATCCGGATCAAGACTCCGGCTGAGGCCTGGAAGAAGATTGCGAGCATCGAAGAGCTGCAACCGGTCATCAATGCCTGTGCTGATCAAAGCTGGAATCTGTTAGCGGGCGAGCAATTGATGCTGCCGGAAAAATTTTCGCCTGACGACATACTCTATGTTGCCATTGGCCGAAACAAAGACAGGCGGAACTCCATTCATGCTCTCTGGAGCGAAAAAAACGACGGCACGAAAGTTTTTCTTGGAGCATACAGCTTTTTTCTATCGTATTTTGAGCGATATCATAATGAGCATCCTCTGGTCAGTGAGGAAGTGCCTCTTCCAGAAATTTTTGCGACACTTGATCAGAATGCGTTATTTCACCTGCGTTTTTTGTCAGAGCATGCTGTTGCCGACCTCACCGGGGCATTATCGGCAGAGCTGACAGGCGAAAGCAAAAAACTCGATTATCGTTGCAGGGAAAATCTGCGCAAGTTGCAGAGGCAGCTGCGCAAGAAAGAAATTACCGGTCTGCCGGCACAGGGTCTTGCAGAATGCCCATTGCAGGGTAAATACAGTTTTGATGCGGCAACCGGAAAGTTCGCCTGCAGTCATCAATTGAAAATGCCAGATCTGGCAACTGCCAGATTTGAAGGCTATCAGCAGACAGCATACGATTTTTTAAAAAAGCTGCAGGGGCTGAAAAGTCTTGAGATAAAGGTAGACATTGACGCAGAAAAGCTTGTCGTTGAAGTCGATATAGCCGGCGAACCAACACCGGATTCCGGTTATGAGTTTGCCGCATATTCTATTCCTGGCTGGTTTGATGGAGTGGCTGATTTACAGGGCTTTGCGCAGTCAGCCAGTATGCATCTGGTAATTGCTCCTGATTTTGTCAGATTCGTCAACAATATCCGCCGTGATGATCCGCAGTTTTTCGAGAGAATGTTCGCCGGCAAAAAGCCAGAAGAGTTTCTGCCGCAGGGGCCAATGCTGATTTCGCTGTTTGGCGATATGAATCTGCGCGAGTACAGTCTGCCATCAGTAGTCATTTCGGCAGGAATTACACCGGAAAAGTTTGCTGATCTCAAGAATTTTGCAATTTCGCAGGGCATGCCTGTGCAGCCTCAGAAGACCGAGATTTATGGTCGCGAAGTCGATCTTATAGAGATGCCGGTCGAAAGGCACGCATTTAACCGCCAGCAAAGTGATCAACGCCTGTTTATCATGTCAGAAAATGCTCAACGAATGGCTGTTTGTGTTGGCGAGTCTGCTGCACGCGAAAACCTGGCGCTGAATTGCGGCGAGCGAGCATCAGCTGCGCTTTTTTCCGATATCAGACTACCGGTAAAACTGGCGTTTGCCTATCGCGCTGATGGTCTGGGGCAAGCCCTGCTTGAATATGCCAATTCCATTGCACTGCAGTTTGAAGCCAAAGAGTGTGCGCGTCATCTGTCAGAATGGAAAGATGCCAACAGTGCAGCCTTTGCCCGGCTGAACCGCGGCGACAGCATACCTGAAGATCTTGCGCGTCTGTGCCCGAGAAGCGGCTACTTTGTCGCCGGCGAGAGTGAATATGACAGGGTGAGATGCGCAGTTCACAATTATCGGGGCTTTCGCGAAGTGCAGATGCAGTTTGTCAAAGCTGAAATCCCGGCTGGCAGATGGTTGCGGGCCTGCATCACGAAAGACGGATCGAAACGGCGTCTGACACTTGATTTCTTCCGGCCGGCGGAGGTGAAATGATATGAAAAGATTTGCCAGTGTTATCATCGCGCTGCTTCTGATACCCCGGATTCTATCTGCGAATACTACAATGACGCTGACTACGCCATGGTCAAAAGGCCAGCCGGTCCGAATGGTCGAAAGGTCAGTCACTCTCAGTGGTGAAAACGGTGTGGTCCTGATGGAAGTGGAAGACAGCTTCCAGAATATGAGCTCAGTGCAATGTGAGGGCCTCTATCGCTTTCAGTTGCCGACCGGAGCCTTCGCCGCCGGTTTCTGGATCAATACCGACGGTAAAGAATGGGTTAAGGGCGAAGTGCGCGAAGTTACCGAAGCGAGAAAAATTTATCAAGAAATTACCAGTCGTCTGGTCGACCCGGGTTTGCTTGAGCAGAAAGATGGCGAGATTGTCATCAGGGTTTTTCCGGTCGAAAAGGATGCGCGGGTTGGTGTCAGATTTCGCTGCTATTTCCCGGCTGAATGTGAAAATGACAGATATCGCATTCCTTTGCCGCTAAGCTACACTGAAGATCTCTCAGAAGATGCCGTTAACCGGGATTCTGCTGACAGCATTAAATTCAGGCTGGCGGCGACCTTCAAGGATTCGCAGGGAATGAGCGGCTTCACCTGTAATGATGAGCGTGCCAGTGTCAATTCCACAGGCGCCGAAACTCATGTAAAACTTGAATTTGCCGAAGGCGGCATGAATGATATCGAATTGTCATACTCTCTAAAGAACCAGACCAAAGCCGCCATGGCTTTCTATAAGGTACCAGAAGGCAACCGGTTCAGTCTGCTGCGAATTACGGGCAGCGATTTTTCTTCTGCGAAGAAGAATCTCAGGCTCGGAGTGATCGTCGACACGAGCGGTTCGATGGGAGAATTGAACCGCACAAGAGCTCTCAGCCTGTGTGACAGTCTAGCGGCCACCGGTGAAAATTCTCTGCAGATATTCACCATCAACGGAACAGGCCTGCAGAAAGTCAGCCGCGATGAGCTTAACAGCACGAAATTTTTCGGGCCGACGCGATGGCAGCATATCGAAGCTTTTCCAGAAGAAGACTACGATGGAGTCATTCTGATTACAGACGGCGAACACCTGACTCAGACCACGATCAGACAACTTTGGCTCAAAGCTCGCCGAAAGCCTGTCCGTATCGCATATTGTGGAATCAGATACCTTTCTTATCTGGCAAATATGGCTGATTTTTATGGTGGCTGCAACTTTGTAGCGCCGGGAGAGTCGGTAGAACGGTCTGCGGCAGATATTATCAGGGCCGTCGGATTGAATGCCAGTCTTTATGATGGAAACGGCAGTCGCTACCTGCCGCTGTATGGCAATCTTCTGCAGACGGCTTTTTATGTGCTTCCCTTCAAAGCCGGCAGATATCAGGTTAAAGACGCTTCCGGAAAAAGTCTGCTGGACTTCGAAATTCCTGCCGACAGTTCATTTGCAACGATCTTCCCGTGGTTTGTCAGCATTGCGGCACGTCAGCAGATAAGAACGCTGGAGACCATGGAACAGTCAGAAGCGGTCATCAGAAAGATTACCGAACTCGGTATCAGATACTCGCAGGCCACTGACTATACCGCGTTCCTTGCAGTGCCTGAAAGCATTGCAAAGGCTAATGCCGATATAATGAATCCGGCTTACCTGGCCATGTTTGCAGCGCCAAATTTTCGAAAAGCCAGACAGCAGGCTCGCGGAAAAGCCTGTTATGCAAATCAGCGCGTGCTGATGGGCGCTGTCGAGATGTATATGATGGATGACAACGATGGAAGCAAACTCGAATTCGATCTCGAGACTGGCCGCATCAACATCGATGAACTGGTGCGCAGCAGATTTTTGAAGTCGGCGCTGGTGCCAGCGACCAGCGATTGTGAATACCGTTTTCTTGGGGATCCGACTAAGGATGGCTATGCTTTCTGTGTCGTGCACGGCTCGGTTGAGCATGGCGAGACAATGTCGGTTGAAGAAATGGTGCGAAAATACTGTCTTGAGCACAATCTGGATCCAGACGACTTTGATATTCCCTACCATCTTTACAGCAATGAAGGTTATGATATGGGAATCTGGTCGCTGATGCATAAATACGAACTGCTTCAGATGCTGCTGGCCGTTCTGCTGTAAATGTTCCCTGCCGTTATTGCTCTGCCTGAATCTGGCCAAAGGACGCGTTTATGAAGAAAATATTACCTGCTCTGCTGATTCTGCTGTCTGTCGTCTACTGGTATGTATTTGCGCGATTCGTGCCGCCTCCGCCGCTGGCAATTTCACGCGAGACTACATATTTCACCGATCTGAAAGAGGTCGATGGCAGATATAGTCTGGTTTCATCCATCAACGAGCTGTATCACCTGCCTCCTGAAGAAAACGCTTTGATCGAGTATTTGAAGATGTCTGGCACAGGCATTGTATCGACCGATTCTGCCGAAGTTGCAGAATTCTGCAGTCTGGCTGGAATCGACCCGGAACAGCTCGCTTCGCCGACGCTGGTTCTGCAACTGCCGTCTTCAGATGCTGAAGAATTTGTTCTAAATCTGTCGGAAGGGCAGCATACCGTTTTTCGTCACCCCTGGCATGAAGAACAGTTCCCGAAGATCGCAGCTATTATAGAAGCCAATGCCGACACCTTTGCCTTGCTCGCATCGATGGCAGGCAAAAAGGGGTTTTACTGGCCGCGTCTCCAAAAATATCCGGTCTGGAATACTCCGGTAAACCGTGACTTTAGACCACATCATTCGCTGCGCCTGCTTCTTGCACGCGGTATGTTGCGTTTGCGCTCTGGCGAACTGCGTCATGCATGGGAAGACTTAGCCAGCGCCGGTAAAGCCGCAAGACCACTGTTGCAGAGCGATATGATCACTTTCTGCCTGTTTGGCGTGGTGGGCATGAAAGACACTGCTGAGGCAATGAAAATGTTTTTGCATCAGCAGCAGATCGATGAAGAATTTCTACGGCAGATGCTTGTCGATCTTGATGAAATCATTTTCACCAGAGGTCTGGAGCGGGCAATGGAGAACGAGACGAGGTTTTTTCAGCTGTCGATGTATCTCGAAAGGGAGGATTCTCTCTGGAGTCTCTCCGGACTCGATGGAACGTCTGAAAAGAGTGATTTTGAGCGTTATGTCGACAAGAACGTTCTTTGTCGAAAAGTGAACCAGTTCGCTGATGAGTTCAAGAAGATTTATAGCATCGAAGACGTTGGCGAGCGAATAAAGGGTCTTGGTAAATGGGAGAATGAGCTCGATCAACAAAAGACAGGTAAGTCTTCTTATCAGTATCTGATAGATGCGATATTGCTGAGATATCTGACTCCTGCCGACCAGAAATGCACTGCTATCAGCGAGGTGATTTCAGATACACTGATGAGCATTTCAGGGCCCAGATATTCCGGCGTATTGACAGAAATGCTGGCCGTCGCTGAGAGGTTCAGGCTGCTCAAGGTGGCTGTGTTGATGAGGCTGCACAAGCTCAAAGCCGGCGACTACCCGGCTTCGCTCGACGCTCTTGAAGTTGCTGACAAGCAGATACTTATCGACTCGTTTTCCGGCAGGCAGTTCAATTTTCGCTCTGAAGGCAAAAATATAATGATTTACAGTATCGGCCCAAACCAGCGCGATGAACTGGGTGCTACAGGTGAAGATGCCGCTTCCGGCGATATCACCATAATGGTGGCAAAGTTCTGATGGCATATAACCATACCTGAATTCACCACATGTAGATCTGCAGCAGGTTAGCGTAGTCGTCGGTCCAGAGGCTGTAGCCGGGACTGCTTTCCATCTCGTCCCATTGCGCGTAGAGTTTGAGCGATTGCAGATGTTTCGGATTGCCGGCGGCGACCCAGTCGGCACGGTTGATCTGGTCGTAATCATACCAGTCGTAGCGGGTCGAGTAGCGGGCCGGTTCGTCGAACGAGCGCAGGCAGGCGATGCCGAGTTCGTCGCAGTTGCGCTTGATCACCGGTGCCAGCTTGAAGTAGCGGTTCGAAATGTGAAAAAGCAGCAGCCCGTCAGGTTTGACCTTGGCGT
>Ga0116157_10006758_pt1 | contig 10317 bp, 8 predicted proteins | sample AD_UKC048_MetaG_FD_89882 | JGI IMG/M metagenome (GOLD analysis project Ga0116157, IMG submission 89882) | Active sludge microbial communities of municipal wastewater-treating anaerobic digesters from USA - AD_UKC048_MetaG | ecosystem: Engineered > Bioreactor > Anaerobic > Digestate | place: USA... | reverse complement strand
GTGCGGTTGTACAGGTGGGTGTAGTAGTTGTGCATCCGGTCCGGGTCCGAGCCGTCGAACCACACCACATCGGTGGGGATGCGCTCGCCGAAGTCGGTCTTGAACGCGTCCACCCCCTGATCGAGCAGCCGCTCCAGATGCCCGGCATACCACTGCGCGGCGGCCGGGTTGGTGAAGTCGACCAGGGCCATGCCGGCCTGCCACAGGTCCCACTGCCACAGGCTGCCGTCGGCCCGGGTGACCAGGTACCCCTTGGCCCGACCCTCCTCGAACAGGGCCGACCGTTGCGCGATGTACGGGTTGATCCACACGCAGACCCGCAGCCCGCGGGCCTTGAGCCGGGCCAGCATCGCCTCCGGTTCGGGGAAGGTTCGCGGGTCCCACTCGAAGTCGCACCAGCGGAACTCGCGCATCCAGAAGCAGTCGAAGTGAAAGACGCTCAGCGGGATCTCGCGCTCGGCCATGCCGTCGATGAACGAGCTCACGGTCCGCTCGTCGTAGTCGGTGGTGAACGAGGTGCTCAGCCACAGGCCGAAGGTCCACTCCGGGACTCGGGGGGCGCGGCCGGTCAGCGCGGTGTAGCGGCGCAGGATCTCCTTGGGCGTCGGACCGAGGATGACCAGGTACTCCAGATGCTCGCCGGTGACCGAGAACTGGGTACGGGACACCACTTCGGACCCGATCTCGAACGAGACCAGCTCGGGGTGGTTGACCAGGACGCCGTAACCCCGGTTCGTCCAGAAGAACGGCACGTTCTTGTAGGCCTGCTCGCTGCTGGTCCCCCCGTCGGCGTTCCAGATGTCCACGCTCTGGCCGTTCTTGGCCAACGGGCCGAAGCGTTCACCGAGCCCGTAGACCACCTCGCCGACGTCCAGGCCCAACTGGGCGAACACGTACGGCGTGCCGTCGGGTCCGGTGGCCAGGCCGACACTGGTCGCGTCGGCGCCGGTGAGCACCCGGCCGCCGGCCTCGAAGTCCAGCCGCAGCGGACCGTCGCGCCGGATCCGGGCGGTCAGGCCGCCCGCGTCCAGGCTCGCGTGATCGGCCTCGATCCGGATCTGCGGCCGGCGCTCGGTGGCACCCGGCAGGGCGAACTCCGGGCCCGGGTCCCGCGCGCCGGCGTGGTGTTCGATGCGCACCCGGATCACCCCCTCGGCTGGGGTGGACAGGGTGATGGTCGCCGTCGGGGTGTTCAGGGTGTCGCCCCGGCTGGTGATCGTCCGGGTCGCGGCCAGCACCGACAGCTCGGTGGGGGTCGCCTCGACGTCGCGGACCTGGCGGGCGGTGCGGACCTGGAAGCCCTCGCGCACCATCCAGTAGCCGTCGCTGAATCTCATGATCGTGTCCTCGGGTTACTTGATCGCGCCGGCGGTGACCCCGCGGGTCAGCGTGCGCTGGAAGATCAGGAAGAAGATGACCGCCGGGATCAGGCTGATCAGGGCTCCGGCGTTGGTGGTCGGTGCGTCCATCAGCCGGTCACCCTGGAGCGAGGCCAGCGCGACGGGCACCGTCTGGGTGGCGTTGTCGATGAGCATGACCAGCGGGATGAAGAACTCGTTCCAGGTCCAGATGAAGAAGAAGATCAGCAACACCGACAGGGTGGGCCGCACGATCGGGAAGACGACCTTCCACAGGATCTGCCAGCGGCTCGCCCCGTCCAGGGCGGCCGCCTCCAGCAGGGCCTTCGGGAAGGTGCCCAGCACCGACGCGAGAAGGTAGGTGCCGAAAGCACTCTGGATGAGCGTGAAGATGATGATGACGACGAGCTTGGTGTTGTAGAGGCCGACCTCCTTGGCCAGGAAGTACAGCGGGTAGACCAAGGCCTCCTGCGGGATCATGTTGCCCAGCAGGAACAACGCGACGATCCACAGCCGGCCCTTGACCCGCCCGACGCCGATCGCGTAGGCGTTGAGCAGCGAGATGAGCACCGCGGCCACGGCCACCGTGCCGGCGATCAGGGTCGAGTTCCACAGCTTGAGCGGGTAGTCCGACTCGGTCCAGTAGGTGGTCAGGCCCTTGGTGTAGAACTCGGTCGGCCAGCTCAGCGGGCCGTTGGTCGAGTAGTCGGCCGGCGACTTGAACGCGTTGAGCAGCATCAGCGCGAACGGCACCAGCATCAGCGCGGCGCCGGCGACGATGATCGCCAGCACGATCCAGCGGCCCGGTCCGCGATGGAACCGGTCCCGGGCGCGGACCGCGCGCCGGTCGGCCTGCCGCTGCCCGGCCGAGACGGTGTCGCCGGCCCGGGCGAGAACGGGCACGCTCATGCGCTCAACTCCTTCTTCTCGCTGTGCGCCTGCCAGCGCATGATGCCGACCGCGACGAGCACGATGATGATCGTCAGCACGGTGGCGATGGCCGCGCCGTAACCGACGTCGAGCTTCTTGAAGAACGTGTAGTAGGCGAAGTACGACGGCACGTTGGTCGCGTTCTCCGGCCCGCCGCGGGTCAGGGCGTAGATCGGGCCGAACACCTTGAGCGCGGCAATGGTGCAGGTCAGGGCGACCACGAAGGTCTCCGGACGGATCTGCGGCAGGGTGATCGCGGTGAACCGGGCCCAGTAGCCGGCCCCGTCGATCTCGGCCGCCTCGTAGATCTCCGGGTCGACCCGGCCAAGCGCCGACATGAAGATGACGACGGGATAGCCGATCTGCACCCAGACCATGACCAGCATGACCATCGGCAGGGCGGTGTTCGGGTCGCCGAGCCAGTCCCGGGTGAACCCGGACAGGCCGACCGCGTCCAGTATCGCGTTGAACGCGCCGTCCGGCCGCAGGATCCATCCCCAGACGATCCCGGCGACCACCACCGGCAGCACCTGCGGCAGGTAGAACACCGCCCGCAACACGCTGACACTGGCCGCGCCGAAACGCTTTCCGAGGTAGTCGAACAGCACCGAGGCCAGGATCAGCCCGATCAGGGTGGGGATCACCACCATCGCGATGATCATCGCGACCGAGTTCTTGAACGAGGTCCAAAAGACGCTGTCGCCCATCAGCCGGATGTAGTTGGTCAACCCGATGAAGCGCGGGCTGCCGACGCCGGACCACTTGGTCAGCGACAGGTACACGTTGTAGACCAGCGGCCCGAGAATGACGGCGACGAAGCCGATCGCGCCGGGCACCAGGTACCACCAGTAGCCGCCCCGCCGTTGCCGGGCCGGCGCGGGCGTCCTCGGCGAATCGGCGTCGTGTGCCGCGAGGTCGGTCACGGTCGATCTCCTCTCCACGATCCCCCGGTCCCCGCGCGGATCAACTTCGCCGGCGCGGATGAACTCGCGCGCAATGTGACTGGTGGGACCGGAGTTGACGAGTTCATCCGCGCGGGGCCAGGTCACGGTCAGCCGGCCTGGACGCTCGCGACGCCCTCGGTGTACGGACCCTCAATGGCCGTCATCACCTCGGCGGGGGTCTTGGACTGGTTGATCGCCGATTGGAAGGCCGAGACCAGCACGTCGTAGAAGCCGGGCACCGGCCAGTCGGGGTAGAACGCCAGGCCGTCATCGCCGGCCAGCGTGTTGAAGTTCTTGATCAACTCGGCGCTTTGCGGATCGGTGATGGCGGACGGGTCGGCGGCCACCGGAATGCCACCGGAGTTGCCCAGCAGGTTCTGCACCTCGGGCCGCATGGTGATGTCGATGAAGTCGTAGGCCAGGTCCTTGTTCTGGCTGGCCTGCGGGACCACCCACAGGTTGCCCGACGAGCCCAGGCTCAGCTTGGCGCCGGGGAACAGGAAGGTGCCCCAGTCGAAGGTCTTGATCTCGTCCTTGAGCCGGCCGAACCACCAGCTGCCCGAGATCATGATCGGGCACTTGCCGCCGATGAACGCGGTGCCCATGTCCTCGGCCTTCAGCGACGCGGAATCCTTGGCGAGGTAGCCCTTCTGCACCCACTGGTCGAACAGCTCGGCGCCCTTGGCGGTCGGGCCGTTCTGGAAGTCCACCGGGTTCTTGTACAGCTGGTAGTCGTCGACGAAGGATCGGTCGGCCTGGGTCAGCGCCAGCTGGTACCACAGCTGACCGGCTGGGTACTCGGCGCCGGCCATACAGATCGGGGTGGTGCCGGCGGCGACGAAGGTGTCCATGGCCGCGGTGAACTCGTCCATCGTGGTCGGCACGGCGATGTTGTTGGCCGAGAAGGCGTCCTTGTTGTAATAGACCCTCACGTACTCGCCGTAGTTGGGCACGCCGTACCAGTTGCCGGACCCCATCACGCCCCGCTCGTCATAGCGGGCGGTGGTCTGCAGGCTGGGCGCGAGCTTGTCGGCCCAGCCGCGGCTCTGCGCCTGCTCGGTCAGGTCAGTGAGCAGGCCCTGCGAGGCCAGCAGGCCCGCGGTGGCGTTGCCCTTGTTGTACTCCATGATGTCCGGGCCTTCGTCGGAGCTCAGGATCATGCCCGCGTTCTGCTGGATCTGCTCGAACGCCTTACGTTCGAAGTCGACCTGGACGTTCGGGTGCTCGGTCTTGAAGATCTCGATCGCCTTGTCCCAGGCGATACCCATTGCCCCGTTGGCACTCTCGTAGTGCCAGAGCTTGAGCGTCCCGGTCTCGGCGGCGGCCGACCCCGACCCGGCCTCCGGGCTCGATCCGGATCCGGACGAGCTGGAGCCGCTGCAGGCGGCGAGGGTGAGCGACACGGCCACCGCCGCGGCGGCCGCCGCGATCGTGGTCGTCCGGCTTCGGCGACGGAACATCTGTCCTCCAGTGGGGTTGGGCGGTCGAGGGCATGCGCCATCGCCGTGGGTGCAGGGCCGTACAAGGACCGAGTGGGCAAGGCAAATGCGGAAAGCCGTACGGGTCGAGACGGTGCGACGAGCGAAGTGGTCGGGACGGAATGTGGTCAGCGAGGCCGGTGGATGACCGGCGGGACGGGCCCGGTACTGCGGCCCGCCTCCCATCGACAGGGCAACAGCGTGGGCGCGGGGGCGGGCCGGCGCCCGTCAAGCTGGTCGAGCAGGTTCTGCACACCGAGCCGGCCGAGGTCGGCACCGGGTGAGTGCAGGATGGTCAGGGCCGGCTCGGCCATCTGGGCCATCAGCGGGCTGGTCACGATGGACAGCACCGAGAACGTTTGGGGCACGGCGATTCCGCGGCCGGCGAGCCCGCCCACCGCCCCGATCACGGCGTGCTCGTTCATCGCCACCATGGCCGTGACCGCCGGCCAACGGCCGGTCAGCTCGTCGATGGCCCGCCGGCCGGCCGCGGGCGTCTCGTCACACCACAGGACCTGGCCGGTCAGACCGCGCCGGCCCATCGCCCGGTGGAATCCTTCGGCGATCCGCAGCGTGGGCCCGTAGCCGTGGTCCCGGCTGTCCGCCGAATGGTTGAGCAGGACGATGTCGGTGTGCCCCAGCTCGGCCAGGTGGGCCACGGCGGCTTCCGCCGTCTGCTCGAAATCGACATCGACACAACGGCTGTCGGTTCCGTCTTCGGCACGGCCGATCATCGTCAACGGGATCTGGTGCTCGTCGAGCAGGCGGACCCGCGGATCGTCCCGGCGGACCTCCATCACGATGATCCCGTCGGCCAGACCCTGGCGGCTCATCTGCAGCATCTCGTCGGCCTGCGCCGGGGCGTAGGGCCAGACCACCAGGTGGAATCCGCGCTCCCGAGCGGCCTGGGCCGCGCCGGTGACGAACTCCATGATGGTGCTGCCCAGGGTGTTCTCAGTTCCGGGGAAGGTCAACGCCAGGATGTTGCTGCGCCGGCTGGCCAGGCTGCGGGCGATCTGGTTCGGCCGGAAGTCCAACTCGCGCATGGCCTGTTCGATGCGCTGACGGGTGGCCGCCGAGATCGGGCGGGTGTTGTTGATCGCGTAGGACACGGTGCTCAGCGAGCACTGGGCGAGGTTCGCGACGTCCTGCATTGTGGCCATGCGACCTCCCGCCTCCTTGTCGGTGACCGGTCCTGTCCGATCTCGCTATCGAAGCGCTTCGACGACGCCGCTGACCGTACCGCCGAACATGCGGGCGGGATTCACCGGGTGAACCGAACCACGTGGGCTTCGATTCGTCACCGATCGGCTCCGGTTGTCGAAGCGCTTCGATGGATTTGAGTATTGGGCAAACAAACCAATCGAGTCAAGAGGAAATCTGGTCACGGATTGGTAAAGCAGCACCGACCCCGCCGACGACGGGGCCGCCGCTCCCGTGGCGGGAGCGGCGGCCCGGTCATGCCCCGAGGCGGTCGATCAGACGGTCACCAGGTTGCTCTCGGTGGTGACGGTCACCGGCAACTGTGGCGTCAGCGTCACCACGGCCCGGATCTCGTCGTCGGTGTTGCCCAGGATGGGGACGTCGTCCTCGTTCAGGTTCGCCCACGGGAAGGTGAACGACCGCGTCCGGGACGTGGTCGCCTGGCCATTGGCGCTGAGCACGGTGGAGAAGTTCAGCCCGATGCTGATCGGGTCGTCGCCGACCGGACCGGTGTCGCCGTCCTGGCCGGTGTCGTCGCCGATGAAGCGGACGCTCTCGACGTACTGCAGGTTCGACGCCTGGTCGAACGCGCTCCAGTTGACCGTGTACGTCACCGTGGCGTTGGCGTTGGCCACGTTGCGCAAGAGAGTCAGGTTGACGTTGCTGGCGGTTGCCATCGAAAGGTTCCCCCTTGGTTGGGATGTCGGCGCTGGCGGCGCCCGGGACAAGCCGGCTTGCCAAGGGGTACGGGGGGCATCAGCAAACGGTTCTCGGGAATTTCCATTCCGCCGGGAGCCGCAGAATGCGCACGCCGCGCCGGCTGGGCCGGCGCGACGTGCGCACGAGTGATCGCGGCCGGCGTCAGCTCAGCCGGGCACCCAGGGCGTGCTCGACCGCGAGCTGGTTCAGGTGCACGAAGGCGTAGGAGTGCTCGGCCGCCTTGTCGGCGTCGTAGCTCTCGAACGCGGATTCGTCGGCCAGCAGGTCCTCGATGCTCTCGCCGGCTCCCAGGGTCGGGACGGCCAGTTCGGACAGGCCCGAGGCTTCGAGCGCGGCCTGCACCTCCGGATCGGCCCGGAAGGCCAGCGCCCGCTCCTTGAGCAGCAGGTAGGTGGCGATGTTGGCCCGGGCGGAGGCCCACACGCCGTCGAAGCCGTCGGTGCGCGAGGGCTTGTAGTCGAAGTGCCGCGGACCGTCGTAGCGGGGACCGCCGTTGGGGAAGCCGTTCTCGAGCAGGTCGACGGTGAAGAACGCGGACAGCAGGTCGCCGTGACCGAACACCAAGTCCTGGTCGTACTTGATGGACCGCTGGCCGTTGAGATCGATGTGGAACAGCTTGCCGGCCCACAGCGCCTGCCCGATGCCCTGGGTGAAGTTGAGCCCGGCCATCTGCTCGTGCCCGACCTCGGGGTTCAGCCCGACGATGTCGCCGTGCTCGAGCTTGGCGATGAAGCCGAGCGCGTGCCCGATGGTCGGCAGGAAGATGTCACCCCGGGGCTCGTTCGGCTTGGGCTCCAGGGCGATCTTGATGTCGTAGCCGCGGCTCTTGATGTAGGCGGCCACCGTGTCCACGCCCTCGGCGTACCGGTCGAGCGCGGCGTTGACGTCCTTGGACCCGTCGTACTCGCTGCCTTCCCGGCCGCCCCACATGACGAAGGTCTTGGCCCCCAGCTCGGCGGTCAGGTCGATGTTGCGCAGCACCTTGCGCAGCGCGAACCGGCGGACCGAACGGTCGTTGGAGGTGAAGCCGCCGTCCTTGAAGACGGGGTGGGTGAACAGGTTGGTGGTGACCATCTCGATGGTCACGTCGTGCTCGGTGCAGGCATCCCGGAAGGCGGTGATCAGCCGGTCGCGGGTCGCGTCGTCGGAGCCGAACGGCACCACGTCGTCGTCATGGAAGGTGACGCCCCACGCGCCGGCCTCGGCCAGCTTGCCGATCGCCTCCACCGGGTCAAGCGCCGGCCGGGTGGCGTCACCGAAGGGGTCGCGGGCCTGCCAGGACACCGTCCACAGGCCGAACGAGAAACGATCGTCGGGGGTTGCCGCACGGACCATGGGAGACTCCTTCGTCGCGCCGTTTTGTTCTTTGAATGAACTTATCTGACAAACCCGCTAAGGTCAACCCCATGGCACCCCGTTCGCCCACCGCGCGCGGTGCCCTGGCGATCCGCCAGTCCAACCTGCGCGAGCACAATCTAGGACTGGTCCTGCGCATCATCGTCGACGCCTCGACCCCGCCGTCGCGCGCCGACATCGCGGCCACCACCGGGCTGACCCGAGCCACCGTCAGCTCGCTGGCCGATGCCCTGATCGAGGCCGGCCTGGTCACCGAACTGCCGCCGGTGATGTCCCAGCGAGCCGGCCGGCCCGCCGTTCCACTGGTCCCCGCGGCCGGCACGCTGGCCGCGGTCGGCATGGAGATCAACGTCGACTACCTCAGCGTGCGGGTGATCGACCTGGCCGGCCGCGTGCTGCACCAGCAGGTCCGGGCGGCCAACTTCCGGCACAGCGACCCGGCCACCGTCATCCCCGAGCTGGTCGGCCTGTTCCGGACGGCGACCGGAGCGGTCGACCCGGGCGTGCAGATCGCCGGGGCCGGGCTGGCCATCCCCGGCCTGGTCGATCGGCCGACCGGCCCGGTGCGCCTGGCGCCCAACCTGGGCTGGCGAGACGTGGACGTGGCCACGGTGTTTCGAGCCGAGCTGGGGGCTGCGCAGCTGGCCATGGTGCTGGACAACGAGGCGACGTTGGCCGCCCGGGCCGAGTCGGACGCGTTGCGCGCCCACGGCCCGCACACCTTCCTGTATCTCTCGGGCGAGGTCGGCATCGGCGGGGCGCTGGTCCTGGACGGCTCAGTCTTCGGCGGGCGACACGGATGGAGCGGCGAGATCGGCCACACCGTCATCGATCCCGACGGCCCGCGGTGCCGGTGCGGGGCCACCGGATGCCTGGAGCAGTACGCCGGCAAGGACGCGCTGATGCGGGCCGCCGGCCTGGACGTGAGCCTGCCGATCGAGCAGTTGCAGCTGGCGGCCGCCGCCGGCGATCCGGCCGCGGTGGCCGCGTTCGCCATGGGATCGCGGGCCCTGGGCACCGCGATCGCCAATGCGGTCAACCTGGTCGACGTCGAGACCGTCGTGCTCGGCGGGCTGTATGCGGGGCTCTACGACCAGCTGGTCAGCGGCATCGAACAGGTGCTGCAGGACCGGGTGCTGGCCGCGCCCTGGTCGCCCATGCGGGTGCGGGCCGCGGTGGTCCGGGAGGCCGCGGCGGTGACCGGAGCGGCGTCCGCGGTGCTCAGCCAGGTGATCGACCACCCCAGCGGCTGGATGCACCAGTAGCTCACCCCTCCGGCCCCTGCCCTGCCCTGCCCTGCCCCTGCTCCTGCTCCTGCTCCTCTCGTGCTGTCGATCATGGGAGGAGTGCCGATATGTGGCCCCGATAACGGCCTTTCGCCCATGATCAACTGCAAGTCGAGGCGCCGAATCGTTGGCACTCTCGGCCCTCGAGTGCTAAAAATGGAGGTGCACAGCTGATGGCGATCGCCAGGGTGGCGGGTCGCCCAGGATGTCCAGGAGGTGGTCGCTGTGCTTGGCTTCGATCCGTTCCGTGACATGGACCGGCTCGCGTCGCGACTGTCCAATCTGCCCGTGCCCAACGGCCGGACCCCGGCGTTCATGCCGATGGACCTGTTCCGGGCCGGGGACCACTACATCTTGACCGCCGATCTGCCCGGCGTCGACCCGGGGTCGATCGACATCGGTATCGACAACAACACTCTCACCATCAAGGCCGAGCGCACCGCCCGCTCGGAGGACAGCGTGCAGTGGATCGCCAGCGAACGGTTCACCGGCAGCTTCCTGCGCCAGCTGTCGCTGGGCGACGGCATCGACACCGACGGCATCAGCGCCAGCTACGAGAACGGGGTGCTCACCGTGACCATTCCGGTGGCCGACAAGGCCAAGCCGCGGCGGGTGCAGATCCGGACGGGGGGCGACCGCACCGTCGTCGAGCCCCAGGCCGTCGCCGCGAGCTGAACCGCGCGGGCCGGTCATGCCCGGGGGCGTAGCGTCCCCGGGCATGACCGACGAACCGGGATCCGTCGCCGACCTCATCCGCACGGCCGCCGAGGCCGTCATCGACTACCGGGCCGGGCTGTCGCACCGCCCGGTCGCCGGCCCGGCCGATCGGTCGTCCCTGCTGGCCGCCCTGGGTGGACCGCTGCCGGCCGGGCCGACGGCGCCGGACCGGGTGATCGACGACCTCGTCGTCGCCGCCGATCCCGGCCTGGTCGCCACGGCCGGCCCGCGGTTCTTCGGGTTCGTGATCGGCGGGTCCCTACCGGCGGCCACGGCGGCGGACATCCTGGCCGTCGGGTGGGACCAGGTGGCGTTCAACGCGATC
>Ga0116157_10006757_pt1 | contig 10319 bp, 8 predicted proteins | sample AD_UKC048_MetaG_FD_89882 | JGI IMG/M metagenome (GOLD analysis project Ga0116157, IMG submission 89882) | Active sludge microbial communities of municipal wastewater-treating anaerobic digesters from USA - AD_UKC048_MetaG | ecosystem: Engineered > Bioreactor > Anaerobic > Digestate | place: USA... | reverse complement strand
TATTGCACCACCCCTACCCCATTGGTGGGATTGTTGGAACCGCCGTATAGGTGCCAATATTTTTGCGACTGCTCACAGCGGATGCTGACACCATTGCCGTTGGTGACAAGCGAAAAATGCAGGTTGGCCTGGTTCACATATTCCCATTGGATGATGGTGGCATTATCCGCCATCGATTGTCCGCCAACGTTCAGGTAGCGGTTGCTGTGCATGGCTTTGAGGGTGAAGACGTTGTTGCCAATGTTTTTCAGTTCGAATTTGTGATTGGCCAAATTCATAAAATCCCACTGGATGAGGGCAGCACCATTGCGGGTATCAATGCCCGCTACTCCGAGGTATTTCCCTGTGTTGAGCACTTTGAGGTAATACACGCCATCGGCAATGTTTTGCCGCACCAACATTCTGGTGGAGTTGTTGCTACTTGCATTGGGCTGGGCTTTGATGATTTGAGCGCTAAGGTCAAAACTCAAGCCGGTGAACAGCAGTAGTGCTGTCCAAATTTGGATCATTGAATGTCTCATGGTATGTGTTTTAGGATTTTAGGTGTTTTACAATTTTACAAAGCGGGCGGTTTGACCCGATACATTGAGGAAATAGGCACCCGCAGGCAAGTCAGCTACTGACCATTGTTGGGGTTGTTCCCCGGTTTGGAGGCTGGCAGTTTTACTTTTCAGCAATTGTCCATTAAGGGAAAGGATGCTCAGCGTAGCATTTAGCTTTTGTTCGGCATTGACAACAAAGTACAGGAGATCGCCTTGTAGCGGATTTTGTTTGATCTGCAATTGCAAACCAGACTTGCCAGGACTGGGTTTAAGGCTGGAGGCTACGCCAAATTCGTCGGCACCGATATCAGGGCTATTGTCGCGCAAACCCGCATCGACATCGTGGGTAATCATGGCAATAGGAATGGCTTTGCCGATGCAGGGACTACCAACAATAAGGTGACCGCGGGCGTCCAGTTTGGGGTCGGTTTCCAGGCTTTTTTGATCGGTCCCGTTTTGCGTCTTCCATTGGGCCAAGCTGAGGTCTTCCCAGGTGATGGCGTCATTGATGAACACCAATTTACCTCCACTGCGGAAATACACGTTGTTGTCGATGACGTTGGTTTTGGAACCAGCGCCTTCCCGAATTCGACACATGGGCTGATTTTGGGTAGAGGCCTGAACAAAAATATTGTTTTGAATTTTGGCATTGATGTTACCCGGATGGGCTGAACGGGTATTGCTCAACCATACATCGCCCACATTAATAAAGAGGCTGGCCATTTCGTTTTGAGCACCATTTACTACGGTGTTGTGGTAGATTTGGGCGTTTTTCGCGCCCCAAAGGCCAAGCCCGGCTTGTTTGGTGTTCATGATCAGGTTATTGATCACCACGCCATCGATGTTTTCGTAGTATTCCGGGTTGAATTGGGTATCAAACCATTCGGCATCGGTATAAAAGCCCAGGTAGATCCCTCCTTCGCCGCAGTTTTTGATGGTATTGCCTTCAATGCGGCAATTGCGGGCACCTCCTTTGGCGTATATCCCCGTTGTGGCTACATCGTGGATGTTGCAACCTTTGACCAGCATATCCGGCGCATTGACGTTGTCGATGCCTTCGGCGTTGAAGTCGAGCGCAGCTCCCGGGCCTTTTCCGCTGTTGTAAATTTCACAATTGAGGATTTTGATGCCTCTACAAGCGGGTGTAAGTTTGATGGCATCGCGACCGGTATCGTGAATGATGCAGTTGCGCACAGTGATGTTGCTGGTACCCCGGCGTTTGGCAAAAGGTACGGAGTTGTCCCAATCCCAATTGCTTTCAAACTTCAGGCCGTAGTAATAACCGCCGATGATTTCAAGGCGCTCAAGTATGCCTCCATCGGTTTCAGGATCGTTGTACCACAGGCAGGAGCTGATGTCTTCCACATTGGTTACGGCCGTAATGATCGCCCATTCATTGGCGTAAGAGCGAATGGTCAGGTTGTTTTTGTTGATGCGAATTTCGTTGGAGGTGTATTTGCCGCCGCGCAGTTCGATGATGCTACCAGGAGAGGCGGCAGCAATGGCTTTGCTCAATGTTCTAAAGGGGGCCGCCAGTGTGCCAGGATTGTTGTCATTGCCCGTTGTTGCCACGTAAAAAGTAGCCGCGTGGAGCGCCAAGGGCAAGGCAAAAAGGCAAAAAATCAGGATACGTTTCATGTTTAGGGATTGAGGTTATGGGTTAAAAACTTATTGTTTTTCATAAGTCGTTTCCACCCAAGTTTCTTTATACGGATAAACTTCAATGCGCTTCGAAACGAGATAAATACGGGGCTTGGTGGCACCAGTCGGTTTGTCAAGACTGGAGATTTGTTGCCGCATCGAGCCATCTTGATCTATCCAAACTTGGCCGGCATTAGCTTTGGTCCCTGCTGAGGTGAGTGTTAAAACGCCATCTTCAATGTCCTTGCCTTCCAATTTTTTGACCTCCAATTTCCAGTTTCCCTTTTCAGATTCAGGTGTACCGACCAATACATGGCTGATAAAAGTACCATCCGCAAAAAACTCGTATGCAACTGTACCTTCTTTCATGGTTGCGGTTTGTTTCTTTTCACCCTTTTCGTTAATGCCGAAGGAAGCGCCACTTTTTAGCTTCCAGTACCCGATTAAGGAGGTAAATTCAGGCTTAACCGGGGCGGTTACTGCTTCTTCTTTGCTACACATAAAGGCAGAACTGGCAACAAAACTGAAAGCGATCATCAGCAGCGGAGCAAATCGATTTTTCATATGCTATTGAAGGTTTTAGCGTTAAATGATGATTCAAAACTACGACCCTGCCCCACCCTTCTCAAGTGCTACTCGATGAACTACTTTTTTTATCGGTAAACGACACCAGAAGCGAATTCAGATGGCTACTTTTGTAAAAGCTAAAAAAGGAAAACGAAAGAGAAACATGCTCAAACACACTTGTATCATTGTAGACGACGACACTGTTGACTTACTGATGAATGTATCAATGGTACGTAAGGTGCCATTTTTGGATTTGCTGGGCACCTTTTCTTCCAGTCTTGAAGCAGCTCAATTTTTACAAACAAACCAGGTTGAAGTACTTTTTTTGGACATCGACATGCCCGAACAATCCGGCCTGGAGTTTTGGCAAAGTCTCGACCCAAAGCCAATCTGTGTTTTTATCACGGCTCACCCTGAATACGCATTGGACAGTTACGAAAGTGCTGCTTTCGATTTTTTGGTAAAACCGCTAAAATCTGAACGTTTTGAGCGCTGCGTAACGCGTTTGCAGGAACATTTTTCATTAAAAGAAAAATCGGGCCTGTTCGACCAGTTTATTGGATCCGAAAGTTTTTTCATCAAAGAAGGCCACGAGCAACAGCGCATCAACTTCAAGGATGTTTTGTACCTGGAGGCTCTGGGTGATTACACCAAAATAGTGACAACTCTGAAAAACCATTGTGTATTGTCCACCCTTGGCAGCATGTTGTCGATGCCCGAATTTGGTCATTTCACCCGCATCCACCGCAGTTACGCGATCCAGAAGTTTTTTATTGAAAAAATAGGGGCTTCGGAAATCGTGGTGCGGGGCATTTCCTTGCCCATTGGCCGGAAATACAAACAGAATCTTTCCTTTTGATCCCAAAAAACAGTCTATGCCCAATCGTTTTTTGTTCATTTTGTATCTACTGCTTGCTTGCGCATGGGGCATTCCTGCTCAAAACACCGCAGATTCATTGATCCAGCTTTTGCCCCAAACAAAAAACGATACCGCCCGTGCCCGTTTGTACAAAGCGATTGCCGACAATTTGGAAGACCGCACCCAAGCGCTTGTTTATGCCAAAAGGGGGCTAGATCTGGTTAAAAAAATGAAATGGTCAAAAGGAATTGGAGTGTTCAATGGCATATTTGGCAGAATTTATATTGATCAAGGCGATTACAATCAGGCTGAATCCTACATTCGAACTGAATTAGACATACACCAACAAAACAGAGACTCCTTCAATATTGCCAGTGCACTCAATGCTTTGGGTAATATCTACTCAAGACAAGGTCAATCCACTCCGGCCTTAAATACCTACTTGCAAGCCTTAAAAATTGCCGAACCAGCCAGGTTGACAACCTTATTGCCTGTAATTTTCAATAATATTTCCATCATCTACAGCAATCAGAGTCATTTCGACAAAGCCTTTTCTTATGAATACAAGGCATTACAGCAAAATCAAAAAAACAAGGATACTCTGGGAATCGCAGCCAACTATGCTGGTTTGGCGACCTTACATCAATTAAAAACGGATACGACAAAAGCACTGACATATTTTCAGCGATCCATTGAACTACTTTCCAGAACCAAAAAGGCATTGCCCAAATTAGCTGAAGCCTATCAAAATCAAGCGCTCTTGTATCGATCTGTCTCGCAGCGGCTCAAACGCCAGCTCCAGGCTCAGGCAATCTGGGATCAAAGCCTTCCCGCGCACCAACTATCGATTACCAATTTGGGAAACATTGCCTGGACTTATTTAGACATTGCCAAACAGGATGCCAAACAAAAAAACACTGCACTTCAACAGGCCACCTCTTTTTACCAACGCGCAGAAAGTCTGGCAGATTCCGTGGAGGACGAAGGCAATCTACATTATTTGTTGTCGTTAAAAGCAGTTCTGGAGGCAACGAAAGGCAAGCACGCCGCAGCTTACGAAGCTATGTACCAATACCATGTGCAGTACGACTCCATCTACTCCCAGGAAAGCAAAAACAAACTGGCCGAAGCCGAAAGCAATTTTTTCCTCGAAAAAAAAGACGCTGAAATTGCCATTCAAAAACTCACCATCAGCAATCAACGCAAAATTCAGTGGGCTTTTGCGCTGGGGAGTCTTTTACTTGTGGTGATCGCTTTTTTGTTTTACCGTTTGAGTCAGATTCGGCGTAAATCCAATCAACAATTGCTCGAACTTAACCAGTCATTAGATCGTGCCAATCGGCAAAAGGCGCAATTGTTGGCCGTTTTGAGCCACGATTTGCGGCATCCCCTGAGCAACTTGATCAGCCTGCTCCACCTGCAAAAAAATGCGCCCGATTTGTTGACCCCGGAAATAGCTTCCCAAAACCAGGCCAGAATCACCACGAATACCGAAATGTTGCTTGAGAACCTCGAAAACATGCTACTGTGGAGTAAGGAACAAATGAATCAAGCCAGTGTAGAGCGGCAAAATGTGTCCGTAGTAGATCTTTTTCAGCGCTTGTATAGCACATTTTCCGGGCAGGATCAGCTCCAGTGGGAGCTTGATTGCCCCGCTGATTTTGAAATTTGCACTGATTCCAATTACTTGTGGATTGTGCTCCAAAACCTCAGTTCTAATGCTTCCAAAGCGCTCAAAAACCAAAGCGATGGCAAGATAAAATGGAAAGCCTGGAGTAGCGGTGCCCAAAAGTACCTGAGTATTGAAGACAATGGTCCTGGGTTTCCACCCAACATACTCCAAGGTTCCACGGAAGTCCAAAATGAAATCTTACTCAACGGGTTTGGCTTACAAGTGGTGCATGATTTTGCCCAAAAACTGGGAATTGTCCTGCAGTTTGAAAATGTCCCGGGAGCTGGGGCTAAAGTCATCCTTAAAATGCCGCCCTGAATCCCTGCTCCACACTTAATTCTGTTAAGCACTCGTTAATTTTGGCAGCTATGCAAAGCAATTGAAAAAGAGTTGCGAATTTTGTCTTTCAAGTGGTGTTACCAAGGGTTGGTCCCTTCGTCCCAAAAGCAATCTGTGTCCATGAAAATAACATTAACCGCGTTGGTTTTTTTGTGTTTCCATACTTTAGGTGTCCTGGCGAATGCTGGGTACAACATCAAAGTAAATATTGAAGGATACCGGGAACGGAAGTTGACCTTGGCCTATTATTTTGGCAACCAACAATACATCAAGGATACCGTAAAAGTGGGCGCAGACGGAGCTTATACCTTCAGCGGCCAAAGCCCTTTATTGCCTGGTATTTATACCTTGGTAATGATGCCAAACAATGTGGGTATCGATATTTTGATTTCAGAAAAAGAGCAACAATTCACGGTCCAAACCAAAAAAGGCAGCCCGCATGCAGATTTGAAATTCATTGGCTCTAAAGAAAATGAGTTGTTCCAACAATACATCCATTTTGTAAGCGAGTACAATCCACAGTTGGACACTTTGCGTGCCCAGTATAAACGCAGTGCAGAGGGTCCAAAAAAAGAAAAAATCAAACAAGCGCTACAAAAGGTAGATTCTACCGTTCAGCAATACTTGCAACAGTTTTTGCGCGTAAACCGGGATTCATATGCCGCTCTGGTCATCAAATCCAGTTTACCCATTCGTTACCCCAGTTTTTCGGGTACGGATGAAGAAAAAGTAATCAAAACCTGGCTTTACGCCCGCAAGCATTGTTTTGACAATGTTCCGCTCACTGAATTTCGCTTGTTGCGCACTCCACATTTTTATCAGGCCATCACGACCTACGTCAATGAGTTGCTGTTTCAGCATCCTGATTCCATCAATGCGGGTATCGATTACATACTCAATCAGCTGCGCCCCAACCGCGAAGCTTTTGATTATTACGCAATACATTTTTTACGGCAATACTTACACCCCAAAGTGATGGGTATGGACGCAGTCTTTGTCCATTTGGCAGAAACGTATCTGGCAACGGGGCAAATTCAACTCTCCAATCCAGTGCAAAAGGCCAAACTCATTGAAGTGGGCCAAAAGTTAAAACCGCTGTTGATTGGCAAAATTGCCCCCAATATTGCGCTGACCGATCGTGCCGGCAAAACGTTTAACTTGCATGATCTCAAATCAGAATATACCTTGCTGGTCATTTGGGCTTACGATTGTGGGCATTGTAAACAATCTGCTCCTTTTTGGAAATCGTTTTATGAAAAATTCAAAGACAAAGGGGTCAAACTGCTTGCATTGTGCCATGTAACCGAAAAAGAAGTGCCTGCTTGCTGGAAATACGTTGACGAAAACGGTTATGGAGCCTGGCTACACGCTTCTGACCCACTTTTTCGTTATGCCAAAGCATACAACGTTGAGTCGACTCCGCAGGTCTATTTGATGGACCGCAATAAAGTCATTATTGGTAAACAAATTGTAGCCGAAAAGATGGAAGAAGTGATTGCACAAATCATTGAACTTCGCAAAAAAAACAAGTTATAAGGGTACACTTAAACCCTGGTTTGAATTTCATTGTTCGAAAAAGCAATAACTGATTGATAACATGAAACAATACCTTCTTTTTCTTTGTATGCTTTTGACCCTGAGTGGAATCGCTCAGACGACTAAAAGCGCTTACCAGATCCGGGTAAAAATTGACGGTTTTACTGAAAAACAATTGTACCTGGGTTATTATATGGGCGATAAGCAGTACGTGATGGATACTGCGTTGGTAGATGCCAAAGGTGAATTTGTGTTCAGTGGCCCTGAGGCACTGAAGGCGGGTATGTACATTGTCGTTCTGCCTCCTAGCAATGACTTTTTCCAAATTTTAGTGACCGACAAAGAACAGGCTTTTTTTGTCCGCACGACCAAAGACAAACCGGGTGAAAACACCAAGTTTGAAGGAACTAGCGAAAACACCTTGTTTTATAATTATGTCAACTACCTGAATGCCAAACGCCCCGAAGCAGAGGCTTTGGGCAAAGAACTTGAAGCCGCAAAAGACGATGCAGCAGCCAAAGACCTTGCCCAGAAAAAAATGGACAAACTCAATGAAGGCGTTGAGCAATACCAAAAGGAATACGTAAAGAAAAATGCCAGTTCATTTGCCGCAGCCATCATCAAGGCAAATATGAACCTGGAAACGCCTAAAAACTTCGACAATTTACCCGAGGAAGAAAAAAACCGTCAACTTTGGCTCTGGACGCGCAAGCATTTTTTTGACAACCTGAACCTGGGCGACAACCGCCTGCTGCGCACTCCCTTTTTGTTTCAACGCCTCGATTACTTTGTAAACAAACTGAGTGTTCAGCATCCGGATTCCATTGCCATTGCCATTGATACGGTTTTGGCACGTTTGCGCCCAGCGGAAGAATCCTTCAAATTTTACCTGATCCACTTCCTGAATAGTTATGCAGCCTCTAAATTCGTCGGGATGGATGCGGTGTATGTGCACATGGCCGAAAAGTACTACGCAACGGGTCAAGCCAATTGGGCCAATCAAGATCAGGTAAAAAAGATCGTAGAGAATGCCAAAAAGTTAAAACCGCTGCTCATCGGCAAAACCGCTCCTGACATCACGCTGGAACGCAATGGCAGCAAAACCATGCTGAGTCAATTAAAATCGGAATACACCCTGCTGTACTTCTGGCGCTACGACTGTGGCCATTGTAAAGAATCCATGCCAGCCATGAAAAAGTTCTTTGAAAAATTCAAAGACAAGGGGATTACACTCGTAGCCATTTGTGTAAAACCAGCCACCGACCAGCCCGAATGTCTCAAGTACATTCAGGAGAATGGTCTCACCGACTGGTACAATGCCTTCGACCCTACGGGAAGGTATTATGTCTTGTACAATGTGGAGACCACGCCACAGATGTACATCCTCGACAACAAAAAAGAGATCATTTCCAAACAGGTTCCCGCCGATCAACTGGAGGACGTCATGGACAAGATCATCGAAATGAATAAAAAGGACAAAGAAAACAAGTAGGGCGCGACCCTGTGTGGTCGCCCGTAAATGGCGCGACCCTGTGTGGTCTGTTGTCGGAGATCGCTTAGGGGCGACCACATAGGGTCGCCCGTACGTCGATTTCGGGAGTAGTATAGTCGATGGCACCTTTCGATTCAGCTATACTACTCCTGAATTTAGTTATTTTGTTGCTTCAGGAACCATTTTAGCTTAATTTTGTGTTACGCTCCCAAATACCTCAACCTTTATTTCCTATGAGATTACACAAAATTGCCCGTTTTCCCAAGATGATGCTCTGGGCTTTTTGGATGGAAGGAATTGAAACCCGACAAATGGTGAAAACCTTCGTACGTCAAGGTCGAGGAAAAATCATTAAATCCAGTTCCAAACAAGGACCTACCCCCGAAGAATTGAAACAAGCTCGGGATCAACTCAAAGATTTACCCAAATTCTTGCCTTTTTTCATGTGTATTGTGGTTCCATTACCTGGTGTTACGGAAGGTTACGTCGTATTGGCAGTTACCCTGGAATCGTGGCTTGGACACCGGGTAAGCCTGTTGCCCTCTCAAATTCGCAGTGTTTTTAAGAAATTAAAAGAAGAAGATGAGGTAGTTATCGAAGTGGTTGAAGAAAGTATAGATATAGAAGTTGAACTTTTGCAAGAGTTGCAAAAGGATCAGGGGCGGCTCAATTAATCTCCTTTTTTACCGCATAATACTCCACTACTTTTGGTGCAAAGCGCACATTGGTGACAATGGTTGGTTGTAAACTTACCGTTACGGGTACTGTATTCCCATTTTGTAAGGCCTCATTGGACAAATCTACTTCAGCCTTAAAGTCATTGGAGGAGAGGGTGTTAAACTGGCTCAATCCCACATTACAAATGAGTCGAACCTGACTGGGAAATAAACGGTATTGTTGGGTGGCATTTTTCACCTGAATTTTCACGAACAAGGTTTTTTCGGTTACCTGTTCTACTGGAACACTGACTTTTACCCAAGTTGGATAAAGGCTAAGTGCTGCTGGTGCTGTTTTGAGTGCGAGTTCTCCTTCGTATTTGTTTTTTAAATCCTTGAGCGAAAGTGTAGCCGTGGGCCATTCGTAAATGGGCGCTACGACGGACTGAGGGCCAGAGATTTGTACACTGTCAGGTTCAAGTTTTAAGTTGCCGGATAAATAATGCCCAGGCTGGTAACTCAAATCAGGAACAGGCCGAATCGGCACCCATTTGTTCATCCTGGGCTCAAGGCTCAGGTGAATATCATCATGTGAAAGGTTGTAAAAACTCAAGTCATCAGCAAAAAGTCGATTGCGGATGTCATTGAGTAATCTTTTTTCATCCAAATGAATGCTGTTGCGTTGAGTGAGATCATAGGTAAGGTGAATCCTGGATCGGCGCAGGTGGTCATATAAAATATCCCAGCCAGTTCCCTTGATTTGGATGCTCATGTTGCCAGGCGGGGCCTTGCGAAAGGCTTGATTAGGCGGGATCAAAAAATGGAGTTCAATTTTTTTGGTAGAAATATACGGTTGAGACATGCGCACTCCAATCCAAAAAATGAAGGCTATTCCAATGCATAGCATTAGAATAGCCCTGTCCTCCCGCGCACGCGGCAGAAATTTATTCTTGGGTAACCACCGGCGATTTTTTACCTGCTCCATAAACCGAATCTGTCAAGTCTTTTGAAATGG
>Ga0116157_10006752_pt1 | contig 10323 bp, 9 predicted proteins | sample AD_UKC048_MetaG_FD_89882 | JGI IMG/M metagenome (GOLD analysis project Ga0116157, IMG submission 89882) | Active sludge microbial communities of municipal wastewater-treating anaerobic digesters from USA - AD_UKC048_MetaG | ecosystem: Engineered > Bioreactor > Anaerobic > Digestate | place: USA... | reverse complement strand
GTGATCCAGATAAACGCCCACCTATTTTTGATCCGGTATGGAAAGCACTGCAACCTAACGACGCAGGTTTGGATGAACTTTTATTAATGTGCGAACTCATTAATTGCGAACCTAATTGGTGTGTGAACACAGGTTATGGTGAACCTCGTTCCGGCGCAGAAATTGTAGAGTATGTAAACGGTGCAGCAGATACCTTCTGGGGTGCAAAGCGCGCTGCAAATGGCCGCAAAGAACCCTACAAAGTAAAATATTGGAATATCGGTAATGAAATGTACGGACACTGGCAATTCGGTCACATGTCTCGCGATCAATATGTCATCAAGCATAATTTATTTGCTGATGCGATGCGTGAAGTGGATCCATCAATTTACATTATTGCACCGGGTGGTTTCGTTGACGAAATGACCACCGGCCAAGGTATTTTTATTGAAGGGCAGCCAGAAGTAAAAGTTGGATCTGACCGTGACTGGGCGTACGGAATGCTCAAGCATTCCAAAGGCAAATTTGACGCTTTGGCAACGCATGCTTATCCACCAGAGAACAAACGCTTTGATTTAAAAACAGGCAAGCTGTTTGATGTTAAACAATCCCTGACGGAATGGGCCAGGCAACCCGCACAACGTGTTGCGACCATGGCAGATGCTTGGGAAGAATACAAAAAAGCCTTTCCCGAATTGAACGATGGAAAAATTAAAGTCTTCTTTGACGAATGGGCTTTTAGTTTCCGCGATAGCATGAAAGGCACCTTGGCAGTTGCAATTGCTTTCCACGAATTTTTCAAACACACCGACTTCATTGAAATGGCTGGTTACACCATGGCCACCGCTTGGATTAACGTTACACCAACAGGTTCTACCATTAGTGCTAAAGGCCGTGTATTCCAGCTATATAACCAGCATTTTGGAAGCATTCCTGTTAGCGTAACTGGCAACTCTCCTCAGCCCGCGCCGCAATATCCAGCGGGCGGAGATCAGCCAAAAGTTAACACCGGAAGCGCAACCTATCCTCTGGATGTGATGGCCGCACTGACTAAAGATGGAAATACACTGACCGTGGCTGTTGTTAACCCAACAGAAACGTCTCAGAGTCTCGATTTATTCTTCGAAGGCTTTAGCTCAAGCTCACAAGGCAAAGTGTGGAGTTTAATAGGCAAAAATCTTGAAGCAACCAACGTGGTTGGCAAAAAACCAGACGTTGTTATTCAAGAATCATCTTTTGATGCGCGCTCTACTCGCTTCCAACTTGCGCCAGCCGCAATCAAAATCTTTCATTTTCCAAGAGCATAAGCTTTATAGAAAGATTGGCAAAAAAATGGCGGAAGATGCGAATCTTCCGCCATTTTTCTTTCACAATTTGTTTTAATTTCGTTTCAGTACCGCCACAAACATTGCATCAGAATCTTGCTGGGGCGCACCTAACATAGTTTGGCTTACCAAACTAAAGTGTGGGTGATTCTCTAAAAACCATTTCACTTGCGCTTCGTTTTCACTCACTTGCCAGCTGCAAGTTGCGTAAACTAAATGGCCATTGGCACGCACGCCTTTTTCAGCATTCGTCAATATTTGACGCTGCAATGCAACCAGTTCTTCAGTATCGGTAGGATTAAAACGCCAGCGTGCATCGGGGTTGCGACGCCAAGTTCCGGCAGAGCTGCAAGGTGCATCTACCAACACCCAATCAAAGCCTTGTTGCTGCGCAACTTCTTTTGGCAAACGCAAAGGTTCATCGCCCGTCCATTCAAAGCTGCGGATGTTATGGAACTCCGCACGCTTGCTGCGGCGTTTTAATTCTTCCAATTTGTAGCCGTGCAAATCTGTCGCAATAACTACGCCTTTATTGTTCATGCGCGCAGCAATCGCCAGTGACTTGCCGCCCGCACCTGCGCAACAGTCCCACACTTTTTGGCCAGACTTCACATCAACGGCAAGCGCAATTTGCTGGCTGGCTAAATCTTGAATTTCTACCCAGCCTTCTTTATGAGCTTGCGCACCAGAGAGATGTTTACCGCCGCGAGCATATAAATGGCCATTTTCATCCAGCTCTACATGTACAGAATCCTGCTGTAGCTTTTTAACAACATCTTCTACTGGCAGGTCTTTTTGAATGCGAAGCCACAAAGGCGGCGCGCTATTTTGTTGCGCAACAAATTCAGTTAGCTGCTCATGAGTCCACTGCGATGCTTCTCTGCGCTCTTCCAACAAAGGCAACCATTGTGGGCGCAAGCCAGACCACAACAAAATTTCTTCTGCTTGTTCAGTCACACTAAAATGTTGCTCTAGTTTCTCAAACCAAGCTTTACGTGCAATAGCATCGCGCAATGCTTTTGGCGCAGCATTTTCATTTTTTTCACGCTGAGCAATCCAAAACCAAAAAGCCGCTACGGGGATTTTTTTTGCGCTAGATTTTTCCCACGTTTGATCCCATGCGGACCAATCAAACATGGCTTGCTTCTGATAACTTTCTTCCATCGCGCAGGCTAATTGGAAATAGCGCATCGCTGAAAACATACAAAGGCTTAATTCGCGGTTTTCATTTTTTGATGACGCAAATTCAGAATAGGGATTGGTGTTTTTGCGCAGGTGATTTTTCAACCACTTATCCAAGGGCATCCAGTCGTTTTGCATTAACCAGTTGCGCCAAAGGTCGAATAAGGTGTCGTAGGGGATTTTGTTGGGTATTGCCATTGCAGAAGTCCAAGTACTTAAAAATGGCGTGCAGTATACGCTGGATCAGGCTTGAGCTCACCAAATCTCGCGAATACTGTACATTAACTAGCCATCAAGCGACTCTGAAACCACAAAATAATGGGGTAAGCGGCGGGCCAAATCCAAAAGAAGCGATTTAACCCAAATAGACATGCATTCGCTAAATGAAACATTGCAGCAATAGCCAGCGCCACTATAAGTGCGTAGCGATTCAATAAAGATAGAGGGAATAGCAGCTCAAATACAATCACCGACCAACTCATAACAAACATCAATTGCGGTGATTTCGCCCAACGGCGAGCATGCTCACTTACCGGATAGGCCGTAATTGCAAATACATCGGCTAAAGCTTGGCCGCTGCGCCAATCGGCATTAATGATTTTGATATAGCCAGATTGAAAGTAAGAAAAGGTCAACTGAAAAGCTAAATAACCTAAAGCGAGCTGCTGCCAAAATGGTGAAGGTGCAATATGCGATAAAAATAAACACAGCAACACCAAAATACTCATGCAATCACTGCCACCGTTATAAGGGCCCTGAAAGCGATAAAGTAGAACACACGCAACAATTAATAAACCCGCCTCAACCAATACCGGCTGAAAACCCATTAACAGCAAAAGCGACAGCACAAGACGAATAACGCCCCAGGTTCTTTCTGGCTGCAAGCCGCGAATAAATTCTATGCTTTGTTGCGCATACGCCAAAGCAAGAATAATTTCAGAATAGCGAACCGCCTGCTCCAACAACATTAAGCGGCTCCTTTTTCAGACAATTCAGAAAGCAATACAGGAGTCGCAACAAAGGTAACTTGCTGACTAATCACCTGCCCTTCACGTATCACCGCGCTGATGCGATAGGTTACGTAAGGCTTATCAGCTTCTGCCCTAATTTCTCCATTATGAATTGCCGCCAAAATACGCCGCATAATTTCCCGCTCGCGCATTTCAGAGTAACCTTCAAACAAGCGCTCGACACAAGTATTGATATAAAGCGTTTCATTCCACTCAGGGTTATGCAACAAACGCCAGAGCCCGTTTTTCAAACTGACTTTTGCAGGGCGCGCGCGAAATTCTTGCCAAGCATCAGGCTCATCATTTTCATGTTGCAAAAAAGCAATATGAATACGCGGCGATGGGCCAATGCTGCTGAAAAAGCGCCATGAGGGGAAAATAACGGGAAGTATGAGTTTTAGCATGGTTCTTACAACGCCTTTTTCTTCAAATGCTCAATCTGATCGCGCAGTTTACCCGCCACTTCAAATTCCAAATCTTTTGCGGCTTGGAACATTTGTTTTTCTAGCAGCTCAATCGACTTCCAGAGATTTTTTGGATCGATATTAACCGCGTACTTACCTTGCTTTTCTGCAACGGCGGCGCGATTGCGTGCGGCGCGGCTACCTGCGCCGGGAACCACGGAGGTTTCCATAATATCCTGTACGCTTTTACGGATACCTTTTGGGGTAATATTGTTGAGCGTATTGTGTTCGATTTGTTTTTCGCGGCGACGATTGGTTTCATCGATTGCGCGTTTCATTGAATCAGTAATTCTATCCGCATACAAAATCGCGCGACCATTGAGGTTACGTGCGGCACGACCGATGGTTTGAATGAGCGAGCGATCTGAACGCAAAAATCCTTCTTTATCCGCATCGAAAATACATACCAGCGAAACTTCTGGCATATCTAAACCTTCACGCAACAAGTTAATACCTACCAACACATCAAACTCGCCCATGCGGAAATCGCGAATAATTTCTACGCGCTCTACCGTATCAATATCCGAGTGTAAGTAGCGCACGCGGGTGCCGTGCTCTTGTAAATATTCGGTGAGATCTTCTGCCATGCGCTTGGTGAGCACGGTAATCAGTACACGCTCATCTTTCTCTACACGAATGCGAATTTCTGAGAGCGCATCATCAACCTGTGTACCTGCGGGGCGAATTTCAATTTCAGGGTCAACCAAACCAGTGGGGCGTACAATTTGCTCAACCACCTGCCCTTGGTATTCAGCTTCGTATTTCCCAGGCGTTGCGGATACAAAAATCATTTGCGGTGCAAGCCGTTCCCACTCATCAAAGCGCATGGGACGATTGTCTAGCGCAGAAGGTAAACGGAAACCATATTGAACCAATGTTTCTTTACGCGAGCGGTCGCCTTTATACATGGCGCCGATTTGTGAAACAGTTACGTGGGATTCATCGATTACTAAAAGCGCATTAGATGGCAAATAATCAAATAACGTTGGCGGTGCTTCGCCCGGTGTGCGGCCAGATAAATAGCGCGAATAGTTTTCAATACCGTTGCAATAACCCAGCTCTTGCATCATTTCCAAATCGTAACGGGTACGCTCTTCCAAGCGCTGGGCTTCAACAAGTTTGTTGTTTTCTCGCAGATACTCTAAACGCTCGCGCAACTCTTCTTTAATCTTGTCGATAGCTTCAACAATAGTTTCGCGTGGTGTTACATAGTGCGATTTTGGATAAATACTGATGCGCGAAATTTTATGTTGCACTTCACCGGTAAGCGGATCAAAGATCGACAGGTTTTCAATTTCATCGTCAAACAATTCAACACGTACCGCATCGCAATCAGAATCGGCAGGGTAAATATCAATCACATCGCCACGCACACGGTAATTAGCGCGATAAAAATCTACATCGTTACGCGTGTACTGCAGTTCCGCTAAACGGCGAAGGATAGAACGCTGATCAATTTTATCGCCGCGCACCAAATGCAGCAGCATTTTCATATAGGCTTCGGGATCACCCAAACCATAAATGGCAGAAACGGTTGCCACCACGATGGCATCTGGGCGTTCCATTAAGGCTTTGGTAGCGGACAATCGCATTTGTTCGATGTGTTCATTAATTGATGCGTCCTTTTCAATAAAAGTATTGGACGAAGGAACATAAGCTTCGGGTTGGTAATAATCGTAATAGGAAACGAAATATTCCACCGCATTGTTAGGGAAAAACTCTTTGAACTCGCCGTAAAGCTGCGCCGCCAAAGTTTTGTTGTGCACCATAATTAAGGTTGGGCGCTGCACTGCGGCAATCACATTAGCGATGGTAAAAGTTTTACCGGAACCCGTAACTCCCAGCAAGGTTTGATGAGCTAACCCCGCTTCTATGCCCTGCACCAATCCAGCAATGGCTGCGGGCTGATCGCCTGCAGGTTTAAATTCACTCTGTACAACAAATTCTTTAGACATAAGTTTTTAATCGAAAAAGTAACGAAAAAGTAACAAGAAAATAAGTGACTTAGGATAACAAAAGCATCCTGACAAGACGTGTCAGCAGTTAAACTTTTTTGCCCCCCAAGTTTTTAAGTGCAGGCTTGCGGTAAATACTCTTTAAAAATCTCTGCGAGTTTTTTGCTCGCTGGCCCTGCAAATTCTTTGTCGGCAAAGGTTAAGTAAACCGCACCTTCCCGCTCTGAACCCACTTCGACTGGCAGATATTTCAAAGCGCCTGCCTCTATATCGTCTTTGGTGTAGGCGTCAGGCAACCACGCATAGCCTAAGCCCATCCGAATAGCATCCAGCGACGTTTTAATATGGCTTACCGTCCAACGCTGATCCGCCTCTTGCCAACCCACGGTATGACGGCGGTATTGCCCAGAATCACGCACCACAATTTGTCGATGTTGACGCATATCTTCATAAGTCACGGGTCTGCCTAAAAGTTGCAATGGGTGATCGCTGGCGGATACACCGTGAAATAAAGCGGTCATCACCTTATCACCAATAAAACCCGGTGGAACAAAACCGCCAATCGCAAGATCAACCTGACGCTTTAAGAGCGCATCTTCTGTACCCGAAAGCACAGTTTCGTAGTATTCCACGCGAGTATCAGGAAAATCTTTGGCAAATAGGGATAGGCAGTAGAGCACCTTGGCAGGCGGAACAATGATATCCACCGCGATTTTAACGATGGGCTCTACGTGAATTGCCAAGCATCCTGCCGACTTTTCCAAGCGCTCCGCCTGCTCCAACAAAAGCTTGGCGCGACGATACAACAGCTCGCCGGCTGGTGTTGCGACCGCTTTACGCCCCTGCAAATTAAAGACTTTCACATCTAGAGCTGACTCTAACTGGGCAATAGCATAAGAAACCGCTGATTGGCTTTTGTTAAGTTGCTCTGCCGCCTTGGCGTAACCACCGGCATCTATCACGGCTAAGAGTGCGCGCCACTGCTCTAAAGTGACTTTATTTTCGGTTACGGCTGAGCTGCTTGGCGTATTCATAAAAAGAAGTTCATAGGCTATTGATCCAATTTTTCGATGAAATCCCGCTAAATATCGCCATTTATCATTCGCTCGTCAAATCATTTAATAGCTTCATGGCCTTAAGCTTGAAATCAAGCGCAGCCTGAAACCAACAACTGACTTAAGCCTTAATGGCGAGGATATTCAAATGAGCACTTTATTACAGATCAACAGCAGCCTATTTAGCGACCATGGTAACTCAAGCACTTTGAGCAACGAGTTTGTTCAAAACTGGTTGGCCAAACACCCAGAAGGTAAAGTGGTAGTGCGCGATTTGGCGAAAAACCCAATCCCACATTTGGATTCAACCGTAGTGAGCGCTTTCTTCACTCCAGCCGAAAGCCGCTCTGCAGAACAACAAGCACTGGTGGATTTCTCAGATAGCTTAATCGCTGAATTGAATGCTGCCGATGCCGTGGTAATTGGCGTACCTTTATACAACTTTGGCGTGCCATCAACACTGAAAGCTTACTTTGACCAATTGGCCCGCGCTGGCGTGACTTTTAAATACACCGAAACTGGCCCAGTAGGATTGTTGGCAGATAAGCCAATACACATTATCGCCGCACGCGGTGGTTTCCATGTTGGCCAAGCTTCTGATTCGCAAACCGGTTTCTTGAATACTTTCTTGAATTTTTTGGGTTTCCGTTCAATCAACTACATTTACGCAGAAGGTTTGAGCATTGGCGATGTGAAAGAAAAATCACTCACTGTAGCCCGTGAACAAATTGAAGTGTCGGCAGCCGCTTAATCATTTAATCGCGCTACTATAGGCGATTATCTAGAAATCACTTCAACACATTAATTAAAAGTAGGAGCGCATTATGCAAAAGCAACTGCAGCAAATTATTCCCGCGCGCGGTACTAGCGATGGCGCAGGTGTGCGTATTAAACGCAGCCTCGGGCAAACGCAACATGCGCGCTTCGATCCATTTTTAATGCTAGATGAATTCGGTTCAGAAAGCGCGAGCGATTATATTGCGGGTTTTCCTGCCCATCCGCACCGCGGTTTCGAAACAGTGACCTATATGTTAGATGGCCACATGCTGCATGAAGATCATATGGGCAACAAAGGCCATTTGCGCAATGGCGATGTACAATGGATGACCGCAGGCCGCGGCATTATTCACTCCGAAATGCCACAGCAAGAACACGGGTTAATGCGCGGCTTTCAGTTGTGGCTGAATTTACCCGCCGCTGAAAAAATGAAGCCCGCGCATTACCGCGATATTCCAGCGAGCGACATTCCAATCGCTGATTTAAAAAATGGCGGCTGTATTAAAGTGATTGCTAACTCTGCGTTCATTGATGGCAAAGTGGTTAGCGGCCCAATTCAAGGCTTAACAACTCAAGCCATTTATTGGGATGTGCATTTGCCGCTCAATGGAAAATTTGCACACGCAATACCCGCAACCCACAACACGTTTATTTATGTGTATGAGGGTGGGCTAGCCATTGGTGAGGATGCACGCAAGCTGGCTGCAGGTAATGCCGGATTATTAGGTGCAGGCGATGAAATATCAGTAGAAGCTTTAACGGAAGATACACGCTTTATTTTGTTGGCGGGCATTCCGTTGAAAGAGCCAATCGCACAATACGGCCCTTTTGTAATGAATACGACGGAAGAAATTGAGCAGGCTATTCAAGATTATCGCAATGGTGTGCTTACGGATTAATTAAAGTTTATATCTACTGTAGGAGCGGCTTTAGCCGCGAAGCTCTGAAATATGCGCGGTTAAAGCCGCTCCTACATTAACCATCGTTATTGTAATCAACGACCCTTCGCATACGCCTGAATATAATCCTTCAACAACTTTTCATTATTTTTCACAAACGCAATATCTTCTTGCGGTGCCGCTAAAATAGCGGGATCAGTTTTAGCGCGCAATGCTTGTTTATGTTCAGCTGGTAACCTTGCGGTTTCCTCTGTAAAAAAGTAGGCCGCAATCGCATTACCTAACTTTGTGCTCAAACGCATATATTCACCGACAGATTTCCAACCGTGACGACTTGCAATTGCATTGCTTGAATCCAACAGTTTTTTCTGTTGCAAAAAGGCGGCAATTTTTTGATCTTGTTCTGCCGCTGGCAAGGCATCAAATTTCTTTAAGTCGTCTTCGGTTTTATGCATTTCATCCAAGACTTGAATAACGCTGGTAAAGTCGCGGTTAGAATCCATCCATCGTTGAACCGATTGCACACTTAGGCTTGAGTTATTGGGCAAAAACTGCGCAAAGCTCAGGGAGCTAGAAAACACTAGGGCAAGTACTAAGATGTTTTTAAACAAAGACATTTACGGTTCCTAAATTGAAAACTTTTTGCACCAAACTACGTAGCTAATTTCTTTCTATTACTTAGCTAACTTGAGGGTGACAGTTGTGGCCAGCGCCCAAACCCAATAGAAAAACAACACCATGAATGGCGTAAGCATGCCCAGCGATAAACCGGCAACACCCTTGCCTTCATAAAAGGGATAGATCACAAACAGCTGTACGCCTGCGGGTATAAGCGCAATCACAAAACTGCGCGCAAAAACACTGCTGGATAAAATCGGCAAGAGAAACAAAAAGCCCCACATACCGCCCCACACAATACGTGGGTACAACCATGCTGGAGCGATGGAACCGTGCAAATTCACCTGCAGCGAACTTGTAATGCCGTAGCGACTAAATAGCCACATAACCAAGCACTGAATAAACGCCCCTAAACAACCTGCAGCAAAAACGATTAATGCGTTCTTCATATAAACTCTCTTATAAGGGTGTTTTTTTGACGGATAAAATTAATTGGCTGTTATTGTCAGTAATGGCGGCTATCTTAACATTTTGGCACAAGCTTATAGCAGTGATAAGTGTTAAAATTTCACCACTTTTTTGCGGCTTTTGAATCAACCCGCATCCTAAACAATTTTGACACTATTTAAAGCGACCAAGCCTTATGTTTCAATTTTTTGAAAGCCTTATTAAACCCTTCCCGCCCGAACACCCCAAAGCTCCACCTAAAACATTATTTGCATTTTGTCGCCACTATGCGCGTGGTACAGAATCATTTCTGATAATGATGGCTCTGCTTACAGGTGCAATTGCAGTGTTAGAAGTATCGCTGTTTGGTTTTTTAGGCCAGCTTGTCGATTGGTTAAATAGCCATACCCCGCAAACCCTCTGGCTTGAGTCGCAGCACGAATTATTAATGATGGGCGCAATTGTACTTGTCGGTTTGCCCATTACCGTATTGCTGCACAGTTTATTGTTGCATCAAACCCTATTGGGCAATTTCCCCATGCGGATTCGCTGGCAAGCGCACCGTTATTTGTTGGGGCAGAGCTATCAGTTTTATCAAAATGAATTTGCGGG
>Ga0116157_10006750_pt1 | contig 10327 bp, 11 predicted proteins | sample AD_UKC048_MetaG_FD_89882 | JGI IMG/M metagenome (GOLD analysis project Ga0116157, IMG submission 89882) | Active sludge microbial communities of municipal wastewater-treating anaerobic digesters from USA - AD_UKC048_MetaG | ecosystem: Engineered > Bioreactor > Anaerobic > Digestate | place: USA... | reverse complement strand
TAATTATTATTTCTTCGCCTTGGCTTTCTTGGCCCCATAGCGACTGCGGCCTTGTTTGCGACCTTCGACCCCTTGGGTATCATAAATACCGCGGACAATATGATAACGGACACCAGGCAAATCTTTGACCCTGCCCCCGCGCAACATGACGATTGAGTGTTCCTGCAGGTTGTGGCCAACGCCCGGGATGTAGGCAGTGACTTCTTCGCCATTGGACAGGCGGACTCTGGCGATCTTGCGCAGAGCGGAGTTCGGCTTTTTGGGCGTAGTGGTAGTCACTTTGGTACAGACACCGCGCTTGAAAGGACTGCCCTTGGGCATGTCTTTTTTGCGGCGGGTAAGAACATTTTGCACGAGCAGTAGCGAAGGAGTTTTGGACTTCTTGGCTTTGCGGGTGCGACCCTTGCGGATCAATTGGTTGATAGTGGACATAGATAGTAATAACTACTAAATAATTAAAAAGACGAATGACTGGTAAAAGACAGCGAGGATATTGAATATTAAATATTTAATATTCAATATTTAATATCTTCTTGTAGATTACCAATAATTATATTGTTAACAAAAACTCAATATATTGACGATGATTTTGGTTTTTGGATAAAAAAATATAGGCCAAAAATATGGGGGTCAACTCCACCCCATATATTTTTTCTATTGCCTCATAGTTATTTAACACTAATTGGGCTGTTGTGTCAATAAACATGGATATAATTTATTATTATTTAATTAATTGGGGCTAAAATAAGCCTTTTATTTAATATTTTTATTATTCGAGCTTGACAAGTATTTATAATTATGTTATGGTAATATGATTATTAAAAATATGCTCTTTTGAATAAATTAACTCATTCCTCTTTTGAACTAGGGGTAAACTGCAAATTTGCCTAGTTCGGAAAAGTAACAGCCACCGTGGAAGAATTATTATTATCTTTGATAATTATTTTTCGCCCGCAATGGCTCTGCTACTCTTCCCTACTTACCCAGTCTACCCCTAATTCAAGTGATGAATTTAGGGGCGTTTTAATTTAGTGGGTTCATAGATGGAATAGACTCTATCTATGAGCTCAATAAAATGAGCTGGATCTTTGACAATTAAATATCAACAAATATTACTGGTTCAATTTTGGTTTTAAAATAAAAAAGAACCTCCCAAGGGATTCTTTTTATTAACTTGCAAACGATAATGTGATTAGCCGGAGGGCGGCGGAGTCGAACCGCATACGTTGATTAAAACGTACCTGCTGTGTATCAAACAGTGGCCAGCCCAGCTGACTTCACCCTCCCCGTTGCCCCCGGCAACTTAATTATACCATAAATGAAACAATCCCCTAGTTTTAGCTAGAGAATTGTTTATTGGTACGTTGTTCGTATGCGGTACTGTTTGATACACAAAATCAGTATAACATAATTTAAAAAAATGTCAATCATTTATCCACAGCGCAAAAATCCACTATATTTACTTAACTCGCTTAATTTACTTAATTTACTTATTTAAACCAAGACTGAACCAGTAATTACTCCCGCCGAATCGGCGGGTAAGCTCCTAACCCTCAAAATTTTAATTTGGGATTTATATGTTTTTTAATATAATTTTTAATTTTTATATAAAAAATAATTAACTGTTGAAATCATATTAAGAAAATCCCTCTGATGAGGGGAAAGGAACGAGTTATGAAATGGTATTGGATTTTGTTAATCCTGGCCGTGGTGGTCGGGCTGGTGTTTGGCGCTCTGGCGCTCACCGGATTTTTCGGCGGGAGTGGCAAGAAAGATGGCCCGCCAATCCCCCAGGGCCACGGAGCCGTGGCGCTCGCTGATTCTCTGGCGAGTACGCCAGCGGTCGGTGACACGACGGCGACTAAAATCGCCAAGGCCAAGGCCGATTCCAAAGTCGAACCGCCCAACAATAAAACTACGCTGCCCCCAGCCAAAAGTGTCTGGGCAAAAATCTGGGAGGTTGTGTGGCCAATCCTAAAATGGCTGCTGATTATTGTAGCGGCCGTTGGACTAATTGCGTTGATTGGGTGGGGTGTAAAAAGTGGGTTGTTCGATAAGGGTGGGAAGGCGCATTGGCTACTCTACCCATTGGCGGCTATCTGTTTTTTAGTGGCCGCATACTTTGTGCCGAGCTCACCTGTTAATACGTCGATGATTCTCGCCATCATGGGTTGCTTTTCCTGCTCAATGGCGCGGAATTACAAAGACGCACAAAAATTCACCAGCGATGCTGCCAAGTTGGGTAGATATTGGAAGGCTCGCCTGAGTCTGCCGATCCTAAAAATCTATGCCTTCCTGGCGATTATCTGGCTGGCGCTGATAATCGGAACCTATTTAAAGCAGAAAGGAGCCCCGCTATGAGTCAGGGCAAGCAACAACAAGGCGGGGGTAAGGGCAAGAATAAAGGCCCGAAATCTCCGGTGACTCTCGACTTTGAGTTTGGCAGTGCGGTAAAAATCGACACTTACCAGATTCAGGTTCCGGTCAAGATCAAAACCCGCATGGGTCAAAATCCCAAAGCGGGTTGGCTGTTGAAGTCGGTTCGCATCAATACGAATATCGTCGCTGAAAACAGACAGACTGATGACCACGGCGAATGCGACATTGTTTTCCCCTGCCACCAAGATGTGAAAGCCCTGCTTGTTTCTGTCGAATTCGACAACGGCAAAGGCCAGGCGTCTTGCACGACCGATAAGCGACACGAGATTCCGTCGGTCGGTCGGAAAAAGGTGGCAAAGCTCGAAGTGAAAAACTTCCCCGTTGCCGGCGCGAACAACGAGCATACAGTCATCGTCTTTTTTAAAGACAAGGACGACGCGCTCGTCGGTGAATCAGAGATTGAGGCTTTTTCATCCTTGGGTATCGAGTTAAAGGAAAACAATGGGAAGAAAATTAAAGGTCCCAAACTCAAAGCCGACAAAAACGGCAAGGCTGTGTTCAGAATTAAGACAGACCAGAAACAACAGCAGGTCGTGTTGATTTCTGACACGGCTGTGCAGGAAATAACGTTATATTACAGTTAGGAGAAAAAAATGAACGCAATATTGAAATTCTTGTCGGACTTCCTGTCGTCGCTTATGGCTGATTACACAGCCAGAGCCACTACGGGCGGTCCGGGTCACGGCTCAAGCGGGAAAAGCGGCCATCCCCTGAGTATGCTGGCCACGCTCTTCGGTGGCTACTTTAGCGCTCAGGACGAGGGGGCTTTTTGGACCGCATGGCAAAAGCTGGCGCCCCCATATGGCCAAATTATAAATGACTGGATGGCCACCCTCAATTCTTACCAGCGGCGGGTGTTCAGAATCACAGTCGCGGCGGTATACGATAAAATGGGCGAAGCGCAAGCAATTGCCAATCTCACTAACTTCGCCCAATTGGACGATACCAAAAGGGCAAATCTAGCCCAGAATTTTCATCTGGTGGCCAAGGAGATTAACTGGGACAAGATGAAGGGCAAGGCGATCGACCTCGCTGGTTGGTCCCTGCAACAAATCAGTGAAATCCTTGACAAGGCTATCAAGGGTGGAAAGGTGGCGACGGAAGCTGTTTGGAAACAGATGGCCAAGATACCGCCTGCCCTCGAAAAGGCCAGCAAGGAAGTCAAGAAAAGCGCAAAAGCGGCTCACGCGGCGGCGAAAAAATTAGACCACGATACGGCGGTAAAAATCAAAAAAAATACCGACCGTCTGAAAGAAGAACTCGAATTTTTATAGAGGTGACCGAATGAAACTGACGAAAAAAAATCTGGCGATCGGCGGTATCCTTGCCAGTATCGTGTTGCTTTTTATTAACAACACGGAATCTGGCGAAGCGTTGGCTGAGAATATCAGGACTCGCTATGAACTGGCAACTCGCAGAGCCAGAAACAGACTGCGGGTGTTCGGAATATTCGAGGCTATAATGCTTATAGCCGCTTTGATTTCGTTTAGAGCCGGAATGTGGGAGCAGGGATGCTGGCTTGTTTTTTTCCTCTTACTCCCGTTTTTGGCCTCAATGTTCTTTATCAGGGCCGCGTTCCCCAGCTCAGAAGGAGTTATAAAAGGGATTGCTATTCCTATATTCATGCTCCTTGATGTCCTTCTGGTCGCAATTTTGGCCTTGAACCCCGGCGAGGTAACCTATGCCACCCTGGCGTTGTCCTATTTGATGATTATCAAGTTGGGCTCCGACCTAGGGATGATCACCGGAATCTTCACAAACCGACCGTACATTTTAACGTTTTGGTCGGCGATCCTCGTGCTGATCTTGGGGCTTGGGCTCCGACTCAGTGCCTACGACGTGGAGATCGTGAACCATCTAAACTCTCGCAAGAGAGATAATCTGAAGGGAACTATTCAGATGGTGACGGTAACTCATGACATCAATCCCTATCGTCTGACTGAGAATGAGATAACGGAAATCGTCCAGGAGGGATACGACGGTGGCAGGGCCAAATTGAATCGTTTTATCGGCTGGAAAACTGTCGACACGACCATCACGGCTGGGACTACGCTTGCTGTGTGCAAGTGGGTCCAACCTGTCATTTCGATGTCTGGCGTAACTAACGTTGTAGTAATTACAGCCGGACCGAATGGTGATTTTAATTTGGCTGGCTCTGACTCCAAAGAGTTAGCCGGGCAGATGTTCCTTGTTCCATTGGGTTATACTAGCGAGGGTGGAGATTACCAACAGCCAAGGAAGAAAGTGGAGCAAGATTCACAAAAATCCGCCCTAGCCTCTGCCCCTCCGCCACCGATGGCGGTAATACCAATGGCACCAACTGAGCAGTCGATGCCTAGACTAACAAAGACTGGTGATCGGCTGGTGGTTGTCAACGCTGGGTTGAGAGACTTTCTGTTCGCCCGGGTTGATTCTCTCGGCCGGTCAGTGCAGACATTCACCATCTCGCCGGCCATAACCCGATTCGACCGACCGGCTATGGGTCCGAACGGGATCAGTGTTGATTTCCGCTCCCTAAACGGACAAGGGTTGGCTATCAAAGATTCCGCTGGAGTTTTCTATGTGAATTAAAACAAAAAAGAAAGTGAGGTGAAAAATAAAAAAGCGCCATTCGGGACAAACCTGATCGGCGCTTTTCATTTTCCTAAAAAATATATTTAGCCAGTAGTGGCACCCTGAAGAATATCAAAGATATAACTCAAGATAACATAAGCGCCCATAGAAACAGCCACGCCAAGCACGGCGTAAATCATCGTGTCTTTGGCTTTCTTGACCTGCTCGGGATTGCCGGAAGATGTGAGAAACATAAAACCAGCATAAACAAAAGTGACTAGAGCGCCCACACCGACAAAAGCTAAGAGCGCGCCGATCAATCTGGCCCAAAGCTCGCTCGGATCGCCTTTTAAATTAAGCGGATCAGTCAGACAGATTTGACCAGAAGTACAACCACTACTATTGTTTGTTATTGTGGTACACTTCGACATGCCATTAAATGTCGCGTTACTTGTGCAGTATGTAGAACAATCAGTTTCACTGGGAAAATTTTGTGTCTTTTGATCTTTACCGGTACTGGCTAGATAACACCAACATTCACATTCGGCCAGGGCTGGTGTGGCGAGGAGGAATGAATAGGAAAAGAGGAGAAAGAAAAGGACGAGAAAGATGGGGAGTTTTTTCATAAGAAAAAAATAAATGAATTATGATTTCCGCCAGAGGCGGACAAGTATGATTTATGATTTAAGAATTTTCGGTTGATTGTCTTCTCGCTGATCAATAATTCCCTGGTTCAATCGAAGCCCCGCCTAGACCGCGCAAGCGGGGCAGGGACGATTGAACCAATGCTGTAGGTATATGTTTTATTATACAACAAAAAGCATTTTGAGACAAAATAAATCCAGCACTCTGATAGGGTGCTGGATAAAATAGGGGCTATCCCCTATTATCGATATGGGGGTTAATTAAGCTGATTTTAGTTCTAAAACCTTGAGCCTATCTTCGTGATCATACAACTTGACGTCGTGCTGTTTATAACTGGCAGTATGACTGACTGTTTCTACTAATATCTTGTCCATCTTTTTGGAAAGCTGGTCGTTGCTGGTTAAAATCTCATCTTTGACTTGGGTCATTTCCTGTCTTAAACTATTTTCCATATTGCTCATCCGATTATCTTGCTCTAATTCATGGTCCTGCAAAGCGCCGACTTTGTCTTGGAGTTCGCTAATCTGACCAGACATAATATCCAATTTTTCCCCAATCGGAACGATGACTTCTTTTTTAAGAATATCAGTCAAGATTTCCCTCGTTATTGGCTGTTGATCTTCATTGTTCATATGCTTTTATTTTAGAACCAATTTTATCTTTGGTCAAACATGTTTTATTATACAACAAAAGCCTGACTCTTGCCAAATAAAATTTTTATGTTAGAATATAAACAATGTTTGGAGCGGTAGTTCAGCTGGTTAGAATGCTGCCCTGTCACGGCAGAGGTCGCGGGTTCGAGTCCCGTCCGCTCCGATTAAAAAATCACCTTTGAGGGTGGTTTTTTAATTTAATCATTAATTGCCAGCTGTTTATTGTTAACTGTTTTTTGTTGATTGTTTTTCCCGCCATTTCCAAAAATATTTCAACCAGGAAATAATGTGGATCCAAGTCATCTTGGAGAAAATATCAGATACCCGACGGCTGCCAGCCGAGAGGCGGTGTGGCAAGTGGATGACACTCACGAGCGGATAATACCAGACCGAGAATTTATTTTGCCAGAGCCGGCGACAGAGATCCGTGTCTTCGAGAAAAAGAAAAAAACGGCGATCAAATAAGCCAACGGATTCCAAAGCGGAACGGCGAGCCAAAAAACAACCGCCCAAGACCCAATCAACTGTCAGGGGTTGGCCCAAATCGGTATCGCGATAAAGAAAATAACTAAGATGCTTTTGGCCTTTGGGGGTCGCTCCAAAAAAAGTGCGGCGATAAATAAAAGTCGAAAACTCTGGCCAGCGATAACAGGTTTCTTGGCGGGTGCCATCAGGGCTTTTAATTAATGGTCCGACTAGACCAGCGTCTTTTTGTTGATCCATAAAATCGACCAGCGCCTCAAGCGCCTTTTGATTCAGGGTAATATCGGGATTGGCAATGAGGACATATTCGCCCTGGGAATTTTCTATACCTAGATTGTTGCCCCAACCCATACCGACATTTCTGGGACTCTGAATAAATTTGACCACAGGAAAATCATTTTTGAGCATCCTCCCGGTCCCATCATCGGAAGCATTGTCGACTACGATAATCTCCCAGGCCCAAGGAAATTTAAAAGCAAGCACTCCTTTGAGGAAGTACTTGAGCAGATTGCGGGTCTTGTAATTCAGGACAACAATGGATAACTTCATTTTAAAAATTTTATTTACCAAGCAATCAAGCACCAAGCTCCAAATCCAAAGCACAAAATAAATTTCAAGCATCAAGATCTAAAATATTTGTAATTTGTGATTTGAAAATTATTTTGTGCTTTGTGCTTGATTATTGATGCTTATTTATCTCTCACATCTTGATTTATTTAAACCACTGTCTTATTTCCTCCGCCCGGACGGTTTTGAGCCGCATATTCACTCCCCTTCTCTGCCTGATATTTTTCCAATTATTAAGGATAAAGCCCCAGCTCGAAAAAAAGTGGCCGACCTCAAATATTAGCACATAAACAAATTTTTTCAACTCATAGCAAATAATTTGGGGGGCATGGCGCCAAAAATTGGCCGAGAGCTCATTTTTAAAGAGCAATATCAGATGATTTTTGTAGGAGTGAAAGTTGACTAGTTTTTCTTTGGAACGGCGATAATTAATGGTAGCCAAATGGCTGTTTTGGCCAGAACGGGCGCGACGGTGATGCCAACCCTTGGCTAATGGAACATAGACGGCTGAATAACCGGCCAAACGCAAGCGCCAAGCGAGATCTATATCTTCCTGATACATAAAAAAATTCTCGTCAAAATACTCATCGCCAAATTTGATCTTTTCCAAAGCAGAACGTCTGAGCAATAAACAAGCGCCACTGATACCAAAAACTTCTTCCTTGGCTTCATACTGGCCACGGTCTATTTCTCCGGCGCCCCGATCAATAAAACGCCGGTTTTTAAAAGTTGTCAGCCCGCAGGAATCAAGGATATTTGTTTTTAGGGGACTAACCAAAAAGCCTCCTTCGCTTTCAAAGTCTAGACGATATAATTTTCCGCCAGCCGCCGCGAGATTTTTATCAGTATCAAGTTCTTTGACCAAAATCGATAAAAAATTATCAGCTAAAATCAAATCTGGATTCATGATCAGTATATAGTCTCCTCCGGTCGTTTTGATGGCCTGATTCCAGGCGCGCGCCAAACCTATATTGTTGATATTGCGCAAAAGATGGACGGTGGGGAAACTCTCGCGAATAGTATTGACTGTTTTGTCTCCCGAAGCATTATCCACTACAAAAACATCCGGGGACTGACCAGATTCTGACCAATAGGTTTGCGCCAAAACACTGTCCAAAAAATAGGGCAGATATTTCATGGAGTTGTAGGTGACGATGCAAACTGATACTGACATGGTTAATAATCTTAAAATCGAAATTTTAAATTTTAAAATAAATATCAATTTTAAAGCCCAAAACAACTGCCCAATGCTTTCCTATTGGTTTAACCAGATTGGTGATTTTAATATTGGGATTTGAGATTTTAAAATTATTTTAAAATTTGAGTTTTAAAATTTAAAATTCTTTGTTCGGCTTGTGATTATAATCCAAAAAAATAGAAGCAACAAGGATAAACCCAATCCCCAAGGGGTGATTGAGATAAGGAGTAAACATATTGACGGCCAGGAGAACGATAAGGGCGAGGAACAGACCGAGGGGGAAATTACTGATTACTGATTCTGAATTTTGAGAATTGGCATTTAACTGGAAAGTAATCTGCTGCCAAAGCGCTCTTAGTAACTTATATATTAACAGCAAATAAACAAAAAAGCCAAACAAGCCTATTTTTAAGATTAAATCCAAATAACTCCATTCAAAAGCGTAGGTAGTGAATTCACCAGTACCGCCGGCCGTAGCCGGGACAACGCGCGGATCAACGCTTAGATAAGTGACGGTGGTGCCAAAGCCAGAACCAATAACTGGGTGATTGACAATGGATAATAATAACGGTTTTAACATATTCAGACGAGAAGAACCGGCGGCTTCCATTTCCGTGGCTCGCTGGCCTAGACTAGCAACTAGATTAGTATCCACTTTGGGCGGAGCATAGACAACAGTAAAAATAAGGACGAGAGACAAGCCGCCAACCACCAATAGGTTCAACAAATAAGAGCTAATTTTTTTCAGACCAGTTTTGAGATTGATCGCGTAAAAACCCAGACCATAAACCAATAGACAAAGCGAGATAAATAACCCTAGGGCAAAACCGACCCAGAAAGAACGCGAAAAACTGATAATGACCACGCTAAAGCAACCAGCCAGGATAAAAGAATAATATTTTAAAAAGAGATTCTTGACATACGGTAAAAAAATAAAAAAGGCAAGCAGGCAATAGATTTGCGACTGGAGAAAAATACGGTAGAAGTTGCCTTTGAATTGGGTTATCTCCCCTATTTTGGTATCACGTACCCAGCGATAAAATTCGGGCAAGGCCCAGATAAACTGGTGGCCAAAAACATAAAAAAATAAAAGGGTTTTGAAAATCAACCAAACCAGACAGGCCAGAGAGACGCTTTTTAGAGCGCGCCAAAACTTATCATCTTGAGTCACACTAACGAGCGGCAGAAGATAAAGAAAAAATAGCCAATTATTGAAATCCAAAAAAACATTACCAAAATCATTACCGCGGATCAGCCCCCAGACAAAACCCCAGATAAGGATGATGGCCAAAAACAAATAATCCTTAAAGAACCGGAAATTTTTGAGTTGATGCCAAAAATTAATAAAACCGCCAAAGCGCATGATATGGATGGCCCAGGAGAGCATTACAACCATAAAAATTCCCAAACGGATGGAAATGATGTTCGCGCCCTGGCCGAGGCTCAAAGAGAATAGATAACCATGCGAACCGATAATCAGCTCGCCAAAGGCAATAAGCAGGCCGGAAGACAAATTTTTTAAAGACAAGGCTAGGACCAGGAGGAGAATAATAAAAAAGCAAGCAACATTAAAAACTGGAAAAATCCAGGTCCACAGGGAGAGGAGCTCGAGGAGAAAAATAAACAAAATTGTACGCCGGAAAAGGGACATAAAAAATTAAAAATCAAGGTGCTTGTCTAGAACAGACAAATAATTAGTAATATTTTTTGATAATTTTTTTAATAGTTTTAGCCAAATTATCGTCTTTCCGGTGGTTAAATCTAAACTCCATTTCTTTTAAGTACAAAT
>Ga0116157_10006740_pt1 | contig 10339 bp, 7 predicted proteins | sample AD_UKC048_MetaG_FD_89882 | JGI IMG/M metagenome (GOLD analysis project Ga0116157, IMG submission 89882) | Active sludge microbial communities of municipal wastewater-treating anaerobic digesters from USA - AD_UKC048_MetaG | ecosystem: Engineered > Bioreactor > Anaerobic > Digestate | place: USA... | reverse complement strand
GTTCCAATGTTGACGTTGGCAATTCCGCAATCTGAACCTGCAACCGACAAGAATCTTTCGGCTTCACGCAAGTTGTTGGTCATAATCGCTGAGGATAAACCTTGTGCTACACCATTTTGTACGTCGATGGCATTTTCTACTTCGCCTGAGTATTTTAATAGGTATAATACGGGTGCGAAGGTTTCGTGTTGTACGATTTCGAAGGTGTTTTGTGCTTCTGCGATGGCTGGTTTTACGTAGCAACCGCTTTCGTAACCTGCGCCAGAAAGTACACCACCTTCTACTAATATTTTTCCGCCTTCGGCCACGACTTTTGTCAAGGCTGCGTTGTACATTTCAACCGCATGTTTGTCGATTAGTGGTCCGACGTGGTTGTTTTGGTCTAATGGATTTCCGATGCGCAATTGTTTGTAGGCGCCTACGATGGCATCTTTTACTTTATCGTAAATGCTATCGTGGATGATCAAACGGCGTGTGGATGTGCAACGTTGTCCGGCAGTTCCTACGGCTCCGAATACGGCTCCGATTACGGTCATTTTGATGTCGGCATCCGGCGTTACTATAATGGCGTTGTTTCCTCCTAATTCTAATAATGATTTTCCCAAACGACCTGCTACGGTTTGCGCTACGATTTTTCCCATGCGGGTTGAACCTGTTGCAGAAACCAACGGAACACGTTTGTCGGCGGTCATCAATTCTCCGATTTTATAATCGCCATTGATTAAACATGAAATACCTTCTGGAAGGTTGTTTTCTTTTAAAACTTCGGCGATGATGTTTTGGCAAGCTACGCCACATAAAGGCGTTTTTTCTGATGGTTTCCAAACGCAAACATCGCCACAAATCCAGGCTAATGCGGTGTTCCAAGCCCATACGGCTACTGGGAAATTGAAGGCAGAAATAATTCCGACAACGCCCATTGGGTGATACTGCTCGTACATTCTATGTCCTGGTCTTTCGGAGTGCATGGTAAGTCCGTGTAATTGTCTTGACAACCCTACTGCGAAATCGCAGATATCGATCATTTCTTGCACTTCTCCGTAACCTTCTTGGAGTGATTTTCCCATTTCGTAAGAAACTAGTTTTCCTAACGCTTCTTTGTTTTTGCGTAATTTTTCTCCGAATTGGCGTACGATTTCACCGCGTTGTGGTGCTGGCATCAGACGGAAAGTTCTGAACGCTTCGGTTGCGGTTTGCATTACTTTTTCGTAATCGGCCGCCGTGGATGTTTTTACGGTGGCGATTAGTTGTCCGTCGACTGGTGAATAGGATTCTAAGATTGCACCGTTTGAAAAGTTGTTTTGTCCGGTAGAAGTTCCTTCGTTGGTGGCTTTGATGCCTAATTGTGCGAGGGCTTCTTTCATTCCGAATTGGTCTGCTATTGTTGTCATTTATCTTTTATTTTTTTGAATTATAACGATTTCGTGGCAAAAGTAAATAATAATGAATAATTAATGGTGAATAATGAATAATTCCTTTGGAAGAAAATGCCCTAGCCCTGATAGTAACGGTATCCTTTTGTGACGGTGTTCGGCACAAAAGATACAGTGGATAGCAGGTTCCTGGCTTCTAAAAAATTAAAACATGTTTTTTTTCTTGAATAAGAATACGCCGAAAAACGAGATGATCAGTGAGATGCAAATGACAATTAGAAAACCATTTGGGCTGTCTTGCAGGTTGTTGGGCACGTTCATTCCGTATAAACTGGCTACTAAGGTTGGAATCATTAAAATGATGGAGATGGACGTCAGTTTTTTCATGATGACGTTTAGGTTGTTTGAAATCACCGACGCGTAGGCATCCATCATGCCGGTTAAGATGTTGCTGTAGATGTTGGTGGTTTCTTCGGCCTGGCGCAATTCGATTTCGACATCTTCCAGCAATTCTGGGTCGAAGCTGTCGCTGTGGGCTTTTAGGTTTTTGATTCTGCGAAACAGCACATCATTGCCTTTTAAGGACGTGATGAAAAACACCATGCATTTTTCTATTTGCAGCAGTGCTTGTAATTCTTCGTTTTTGATGGATTGTTCTAGGTTGTCTTCGGCGAGTTTGATTCGCTGGTTGATTTGTTTGAGGTATTTTAGGAACCAAATGCTGGAGGACAATAATAGTTTCAGCACCAAGTCGAAATGGTTGTGGACTGCAATTTTTTTGCGTTGTGTATACAGTACAAAATCGGAAAGAATATCGGTTTGGTGGAAACAGAGTGAGACAAAAATATCGTCTTTGAAAATCAATCCGAGTGGTGCGGTATTGAAGGGCAGCTTGGCGTCATTGCTTTTGAAAGGAATTCTGAGAATGATTAAGAACCAGCCGTTTTCGGTTTCAATCCTTGGTCGTTCGTCTATATCTTCGATGTCGTTGTAGAAAGCTTGCGGGATTTGCAGTTCTTCGAGCAGAAATTGAGTTTCTGAATCTGTCGGGCAAACGGTGTTGATCCAGCAGTTGTTTTCAAGGTTTGGGATTTGGAATAATCCGTTGTTGTTTTTGTAAAAAGATATCATAACGCAAAAGGGAATTTAGGTTGGATAGCTTTTTAACAATAAAGCTATTCCAATTGATGTAAGTTTTTCCTCGAATAATCGTCCATAGGGATTTATTATTTTTTTGCGAAAGTAATTTATTTAGGGAAACCTGAATCATAATTATTTGCCAATAGTGTATTTGGGATCTGAGGGCATGATGGTGCCGCAATGGTTGCAGGTTCTTAAATCTTCTGAATTGTAGAAATGTTGGTAGTGTGGCAGGAAATCTTTTTCGATATCGTGGAGTTCAAAATAGACTTCGTAGAGTTTGTGGTTGCAGTTTTCGCAGTGCCAGAGTAGGCCATCGGTAAAGCCTTTACCAGCGCGTTTGCGTTCGATCACGAGTCCGATAGAGTTTTCGGAGCGCACGGGTGAATGCGGCATTTTTGCGGGATGTAAATACATATCTCCGGCGTGCAATTCCATTTCCTTGCGTTCGCCGTTTTCCTGTACGATGACTTTGATGGAGCCTTCGAGTTGGTAGAAGAGTTCTTCGGTTTCGTTGAAGTGGTAATCTTTGCGCGCGTTAGGTCCGGCTACAATCATGACGATATAATCTTCAGAATCTACGTAGATGCTTTTGTTGCCAACCGGTGGTTTGAGCAGGTGTCGGTTTTCGTTGATCCATTGGTTGAGATTGAAGGGTTTTAGTGTTGCCATGGGATTAAAATTGATGCTGTTAAAGGTATTGAAATAAACCATTATGATGTGAAAAAGGCAACACGAATTGCACGAATTATCACGAATTGATTTCTTGGAAATGTTTGGGTAAATAAAAAAGGATAGCTTTCACTATCCTTTGGTATTATTTTGCTTCTTTTATGAGGTAAACGTAGACGGGGAAGTGGTCGCTAAAACCGACTTCGTTGGCGCCGTGTCTGAGGGGATAACCTTTGTATTGCCCGGTTTTTGTAATCATATAAGGTTTGTTGTAGATTCCTGCTTTCCAATAACGGAAAGACGAATAATCGGTTTTGATTAAAGGTTCTGAAACCATAATTTGGTCGAAGATATCACCGGCATCGCGGTAGAACAAGGTGCAATGTCCGTCTTTAGCCATTTGTTCGAATGGGTTGTAAATGCCAAATTCTTTGACTTCTTCTTTTTTACGTTTGGCACCAATACCTTCTTTTACGCTTTTGTTATAGGTTCCGTCGTTTAAATCGCCCATGGCAATAATTTTGGCGTTGGGATTGATTTTATAAATGGAATCCATAACTTTTCTCGCCAAGCGTCCAGCGGCTTCACGAAACGGGCTGCTTTTCTTTTCGCCTCCGGAACGCGATGGCCAGTGGTTGACCATGATGTTGACTTCTTCTCCATCTAGAAAGCCGGTCACTAGTAAAATGTCGCGGGTGTATACTCTTTCTCCTTTACTTGCTTCTATTTTGTCGGCATCTGCTTTGTCTTCTTCGGCTTCCTTTTCGTTGTCTTTGGTTTTGGTTTCGCCTCTGTAAATTAATAACGGAATATTAACTGAGCTTGTTGGTTTGAAGTGTTTTTTCTGATAAAGTAAAGCTACATCAATACCTCTTTTATCAGGAGAATCGAAGTGCACGATACCATAATCATTAACCGCCAGTTTTGGTTGCTTTACTAAATCTTCGAGAACATGTCTGTTTTCGATTTCACAACCTCCTATTATTGTTGGTGAATTTGAATTTTCACCCGTTCCTATTTCAGATAAAACGCGCGCCAGATTTTCAAGTTTTTGGTTGTATTTTTTGGAGGTCCAATTCTGAGCTCCGTTGGGCAACCATTCTTCGTCGTTGTTTGGGTTGTTGATGGTGTCGAACAAGTTTTCAAAATTGTAAAAAGCAACGGTATGCACCATGAACTTTTTTTGCTGTGATTGTGCGCTACTTATTGCGAATAACACAAAGAAAAGGGCAATAATTTTTTTAATTCTCATATAATGATTACATTAAATTACTATCAAGTTTAACACAAACTTGGCTGTAAAAGTAATTAATATTAATTTAATAGGTACATTTGCATCCGTTAAGAAATAATTATTCTTAGTAAAAGACGAATTAATTTATATTATTTATGAAAAAACTTGTTATTAGTACGCTATTTGTGATGCAGGTGCTTTTTGTTTTTGCGCAAACAACTACCGGAGTTACGGGAAAAGTTGTGGATTCAAAAACACAAAAACCATTACAAAATGTTGTTGTTGCCATTTTAAACTCGCCATTGACAGAACTGACAGATGGTGCTGGAAAATTTACTTTCAAAGAAGTCTCAGAGGGCAATCAATTGTTACAAATTAAAACTCAGGGTTACACGGATCAATTGATTCAGGTTGAGATTACAGCTGGGAAATTACTAGATTTAGGTGTTGTGTTGTTTGTTGAAGATCAAACACAAGAGCAACAGTTAAGTTTAATTACGATTACTGAGAACGATTTGGGCGATGACAATAGTGGTTCTGAAAGCACTTCTGGTTTGCTTCAAGCCAGTAGAGATGCCTTTCAACAAGCAGCGGCTTTCAACTGGGGTCAAGCGCGTTTCAGAATTCGTGGTTTAGACAACGAATATGGTACCACCTTGATTAATGGTTTGGCCATGAATAAAATATACGATGGTCGCCCACAATGGAGCAACTGGGGTGGTTTGAATGATGCAACTAGAAATCAAGAGTTTACAATTGGTTCTGGTGCTTCAGATTATACTTTTGGTGGTATATTAGGAACGCAAGAAATTAATACAAGAGCTTCTATCTATAGAAAAGGATCGAGAGTTTCATTCTCTGGAACCAACACCAACTACAGCTGGAGAACTATGGGTACGCATGCATCTGGTATGAATACCAATGGATGGGCCTTTGTGGTTTCTGCGTCGAGACGATGGGCTGAAGAAGGTTATTTTGAAGGAACTGACTACAGTGCCAATTCATTATTTGCAAGCGTTGAGAAAAAATTCAACGACAAACACTCCTTAAACTTTACTTCAATTTACGCTCAAAACCGTAGAGGTAAAACATCGCCAAACACACAAGAAGTGAATGACTTAAAAGACTTTAAATACAACTCTTACTGGGGTTGGCAAGATGGTGAGAAAAGAAATTCAAGAGTTAAAAGTATCGAAGAGCCTATCAGTATGTTAACGCACTTTTGGAAAATTTCAGACAAAACCAATTTGAATACCACGGTTGCTTTTCAAACTGGATTTGTAGGAAACAGCCGTCTTGATTACCAATTCGCAAACAATCCAGACCCAACTTACTACAAAAATTTACCTAGTTACTTTTTGAAACTGCAATCTTCTTATGTGCAAACAGGGGTTGATGATCAAGGGAATCCTGTTTACGCTAATCAAGATGCCATTGACGCAAGAAACGGGTTTTTGAATGACGGACAATTGAATTGGAATTCTATGTACTATACCAATATGGTAACCAACGGTGGTGGTAGAAGTGCTTATGTTTTATATGAAGACAGAACGGATGATAAACAATGGAGTGCTAACTCAATCTTGAGTTCGACATTGTCTGACAATATTGTAATGAACGCAGCAGTGAACTTCAAGAAATTGAATTCAAGAAATTACCAAAAACTATTGGATCTTTTAGGAGGAAGTTATTTCCTAGATGTTGATACTTTTTATACGGATGATGCTGCAGAATCTGACTTGAACAATCCACAAAGAAAAGTTGTTGTTGGAGATTCTTATGGATATGATTATGATTTGAACGCAGTTGTTATTGATGGATTTACACAATTTAAATTCAATTACAAAAAAGTTGATTTCTACCTTGCACAATCTTTTACCAGAACACAATATCAAAGAGACGGGAATTATAAAAACGGTATCTACGCTTCAAATTCTTACGGAAAAAGCGAAAAGATAAACTTTGAGAATTTTGGTTTCAAAGGTGGACTTACCTACAAAATTACAGGTCGTCAGATGTTAGATTTCAACGGAGCTTACATGACCAAAGCACCAAATATGAGAAACACTTTCTCTAATTCGAGAATCAACAACAACATTACTCCTGATTTGAACAGTGAGTCTGTTATGAGTGTTGATGCTAGTTATATCATCAAAACACCTAAATTCAAAGGAAGATTGACAGGATATTACAGTAAAATCATGAACTCAAGCGAAATTTCTTTCTTCTACGGAGAGGACCTTTTTGAAGAAGGAAATGATGTGGATGCCGATTCATTCATCAGTGAAATTGTTACTGGAATTAATAAAAAACAAATGGGTGTAGAGTTAGGTTTTGAATACAATTTGAGTTCTACCATTAAAGCTACAGGTGCTGCAGCTTACGGAGAATATACTTTTGATAACAATCCAAACTTAAAAGTAAATGATGATGCACAAGCTTCTGACACTAATACCAATCCGGTTTTTGATTTCGGAAAAGCTTATCTTAAAAACTATCGTGTAGCCGGAATGCCACAACAAGCTTATTCATTAGGACTAGAATACAGAGCACCTCAATTTTGGTGGATTGGTGCTAACGCCAATTATTTAGCAGACAGTTATATTGATGTTTCAAGTATCACCAGAACCAACAACTTTACTATTGCTCCAGGAGGCGGAAATAGTACTTTTGACGGTTTGACCGATGCTGAACTTAGAAGAGTGTTGAAACAAGAAAAATTTGACCCTGTTACTTTGGTAAACCTTGTGGGAGGAAAATCATGGAAAATCAAAAACAATACTTTTGGTTTCTTTGCTTCGATTAACAACGTATTCGATATTACTTATAAAACAGGTGGATTCGAACAATCAAGAAAAGCTACTTATCCTGATTACTTAGCAGATAATAGCACACAGGTTTTATTAGACCCTGCTAATCCTGCTAACGGAGCCATTCAATTGGATAGCGCGCAACCCTCTTTTGGACCAAAATACTTTTACGGATACGGCAGAACGTATTTTGTTAATTTCTATATCAACTTCTAATACATAATACTATGAAAAATATTTTAAGAACTATTTTCTTATCGGCTTGCCTTGCTGTTGCAATGGTAGGTTGTGATGATGATACAGATATCCCATACATTGACAAGCCTTTGTTTAAAGAATCTTTCGACGACAATTTCCCAACATGGGTAAAATTTAGCGAAGTAGGTGCTCAGGTTTGGGAATCGGCTCCTTATGGAAATCCTGACGGATTCTGTGCTAAAATGTCTGGATTTACAAGCTCTAGCAATGCCAATATCGATTGGCTAATTTCACCTGCTCAGGACTTATCAAAATTTCAAAAAGCTTCGTTTGCTTTTGAAAGTGCTGTCAACTTTTCCGGGCCCAATATTGAAATTTATATTTCAAAAAACTATTCCGGAACAGGAGATCCTAATGCCGCAGGAGTGGAATGGAATAAAGTGAACGGCGGTAAATTAGCAGTACCTACAACAAATCCTTCTTATCAATATTTCTTTTCTGGTATTGTAGACGTTCCCGGTTATGCTGGGACGGGTTGTGAAGCCGTATATTTTGCATTTAAATACACGTCTACTGCCACGCAATCAGCAACTTGGGAGATTGATAATTTTAAAGTTTACGGAAACTAATTGATTTTAAAAATTTGAATTATGAAAAATTATAAATTAATATTGGCATCTATACTTCTGGCAACTGGCTTCGGTTGTACCAACCCGGAAACTTATAATGCTCCGAAAGATTTAAGCACAGAATGCGGCGAATTAACCGCTAATAAAACCGTGCAGTCTATTGCTGCTACTTCTACAACTGAGTATCAATATACTGATGATGACATCATTGAAGCTTACGTTACTTCAAGTGATGAAGGAGGAAATTTCTACAAATCGCTTTCGTTAGTTTCTACTGACGGAACAACAGGGTTTAGTATTCCAATCGATGATTATAATCTATACACGAAGTACCCACCAGGAAGAAAAGTATATTTGAATCTAAAAAATTTATACATCGTTAAAGATTTTGGAGGTTCTGTTAGTGGAACTGTAATTGGATCTCTATACAACGGAAACTCTATTGATGATTCTACTGACGACGAAGTCGGTAGGCTTTCTATAGTAAAATACAAAAACGTAATTACAGCTTCATGTTCAGACTTTAAAACTGAATCAGAGCTTGTACAGCCTATGACCATAGCACAAGCAAAAAGCGAGCAGAATTTAAATAAACTTATCGTATTGGATAATGTTCAATTTACAGATGCTTCTATTGGCAACACCTATTTTGATAAGGATATGAATACATCTCAATCCGCTACGGCGACTGACCATACCATTAAAGATATCAATGACAGTTCTGTAATTGTTAGGGTGAGTTCATTCTCTACTTTTGCTACCAAACCTGTTCCAAGCACCAGTGGAAAAATATATGGTGTTATGACCCGTTTTAGCGGAACCTACCAATTTATGCTTAGAACGGAAAGAGATGTGCAATTGACCAATCCAAGAATACTTCCTGTGCCAGCATTTTTCACGGAGCCTTTCACGACAAATTTTGCAGCTTGGAGAACCTTTAGTGTAACAGGTGCCCAAACATGGGGACTACAAGCCACCGGTGGTAATCCTACCCAATGTGTGAAAATGAACGGTTATGCTAGTAGCACGAATAATGCTAATGAAGACTGGTTGATTTCACCAGCACAAAACCTTTCTACTTTCACAAATGCAATTTTATCATTTGAAACAGCTACTAATTTTGCAGGTGATCCGCTTACCGTTTTAATTTCAAGAAATTACAGTGGATCAGGAAATCCAAGTACAGCTACTTGGACACCAGTTTCTGGTACTTTAGCTCCAACAAATGGAGGCACCAGCAATTGGGTTGCTTCAGGACCAATCAATATTAATACCTATACAGGTGCTGGTAACAATACAGTATATATTGCATTCAAATACACTTCAACAACGACTTCTGGGTCTGATTGGCGTGTTGACAATGTGAAAATACTTGCGAATTAATACCAAATTAATCAGAAATATAAAAGAGGCTTAACGGCCTCTTTTTTTATGCTTATTCATGGCTTGCTATTGGTTTGTTGAGATTAAAATATTGAACTAACTTAGCCGCTTGGCTATTTTTTATTCTGACACTATGAAAAAAACGATTATTGGTTTTTCTTTTTTGATATTCCCTGCAATGCTTTTTGCTCAATATAATCTTGTTCATGATACCATCAAAAAAAGTACAACACAAGAACTAAAGTTTAGTACAAAACAATTGATTGTTCCGACCATCCTTTTTACGTACGGTATCGTAGCCATTGAAAGTGACTATTTGAAGCTTATTAATACTGAGCTTAGAAATGAATTAAAAGAGAATATTGATGAGAAAATCACGATTGATGATTTCACACAGTATTTGCCTGCAGCTTCAGTGTATCTTTTAAATAATGTTGGTATAGCTGGAAAACATAACCTGAAAGACCGATCGATTATTTTGGCTACCTCTTATCTTCTTATGACTGGCTCGGTAACAGGTTTAAAAAGTTTGACAAAAATAGAAAGACCTGACGGAAGTGCTAACAACTCTTTTCCGTCAGGACATACAGCTACAGCCTTTTCAGGTGCGGAATTTTTATGGCAAGAATATAAAGACGTTAATATTTGGTATGGCATTTCTGGATATGCAGTGGCTGCCGGTACTGGTTTTTTTAGAATCTATAACGGACGCCATTGGCTTTCTGATGTTGCCATGGGTGCTGGGATTGGAATTATGAGTACCAAAATTGCTTATTGGACTTTTCCTTATGTTCAAAAACATTTCTTTAAATCTAGAAAAGATGTGGGCGCCATCATTACCCCTTTTTATAACGGAAAACAGGTTTGCCTAGGCATGGTTGTTCAATTTAAATAAAATTG
>Ga0116157_10006736_pt1 | contig 10342 bp, 10 predicted proteins | sample AD_UKC048_MetaG_FD_89882 | JGI IMG/M metagenome (GOLD analysis project Ga0116157, IMG submission 89882) | Active sludge microbial communities of municipal wastewater-treating anaerobic digesters from USA - AD_UKC048_MetaG | ecosystem: Engineered > Bioreactor > Anaerobic > Digestate | place: USA... | reverse complement strand
TATATCGGTGCTATCCGTGGCCTGCCTTTCTGTATTCTTTCGTGTCCTCTTTGTGGTCATTCGTGGCCACCCTTTTTGCCGAAGGCAAATCAATCCATGGCCAACCCTTTTGCCGCAGGCAAACCCTTTCACTAATTCAATTCCGCCACCACTGCTTTTACCGGCTTCTCCTTTGCCTCCTTCCGGTCACGGTAATATTTGAGGATACTCCGCCTTACCTGCTCGGCCAGCACAAACTTTGGGTTATAGCTGCTGTAGATCTCGGCAGTCCGTTCATTGGGATTATAATCCTGGGCGCAAAGTATGTCGTATACTTTAAACAGTTTCAGAAAGGGCAGATCGATCACATAACGTCGCCGCACCAGTATGCTGCTGAAAATCTCACTTTTGCGGCGGGTCTTGATCCCGATACACAATCCAAAGGAACGGGTATCTTCAATACCCAGATTCTTTACAAGGTAAGATTTCAGTTCGCGTGCTTCCACCGAATTATCCTCCACCTGGAAGTTCAGTTCATTCGCGGCATGACGCATATTGATCATGAACTCCTCCAGCAGCAGGTTCCAGCCCTGCTTGTCCTCTTCTTTAATCCCCTTGATAAGGATCGATTTCCAGGCAGTACAACAGAGTTGGGTAATCCCGGTTTCCACACAGAACTCGCTGAGCTTTTTAAGAAAGGCTACACTGAAATATTCATCCCGGCGGTAGATCCCCAGCCAGTATTGATCGCCATACCGGTTCAATCCTTCGTAATAAGGAAGATTGAACGGTGGCAAATAGGCTTTAACGGGTGCTGGTTTGAGATCGAGTCCCTCTTTTTTCAGCAGGCTGAAGAGCTTCTCTCCATCTGCAGCAGGATTGTCAATAAAATCCGCCTCACGGGAGACGATCAGCTCATCCAGGAGCCGGGTCAGTTTGGGCAGATCCTTCGTCGCGGTCAACTGGTCCCACTCATACACCACATTGGTACGGGGAAAGCGGATAAAGAGATGCCAGTAATGCGGACTCCCGGCAGCAGCGATCCAGTTGATATTACCAGTAAGCATGGGCGTGATACTCTGGTTATTGTCGCAGATATTCACTTTGATCTTCGGGTTATAATCGATCGCATCCAGCAGGTCCTTATAAATGGTCTCGGTGAGCCAGGTATCCTGGATAAAGACCTCATCCGCCGGATAGGAACTGATAATATTCGGTTGTTCATTCACGTTGGTGGTAAAGGAGATTCCCAGGTCGGTCAGTGAGGTAGAAAAATCTTCGAGATGATAGGTCTCCAGTTCTACTATTAACTGCTGGCGGAGGCCAAATCGTACAAAGGGCAACCGGATCCGCTGGATGGCCACCATTATATTATATAGCGTGTTGGGGGCAATAATGCCTCCGCGGAAATTGATGAAGACGGTCTCACTCATGGGTCAAAATTTTAAGTTGGTTGTAGAACGAACAGCCCAAAAAACTGCTTTTGAAATAAACGCTTAACCGGAATTCGACTAAAGTTAGTTATAGAATAGCAGATAAAATCGGGTATTAATAACTTAAAGGTTGAAAACAAAGAGGTCAGACCGTGTATTTCGATCAAAATCGACGAAAACTCTAACATTTAAATATTATCTCATACGAATAGTTGTTCATTTTTCAAGGGCTGACATCTGACATAATCAAAACCGGGTACAGTGGTTAACTCACAAAAAAAAGTTCCCTACGGGGAACTTCTATCAATTTAGCAAGCAGGCAATAAATTACTTCTTCGTGGAGCAGGTATTCAATCCTACAATTGAATACAGCGGACAAAAACTCACCAGGCTGGTCAGCAGAAATACGCCGCCCAGGATTACCAGGATCAGTCCGGGTGTACCGGCTACAGTTCCACTGAAATACAAAAAGGCAAATACAGCTGCGAGTAATACACGAATAATGCGGTCGGCGGTTCCCATGTTAGGCTTCATAATAAGAATGTTTGAGGTTTAGAAGTTGAGATGTTAATTAATGAATGAGTAATGAGTAATCAGTAATGAGTAGCTGCTTGTACAGCACTCTGATTTCGAACATCCCGCTCTGGGAAAAGAGTAAACACAGTAAAGATTTTTCGATCCTTACTCATTACTCATTACTGATTACTCATTTTCACCCCGTAAAACTAACTTTCCCGGCCGGCGCAGGGCGGTGACCACTGTCACCAGCCTAAATGATTTGAGTACCCTCCGGTAATTGCTTCACTTTTCCCTCTTGCTCCAGCCTTTTCATCACCCGGGTCACCACTTCACGGGCGGTACCGAGCTCCCCGGCAATCTGTTTGTGCCGGAGTGACAGGATCTTCTCTCCCTTGAGCTTGCTCTTCTCCTGCAGGTAGTTGTAAAGCCGCTGATCCATCTTGTCGAAGAGCAGGGAGTTGATGGTATCCAGCATTTCGGTATAGCGCAGATTATATTGTTGAAAGAACAATTCATTGACAGCCGGGTATTGTTTTACCCATTTGCTCAGCTTATCGGTTGGTAATAGTAATAAAAGAGAAGCATCTTCTGTAAAAGCAAAGATCCGGCTCGGTGCATTTGAAAGACCGGAAGAGAAAGACATGATACAACTCTGCGCCGGACCGATATAATAGAGTAACAATTCCTTGTCCTCTGCCCGGGTAAAGACTTTGACCAGTCCTTCGAGCACGATTGGAATAACTTTTATATACTGTCCCTCCTTGAGGATCTCCACCCCTTCCGGGACTTCCTTCATCATTCCGTGCTCCGCAATTTCGGCCAGCAATTCAGCCGGAAAGCCGGGCAGGTGTTGTTTAATTTCATCAATGGTAAGTGGCATAAGGGATAAACTTCCGGCTAAATCTACAACATCCGGGGAAACTACGCCCCGATTAGTTGACCATTCCGGAAATCCGGCATATATTTATTTACACCATTGAATCGCCTGAAAAAGGCCACCAAAACCAACGAACCTGATGCAATCCCTGACACCCGTTCAGTCCGCTGAACGTATTCACCTGATCGATGCCCTGAGGGGTATTGCCATCCTCGGTATTTTTATCGCCAACCTGCCGGTTGGTTTCAGTTTTTACGATGCCTCCCTTCCCAATACCGGTCCCTGGTTTCATCCATGGGATAAACAAACTGTTTTTATTGAACACCTGTTGATCGAAGGCAAGTTCTATTCGATCTTCAGCCTGCTCTTTGGCTGGGGATTGGCCATACAACTCAAAAGAAGCGAGTTAAAAGGACTGCCCCCTGTCTCCTTTGTACGCCGGCGGCTGTTATTTATGTTCCTGCTTGGATTGGCCCACCTGCTGCTCCTCTGGACCGGTGATATCGTTGCCTTCTACGCCCTGGTAGGCTTCGTGTTTCTCTGGATCCGGAAATGGAACGACCGCAAACTGTTTATCACCGCGATTATACTCTTACTCTCCCCGATTCTTCTCTATTATTTAAAAATGAAGTTTGAGTGGATGATGGCTCCGGCTGGTATTTTATATGATACCGGGATGAAAATCGATACGCATGTATCCGGTATTGGCGGCTTTGAAGAATTTGTAAAAAAATTACGCTACGGTAACTATTTCGATCACCTCCAGACCCTTTTGTCTGGTGTATTTTACCGTTTTGGCGACCTGGTCTTCCAGAGCCGGATTCCCAAGGTACTGGGCATGTTCATCCTCGGCTATCTGCTCGGTAAGGATGACCGCTATAAACAGCTCATCGCGAATACCAAACTCCTCTGGTCCATCGCTATTAGCGGACTCATCCTTGGACTTCCCTGTAATTATATGCTGGCCCGCTATATGGAAGAAGGCAAATATTATAATCTCGGTATGGAAGGCTTGTACCAGACCATCGTCTATGCTTTCGGCGTGGCCCCGCTCGCCCTTGCCTATGTGGCCCTGTTCTTTTTGGCAGCCCGTACCTCCTTTGGTAAAAAATGTGTGGCCATCCTGCAGCCGGTGGGGAAAATGGCCTTTTCCAATTATATCCTGCATTCCCTCGTGGGTTGCTTTGTATTCTATGGATTCGGTTTCGCCATGCTGCACCAGGTGGGACCTGTGTACACCACCCTTTTTGCATTCCTGGTCTTTATTGGACAGATCATTTTCAGTACCCTCTGGTTGAAATACTTTAACTATGGTCCGGTAGAGTGGTTGTGGCGGAGCGGGACGTATGGGAAATGGCAAAAACAAGTAAGAAGTTAGAAGTACAAAATACGAAGTACGAAGTTAGAAGTACGAGGTACGAACAGATTACGTAAAAGTGATTGAACCTGTTGTTTTAGTCTGAACATGCTTAGAAGGTCCCAACAACTAACAGCTATCAGCTAACACCTGAAACGGTTAACTTAAAAATTATAACTTACAATGGAGGTACACGCACATTCCCACGCTCACGGCAAAAAAACCTGGAAATCCTATTTCTGGGAGTTCCTCATGCTGTTCCTCGCAGTATTCTGCGGTTTTCTGGCCGAGTATCAGCTGGAACATAAAATAGAGAAAGACCGGGAAAAACAATATGCCAATTCACTTTATGAAGATTTGAAAATAGATACATTCTCTATAAAGGAAGCGATACGTATAAACGATTTTGTTACCCGCAAAATTGATACATTCCGGAATATGGTTCAGTACGAGCCGCTTCATTCGCTGCCGGCAGGCACCTGGTATTACTATGGCCGATTTGGTACCCGTTACATGTCAGTGCCTTTTCAGGATGCCACTTTGCACCAGTTAAAAAGTTCCGGAGGCCTTCGTTATTTTAAAAGCCGTGAAGTGGCAGATGCGATAGCACAGTATGACCAGGCCTGCCGCCGGCTTCAGACCCAGTTAGATTTGCAGGATGCCGTTTATCCTCTTCTGCTGAGTACAAGGAATAATCTATTCAATGCTTATTATTTTGATGAAGTGATGAACCTGAATCTGTCTGCGGAGAAGATTGATTCGTTCAAACAAAAAACAATGCCTTTTCTGAGTGAAAAGAAAGAGGATTTTATACAATATGCAAATATCTGCCAATTACGTTCATTCAATAACAAGAGTCTCATAGAAAGAAAATCCGAAACATTAAAAAAGGCGGAACAACTGCTGGCTATTCTGAAAATTAAATACAAACTGAAATAAAAATAAAGTATGGAAGTACACGCACACTCCCACACACCCCGAAAAAAATGGACTCATTATTTCTGGGAATTTTTAATGTTGTTCCTCGCCGTATTCTGTGGATTTTTAGCAGAGTACCAGCTGGAGCATAAAATAGAAAAAGAAAGAGCTAAAAAGTATATGTATGATATGGTGGAAAACCTGAAATACGATACCACCCGCTATAACAGGAACCTGCAGGCAAATATGGAGATGGGGCTTAAGTTGGATAGTTTCAGGACGGCGGTGAGTGCTGCGGTAAAAGGGAAGATCGAGGGCAACCTTCTTTATGACCTTTGGATGAAATGCGGCAATTTCAACTCTGTTGTATTTAACAGGACAGCCATTACTCAATTAAAAAATTCGGGTAGTTTCCGCCTGATAAAAAGCGATGTGCTCTCCTCCTCGATCAGTGATTATTATGAACGAAAAATTACGGCCTGTGAGGAACAGGAAGATAAATTGAGAAATATAAACCAGATGCTGACAAGCAGCAGTGCCCGTTTTTTTGATTATGAGCCTTTCGATGCCCTGCTCCGGACCGAGAATGAATTTGGAAAACCATTACCTGATTCGATCAATGAAAGAATGAAAAATGTCCTGAACAGCAACCCACCCCTTGCATTAATGAACACAAACCCGGCTGATCTAAAGCTTTTGTATAACGAAATTGCCATGAAAGAACAGGCAATGAAGGAGTATAATTCTTTTCTCCGCTGGGCAAAGGGTACTGCCGATATATTAATGATACAGATCAAAGAGGAATATCATATGAAATGATACAGGATGAGTGGAATGGAAGGAGGTATGAGCCGGCCGGCAAAAGCAGGCTGCGAGCAGATGACGAAAAAGAGATTAAAACAATAATTTTAAACTGAATATTCAAAGGAGGGGCTGTTTCCTGACCTGCCTTTGCCGGCAGGCAGGCAACTGACAGCTGACATCCGACAACTGAAAATTTACTATGGAAGTACACGCACACTCCCACGCACACGGAAAAAAAACCTGGAAATCCTATATCTGGGAATTTCTGATGCTGTTCCTCGCCGTATTCTGCGGATTCCTGGCCGAATACCAGTTAGAGCACAAGATTGAAAAAGACCGGGAGAAACAGTTCATCAATTCGTTGATCGAGGATCTGAAGGATGATCAGCAAGTGCTGAATAAAATGATCGAACGGGAGCAGCAGGGCGTGGCGAGTCTGGACATCCTGATGAATTTGCTGAACAATCCCGTCCTGGCCAAACAGGAAGGCGACGAGCTTTATTATGCCGCAAGAATGGGTCCACGGTATATCCCCTTTGCAAACAACAGCCGGACCTTTGACCAGCTGAAATATTCCGGTGGTTTCCGGTTGATCCGGTATCCGGATGCCTCCAATAAAATAATGGATTATTATAACCAGTTTTCCCTCTTACGGTTATTGGAAGAAAATTATAACCGCGAATTTGATTACTATAAAAATAGTGCCGCCAGGATATTGGATCCGATTATTCTAAGAAGACAGGAAACAAACAATGGGGAAATTCTGAGAAGTAGTGACAACCCCGGGATCAGAACTTATGACAGCGAGCTGCTGAAAGAAATGAGCTTTCACACCTTGCAGATGAATGGCTCCAGACGGTCAAAACTGCTGATCCTGGAAGACCTTAAAAAAAGCGGTGCCGGGTTGATGGAGTATTTAAAGAATAAATATCGGCTGGGGTGAGGGAGAAGCAGCCAAGTACGAAGTACGAACTACGAAGTACGAGAAGATTACGTAAAAGAGATTGAATCTGTTGTTTTAGATTGAACAAACTTAGAAGGTCCTAACAACTATCAGCTAACAACCAACAACTGATCCATAACTTGCAACTAAAACAAACATCCCGATGCCAACCAAAGACGAAGGACTGAAGCGTGTAATTGGTGTATCCGGACTGGCACTGACCATTGTTGGCTTTACCATCGGGGCCGGGATTTTTGCCCTGCCGGGTATTGTAGGTGTACAGCTGGGGGCATTTGCCATCTTTGGCTATATTTTTTGCGGCATTATGCTGGCCGCCATCATGCTTTGTTATGCGGAAATCGGTAGCCGGGTTACGACCACCGGAGGTAGCTACGCCTATGTGGAAGCAGCTTTTGGAAAATTCGCCGGATTTATGATCAGCTGGATTTTCTTTATCGGCTGGAGCATTTTATCCGATGCGGCGCTGATGAACCTGATCGCTGATTCACTGGGTGGCATTTTCCCCGTATTCCTCAATCCATGGGTGCGGGCCCTTTTCTTTTTTGTCTTACTGACTTTTATGGTACTCGTGAATATCTGGGGTGCCCAGCAAGGTGTTGCCGTTGTAAAACTGCTCTCGATCCTGAAACTATTGCCCATTTTCGGCATAATCATTTTTGGCTTTGGCAAGATCCATCCTGCCAACCTGAAATGGGATCACCTGCCTTCTGTACAGACATTTGGCAATACGGCCCTGGTCTTATTTTTTGCCTTTGCCGGATTTGAATCTGCCCTGGGCACCAGCGGTGAAATTAAAAATCCGAAACGAACTGTTCCTCTGGGCATCTTACTGGGTGGAATACTGGTACTGATCGTGTACCTCCTCTTACAGACTGTTACCCAGGGCATCCTCGGTGCACAAATGGCGGCCGTGAAAGATGCACCGCTTGCTGCGGTGGCTGAAAAAATCGTAGGCCCCATCGGTGCCACTATTTTATTACTCACGGCGGCTGTTTCCTGTTTTGGATCAGTAAGTGCCGATGTACTCAATGCCTCGCGTGTATTATTTGCCGGTGCAAAAGATGGTGTATTTCCCTGGCCACTGAGCAAACTTCACCCGAAATTTGCCACGCCGCATATTGCTATTACGGTTTTCGGAGCCATGATCTTTATCCTGTCGGTTTCCGGGGGTTTTAAGCAATTAGCCATTCTTGCCAGTGCCGCCATTTTGCTGGTCTATCTGGCCGTTATTTTAGCAACCGTGAAACTGAGAAGTCAGCCACAAGAGGCCGGTGAAAAAACATTCAGGGCTCCCGGGGGATTACTCTTCCCGGTCATTGGTATTGCCGCCATTATTTGGTTGCTCACCAGCCTGACCAAATGGGAGATCTTGTCCACCGTAATTTTTATTGCAGTAATTGCACTGATTTATTTTGCCATGCATGCTGCACAAGCCGGTAAGAAAAAATTGAATTGAAATACTATACATGACCCGATTATTGCTTTTGAAAAAAACAGTTTTCGTTGTTTTATTCAGCCTGGCTGCATTTAATAGCAATGCCCAATCGCTTTATTACCCGGACACCGCCTGGCAGGTAAAAAAACCGGAAGAACTGAAAATGAATGCCGCCCTGCTGGACAGTGCGGTCCGTCTGGCCATGGCCAGTGAAAACAAAATGGAGCGAGACCTGCGCATAGCCAATATGAAGTCCTATGCCGGTGAACCGGATTATAAGATCATCGGACCCATGAAACAACGGGGCGGGCCTGCCGGACTGGTGATTAAAAACGGGTATGTCGTGGCCCAATGGGGCGATCTCCACCGGGTGGATATGACGTTCAGTGCTACCAAAAGTTATTTGTCAACCATGGCCGGTTTAGCAGTTGACAGCGGCTTGATAAAATCAGTAACCGATAAAGTGGGCACTTATGTCTGGGATGGCTCTTTTGATGGAGCACACAACTCCAAAATAACCTGGGAGCATTTACTAAACCAATCCTCTGACTGGTCGGGTACCTTGTTTGGCCTGCACGACTGGGCCGATCGTCCGCCCAAGACCGGGGGGATTGATGACTGGAAGAACCGGAAACTCAATGAACCCGGCACCGTGTACGAATACAATGATGTACGGGTAAACCTGCTGGCTTATTCCTTATTGCAGGTATGGCGGAAGCCATTGCCCATGCTGCTGAAAGAAAAAATCATGGATCCCATCGGTGCCTCTTCTACCTGGAGATGGTATGGCTACGATCATTCCTATGTAAATATGGATGGACTGATGATGCAGTCGGTGAGTGGCGGTGGCCATCATGGCGGCGGTATCTTTATTAATACCTATGATCAGGCCCGCTTTGGATTGTTATTTCTCCGCAAGGGTAAATGGAAAAACCGACAACTCATTTCTGAAAAATGGGTGCATGCTGCTCATCAGTCTTCCCCGGCCGAGAAAAAATATGGGTATATGTGGTGGATCAATGCCACACAGAGCTGGAAGGAGGTTTCTCCAACAGTATTTTATGCCGTGGGTTTTGGCGGCAACTATATCATCATAGACCAGGAGCATGACCTGATGCTGGTGACCCGCTGGATTGATGATGCAAAAGTGGGAGAAGTGTTTTCATTGATCAGTAAATCGGTTACCGGAAAATAATTTATTAATGAAGAGAATACTATTACTCATTTGTTTTGTAGCAAGTACAGAATCCGTCCTTGCCCAGGGCATGGATACGTTGCTGCCAAAAATCACGGCCGAAAAAGACATCAGCAAAAGAGTAGAAATGATCTTCAGTTTCTTTTCAAAAATGGGAGAAACCGATCCGCTTAAATCCCTGGATAATATCCAGCTACTGTTAACCTATGCCCGGGAGAAGAAGGATAAAGTGAGTGAAGCATACGCGGTAACCTCTATTGGCTACAATTACCGGGGACTGGGTAATTTGAAAAAAAGCCTCGAGTATGCCCTTCGGGGAGATTCAATGGCCCGGGATATTGGAAACGAAACGCTCATGTCCATTACCAGTAATGTACTGTGAAATATCTATAAGGACCTGGGTAACTTCCCCAAGGCATTACACCAGTATTACCTGACAGGCGAATTGGGGCAAAAGATAAAATTCACCAAAGCCCAATCCCTGTCCTTTCAGAACCTGGGCGAAGTATATCTAGCGATGGGTAAAACAGATTCTGCCCTGATGTATGAGCAGAAGGATTATGAACTCTGCATCCGGACCGGCTTTTATGATTATTTCGGTTATACCCTGTTGACCCTGGGCAGCATCCATAGTAAAATGGGCAACCAGACCCTTGCAGTCGGTTATTTTGACATGGCCATTCAGCAGGGAATTAAAACCGGTTCACCTAAGCAATTAAGTTGGGCTTATTACGGCAAAGCACAGTTCCTGAACACGCATGGCCTGGCAGACTCAACCATTATCTATGCAAAAAGAGCAGTGGAGACTGTTCAGCATACCCCTTTTTCCAATTACAGTATCCGGCCGGCAAAACTCCTGCT
>Ga0116157_10006735_pt1 | contig 10342 bp, 11 predicted proteins | sample AD_UKC048_MetaG_FD_89882 | JGI IMG/M metagenome (GOLD analysis project Ga0116157, IMG submission 89882) | Active sludge microbial communities of municipal wastewater-treating anaerobic digesters from USA - AD_UKC048_MetaG | ecosystem: Engineered > Bioreactor > Anaerobic > Digestate | place: USA... | reverse complement strand
GCGAAATTGGTGGTGGTATGGAAGCTGAGGCTGCATACTGGTTAAAAGATAATATGAGAAAGCCTGTTGTTGGATTTATTGCTGGCCAAACGGCGCCTCCAGGACGAAGAATGGGCCATGCAGGTGCTACTGTTGGTGGAGATGATGATACAGCAGCAGCTAAAATGCGAATCATGCGCGAATGCGGTATTCATGTAGTAGACAGCCCTGCCGATATTGGTGTAACCATGGCAAAAGTCATGAATTAATTATTGTTGGTTCAATCCTCTTTTCAAGTTCGTTTATTTCAATTCTAGGATACTTCACTTAGTTGGCATCTAACTAATTGAAAGTTTAAACAACTATTTTTCGGCTTATCGGAAACTAGATCTATATTCTGATCAAAAAAAAAATTATAAAAACTAGTCCAATCTATTGCATATGCCAATGGTAAATCTTTACCTTTGTCAGCCATGAGCAAACCAATACAAGAACTAGAACATGTTGTCATCAAATTTGCTGGTGATAGCGGCGACGGTATTCAACTTACCGGAACACAATTTACTAATAATTCAGCCTTACGCGGCAACGATATCTCTACCTTTCCTGATTTCCCAGCTGAAATCAGGGCCCCAATCGGAACTTTACCCGGTGTGAGTGGTTTCCAATTGCATTTTTCATCAGATTCAGTTTTTACTCCTGGTGATGATTGTGATGTGTTAGTAGCTATGAATGCAGCAGCTTTAAAAGTAAATTTAAAATCTATTAAAAGAGGTGGTATCATCATCCTTAACACAGATGGATTTGATTCAAAAAATTTACGTCTTGCAAATTATCCAGAAGGCGTGAATCCATTAGATGATAATTCGTTGGAAGGTTATATTGTGCACAAAATAGATGTTACAAAACTTACTCGTGAAGCATTGGCCGATAATACAACACTAGGGGTTAAAGAAAAAGATAGAGCGAAAAATATGTTCGTTTTAGGCTTTTTATATTGGATGTATGATCGCGATATGGATAATACAATCAAATTCTTAACTGATAAATTTGGTAAAAAACCAGACATCCTCGAAACGAATGTGAATGCGCTGAAAGCAGGATATAATTATGGTGACACTACCGAGACTTTTACATCAAGATATACTGTGGCCAAGGCCAAGGTTGAACCAGGTGTATATAGAAGCATTACTGGAAATGCTGCAGTATCACTAGGTTTAGCTACCGTTGCGCAAAAAAGTGGATTGACTTTATTTCTTGGATCTTATCCAATTACACCAGCTTCAGATATATTGCATGATTTAAGTAAATATAAAAATTACAATGTCATCACCTATCAAGCTGAAGATGAAATTGCTGCCATTACATCAGCCATAGGTGCATCTTATGGAGGTACATTTGGCATTACAACAACTTCTGGTCCGGGTATGGCAATAAAGGCTGAGGCGATGGGACTTGCAGTTATGCTTGAAATTCCTTTGTTGATTATTAATATTCAACGTGGTGGACCATCCACTGGTTTGCCTACAAAAACTGAACAAAGTGATTTAATGCAAGCTTATTATGGTAGAAATGGAGAATGTCCGATGCCTATTATTTCAGCAAGCACACCAACCGATTGTTTTGATGCTGTAATTGAAGCCGCCAGAATTTCAATTCAACATATGACCCCAGTTATCTTCTTGAGTGATGGATATATTGCGAATGGTGCTGAACCATGGAAATTTCCAAAAGCAAGTGATATTCCTGAAATTAAGGTTAGTTTCAAAACCAGCTTAAATGAGGGTGAAGAAAAATTAATGCCTTATCAACGAGATGAAAAATTAGCACGTCCTTGGATCATCCCTGGTGTCGCTGGTTTGGAACATAGAATTGGTGGACTTGAAAAACAAGATATTACCGGTAATGTGAGCTATGATAGCGACAATCATGAACATATGGTAAAAACACGTCAAGCTAAAGTTGATAAAATTGCAGACTATATTCCTTTACAAACCATTAATGTTGGTGCAGATGAAGGAGATTTATTAGTTTTAGGATGGGGATCTACATCAGGTGTTATTAAAACAGTTGTTCAACAATTAGTAAAACAAGGTCATAGTGTTTCACACTGCCATTTAAGATATATCAAACCATTTCCTAAAAATCTAGGCGATTTACTCAAACGATTTAAAAAAGTTGTGATACCAGAAATAAATAATGGACAACTTATTAAAATTATTCGTGCTGAATATTTAGTTGATGCAATCGGTTATAATAAAATTAAAGGTGTTCCAATTACACAAGATGAATTGCAGAACTTCTTATTAGACAATTTAAAATAACCTCGTTTTAAAAAATAATACATTGAATAAACAAAGTCTTATCGTTTTATGCCTGATGGTAATAGTTTCTGTTGTTGGCTGTAAATCTTCAAAAAAGAAAAGGCAATCTTATTTACAAAGTGCTTATATTGAACTAAAAGATTCATTACCAGAAGCAGATGTATCAATATTAAGGGATAGTATTAAAGTAATTTTTCCTGATAATATTATGTTCAACATTAATGAGTCAGAAATAATTGAACCGTTTGTTGCCAAAATATTTCGGTTTGCTCAAATTCTTAATAAATATTCAAAAACCAATATTCTAATAACTGGACATACAGATGATTCAGGAACGGAGGAATTCAATTCTAAACTTTCGGGTGATAGAGCAATGCGTGTAAAAGAAAAATTAACTTCACTAAAAGTACAGCCTGATCGAATTTTTACTTGGGGCATTGGATCCAAGTCTCCTATATTGCCCAATACAACTATTGAAGGACGCGCAAAGAACCGAAGAGTTGAATTTATAATTTTATATAATTCTAAAGAAAATGATGATTAATAAATTGCCCCGTTTTGTTTACTCCTATTCAGTAGTTTTAACCATCGTATTATTTTCATCTTGCTACTCGTATGGTCCAATTCATGAGCCATATGAACGTAAAAAAATAACACCTCCACCACCCATAACAAAAAGAGTTGGCACTCCGCTTACCAAATCGGAGTACATGCAAAAGACCTATAATGATATAAAAAACACCTTAACTGAAGCTGAGGTTAAATTGGTTGAGGATAGTATTAAAGTACTTTTCCCTTCAAATATTGTTTATGAGAAAAATGCACTCTTACCAATCTCGCAGTATGAATCGCCTTTAGCTAAATTTAGCGAACTTCTTAAAAAATATTACAAAACTGAAATACTTGTCTCAGGACATACAGATAATACTGGAGACAAGACAAAGAATAAAGAAATATCTAGACTAAGAGCAAAAAATATTGTTAGCATCCTAATTCAGAATGGTATTAAAAATAATAGATTAGAATCAATGGGTTTAGGTGATTTACTACCAATTGCAACCAATGACACTGATGAAGGAAGGAATTTAAATCGAAGGGTTGAGTTTGTTGTACTTTATCGTGATTAAGAACAAAGATTAAAATCAAATGACTTTAGTTTGAAATTTTCTTTTTTTGATATATTCATCTTGAAAATTGGATGATGATCTATAAAAAATTATTTGATTCAAGCCTACAGTATACATTTGACATTTAAATGGATACCTAGTTGGATGAAGGCTTCGATATAGAAAATTTGTATTCTCTTCATCAAAAAAAGGTGTACAATATCGCCTTAAACCTTGTTCAAAGTATTGAGGATGCAGAAGATATTACCCAAGAAGTATTTCTAGAAATCCATAGATCAATTCACAATTTTAATCATCAATCAATGATTACAACTTGGATCTATCGTATAGCCGTTAATAAAAGTTTAGATTTAATCAAATCAAAAAAAACTAAAAAACGCTTTGCATTTATAACCCAATTATTCCATCCTCAAACTGGCGAACAACTTTATGACATAGGTAGTTTTATTCATCCAGGTATTGATATGGAACGAAAAGAAGAAAGTCGATTTTTATATCATGCAATCAACAAACTCAATGAAAATCAAAAAACGGCTTATACACTTTCTCAAATACAACATTTTTCACAAAAAGAAATTTCTTCTATAATGAATTTGAGTGAGAAAGCAATTGAATCATTGATACAACGTGCCAAAGCAAATCTGCGAATCCAATTAAGCAATATCTATACAAAACGAAGGAAATAAAATAAACTATCGTCAAAAACTAATGAAATGAAAGAACAAAACTGGATAGAATCAATTTTAAAAACAACACAATACATTCAAGAGGTTGATGCCCATCCTCGTCTTATTCATCAATTTAGGGAAAAAATACGTGCGGATATAAATAATGAAACAATTGAAAATTCATTATCTTTCAAATGGGTTGCTGCTGCTATGTTATTAGTTCTTCTAAATATTTCAGCCATTATTTATCATACGCAACACTATGTTGAAAAAGGAATATCTAAACAAAAAAAACAGTTGAACCAATTTGATAATAGCACAACTTATAATTATTAAAATATGAAGACTTTATCATTAAAATTTTGGCGAAGCTTATCATTTATATTGATAGTTATAAATGTAGGCATCTTGATACTCTTACTTAATCAATCTTCTCCAATATTTAAACTTCGACATCCGCACGAAGGAGGACCAGGTAAGTTTATTGTGGAGAAATTAAAATTGAACACCGAACAAATTGATCAATTCGAAATCCTTAAAAAATCACATCAAAAATCGATGAGGGATTTAAATCAAGAAGGTAAATATTTACGCGAAGTTTATTTTAGTGGACTAAAATCTAACCAAGTCAATCATCAATCTGATTCAGTGCTTAATTTAATTTTAGAAAATCAAAAACAAAAAGAACAAGTCACCTTTAACCATTTCCGTGAAGTAAAAAATATTTGCAACGAAACTCAAAAAACAATATTCGACACAATCCTAAATGAAATATTGGCTCAACTAAAATCTTTTACACCACCACCACCTCAAAGATAATAATAGAGCAATATCCTTATTTAGTTTCATTTTAGAATAAATTAGAGTAAAAGATAATGAATAAAAATGCTCAAAATACCACCCAATAAATGATTCTCAAGAAATGAAAATGTATAGAATTGAGACTAATAAAAAAACAAATAAATTTAAAAAGAGAAGGCGGTTGAAATTAATATCAGTATCTGCACTTCTTATCGCAACTATTAGTATTCTATCATTTGCTCCTATTACAATCACGAAAACAAAATTCACTTATCCATCTGGATGGCCTCAACCTCGTTACAATTTCAAAACTCATCCTTTAAGCGAAGAAGGGTTTCAATTAGGTCGAAAATTATTTTATGATCCCATTTTATCGAAAGACAGTACCATTTCCTGTTCATCCTGTCATTTACAAGCAACTGGTTTTACTCATGTCGATCATTCGTTGAGTCATGGTATTAATGGATTAATTGGTTCAAGAAATTCGTCAACTATAATGAACCTTGCTTGGAATCAATTTTTTATGTGGGATGGTGGTGTAAATCATATTGAAGTACTTGCACTTGCACCTATTACCAATCCTTTAGAGATGGATGAAACTATGACTCATGTCGTTCAAAAATTAAACTCATCTAAGTTTTATCGGCAAAAATTTCAAGAACTTTATAACGACTCAGTTATAACTGGCCAGCATCTTTTATTAGCTATCACTCAATTTATCATTCAATTCAATACATTCAATTCAAAATATGATAAAGTCATGCGTCATGAAATTGGTATTGAATTTACTCAACAAGAATTGAATGGATTAAAACTATTTAGAGCAAATTGCGCATCTTGCCACACTGAACCTTTATTTACAAATGGCAATTTTGAGAATAATGGTCTACCCTTAGATACAAGCTTAGGAGATATTGGTAGAATGAAAATAACTCAACTCAAACAAGATTCTTTAAAATTTAAAGTTCCAACATTACGCAATATTCAGTTTACACAACCTTATATGCATGATGGCCGATTTAAAAAACTTCCAGAAGTGATTAATCACTATACTATTGAAAAAGAAATTTCTCCAACATTATCAAATAAATTAGCGCGTCCAATTAAATTAAATCCGAATGAAAAAATAGACCTCATCGCATTTTTATATACACTCACTGACAAGGAATTTCTTTTCAATCCAAGATATGGATATCCCAAGCCATAATATTCATTTGAAATTTATATCATAGGATCTGTACGAAAATAAATATTTTCAAATCATGCGAAGGAAGTCTTTATTACCTTCGTCTAAACCAAAAAATAAAACGTAAAATGAAAAAACTAATTCTTATCCTTTTTACAATTCTCCTAAATCAAACAATTTTCGCCCAAGGACCTGCAGTCACTTCGTGGCTTAGAAATACATCAGGCATTACTGGCAGGCATTATGCAGCAGGAAATTCAACTCCGATTCCTGAATCTACTTTAGCCAATGTTCAAACTGTTCAATATTCAGCAAATTCGGTTTATATAAGCACTCAGGGTATCCCAGCTTATATTACTGGCCCCTTTCTTGATGGAAATCCATCTTTAGCAACTGCACAAAATGCGATTTTTAAAATGACTTTAAATCCAATCCAAAATACTGGCACTCCAAGCCCAACTACTGGAGGAAATATTGGTTTATTTATAAACGGAGTCGCTTTATTTGACTACCGCGATGGCGTTTCATGGAAATTTTCTACAGGCGCATTAGCAGGTGGACCATTAATGGGTATGGGCGATAATGTTTGGAATAGAGATGCTGTGGTGGGTGAGAGATTAGGTTTTGACTGTTCTAAAGCGCATCCAGCTATGGGTAATTATCATCATCACCAAAACCCAAGCGCATTTAATTTAGACAAAGTTGTGATTTCAACAGTTTGTGATTTATATGCTTCAGATGGCCTTTATGTAATGGATTCAAATTCGCACTCACCTTTAATTGGCTATGCTTATGATGGATTTCCAATTTATGGAGCCTATGCATACAAAAATAGTGATGGCACTGGTGGCATTACTCGAATGAAATCAAGTTATAACTTAAGAAGTATTTCAGTAAGAACAAATTATGCTGATGGAACACCTGTCACCAATGGACCTCCTGTAAGCGCGACATATCCATTAGGATACTTTAGAGAAGATTATGAATATATACCAACAAGCGCTTCAACACCTGATTTTTTAGATGAGCATAATGGCCGTTTTTGTATTACACCTGAATATCCAGCAGGTATATATTGCTATTTCACCACAGTAGATGCGAATCAAAATTCAGCTTATCCATATGCGGTAGGCCCAACATTTTATGGCGTAAAAAATTCTTCAAAAGTGACCTCAATATCTGAGCCAACCGCTTTTTATAGTCCAAGTGCTCTTACTGGCATTCTTGAAACAATTGGCTTACAAGTTTATCCCAATCCAATTTCAGATTTAATTATGATACAATCAAATGAATTACTAAAATCGAATTTAATTGTTGAATTAATGAATACAAATGGTCAAATAGTGATGAGTACAGATTTTTATCAAGGCACAACAATCTGTCATCTAGAAACATCAACACTATATGACGGCATTTACTTTGTTCGTATTACAGATGGTATTGCTCAAAAATCTTATAAAGTACTAATAAAACACTAGTCAACACGACACCATCATCTTTGTATTGGACACAAAAAAAGAGGTTGAATATCAACCTCTTTTTAAATATCATGTTAGGGTAATTTATTTACCTCCACCCATTTTTGGTTTACCATTACCAATTTTTGTTTCGTCAACCTTTCCTTTTTCATCTTTTGTACCACCCATTTTTGGTTTGCCATTTCCAACTTCGTTTGGATTTGAATTTCCACCCATTTTAGGTTTACCATTACCAATTGTAGGTTTTGGAGGAGCTGGTGGTGGAGGCGGAGGTGTTTTTACTGTTTTTGGTTTTGGAGGAGCTGGAGCCGCAACTGGTTTTGGCGCCGCTTTTTTAGCAGATGTTTTTGCTATTATACTATCAGCTTGCATTTGAGCTGCTTGCATGATTCGAGTATTACAATCAGCATTTAATTGTTCTGTAGCAGCTTTCACTTTAGCTTCTACTTGTGTATCTAATTCAGCTTGAGTTGGACCTTTAGGTTCAGTATTACATGCTACAAACAATAATCCAGTTAAAGCAGGTACTAATATATATTTTAAATTTTTCATTTTGTTTATTTAAGAGTTTTAAAAATTATTGAGCAGCGTTCGCCATTTGAGTAGCATGAACAATAGAATCAGCCATAGCCTTAACTTCTGTAGCCATACGAGTTTCACAATCAGAAGTTGATTTTGCAGTAGCTTCTTCAATTTTTGTAGCAGCTAACGAATCAACTTTCGCTTGCACTGCACTTGGATCCATTTGGGCCTGTTCGCCACATGATTGCACTGTTGCTACTGAGATAAGCAAGATTGCACTTAAGATAATTTTACGCATTGTTATTTATTTTTAATTTTGGCCAAATGTATACACAAAGTGATTGAATAGTGTACACTTTAATAAAGACTAACAATTTTTTAAGCATTTTTTACTCCGCAAAAAGTTCAAACCAATCTAGTTTGAACTCATCATTTTTCGAGTATGAATCAGTATTTTATTGTTTAAAAAATCAGTTGTTGCGAATAAATATGTATTCCCACCATCTTTCAAACATAGTTTTTTTCTTAGATCAGCTACACTACCTGGAAAATTACGAATCGTCAAATTTGCCTTCATATCAGGTATTAATTCTTGAAGTTTCCTTTTATCTAATTGCAGAACATTTAAAACTTCAAAGCTTCTTCCTTGAAAATTTTTAATACTTTGTTCCGAAGTATACAGATGTGAATTCATATGTAACTTATAAAAATTAAACTCATCACAAATTGATTTAAAGCATCCAGCCTTCATGATAGCAGCGTTTGGCTCATACAAATACTTTTTCACTTCACTCAAATTAGAGATGGCTAGTCTCTCACCATCATTCCAAAATGAGAGCTTATCTACTGAATTCTCTTTTAAATGAATCGCATGAATCTGATAGTCACCTATATAGTTTTTTTCAAGATGAAAAAGCAATTCTTTACATTCATTTTCGATCGCTACAACATACACATTTCGAACATATTTTAACTGATGGCATGCAAGGTTGATATCAAGTAAAGGAGACGTTTTAATTAGAATATGATCAGTAAATTCAAATATTCGCTCTTGCAATTGAATGATATTAGGTTCACAATCTTCAAGTCGAACAATTTTTCCCCCATGTTTATCTCTTCGTGCTGGATCAATAAAAACTAGGTCTGATTTTTCATTCATAGAATTTACAAAATCCTCCGCATGCAAGCCTATGCCAAATTCTACGTTGAGCTGATTAAGTAGCGCAAAATTGTGTGCACTTATTGTAGCCAATTCAATATTTTGTTCAATAATAATTCCTTTTTGAAATTGCTTTGCGAAGTAGAGACTATCCACTCCCATCCCACCCGTTAAATCTACAAATTTTTTTCCTTGAAATAATGAGGCTTTAAACTTAGCTGCCTCCTCAGAGGATGATTGCTCAACACTTAACGATGTCGGATAAAAAACATCAGGATGCTGATATAAGCTCGGGAATTTTTGTTTGGCTTGTTGTCGAAGAAATATTTGTTGAACCAGCCTTTCATATTGTTCACGCGGGTTAGACTTAAATATCGAAAGAACATCCTCATTTTTTATATCATGATTCAATTTCATAAACTCTTTTTCAGCTTTGGAAAAAGAAAATGATTTTTGAAATTGTGGAGGTGTCAGCTGAATCATGTTGGGGTGTAAAAATAAAGATTGTATTTAGAATTATTTTATTGAATTCTATGACCAAAGTAAATATTAAATCTTGATGGAATACAATGACATCAATTGATAAAAAACTACATCTTGTCATCAGACACAAATTGTATACAATTTAAGCAAGCCTGAAATGATTCATAACACTTTTAATTTCATTTATATTTGAATGTCATTATAATTGAGTGATTACATTTTGTCCCTAAAAAAACAGACTAACATGCCTGATAAAAAAGAAATCAACGGATACCCATTCATCTCTTACAGTAAAAAAGAACTATCAACTTTTGAAATAGTAGATTCAACAAAATCATTTTATCAATTCATGAATACTCGTCGCAGTATACGAGAATTTAGTAATCGTGCCATTGAGAAAGAGGTGATTACCAATATTATTCTTACCGCTTCTACTGCACCAAGTGGCGCTCATAAACAACCTTGGACATTTTGTGTGATAAGTAATCCAGCCATCAAAAAGAAAATTAGGATAGCTGCTGAAGAGGAAGAAAAGAAAAGTTATAACGAAAGAATGAGTGATGAATGGTTGAAAGATTTAGCTCCTCTTGGAACAGATTGGCAAAAACCTTTTTT